>MDTC01210386.1_pt1 | contig 10117 bp, 9 predicted proteins | sample 811181 | NCBI WGS metagenome assembly MDTC01 (sample SAMN05326644, study PRJNA326480) | marine metagenome | isolation source: seawater | place: Pacific Ocean: North | collected 2011
AAACAACTCCTGCCAAAAGATGTCGTGTTTTAGGATGATCGGGGGCTCCAAAACGCAGAGCATTGAGATTTGCTATTGGCCGTGCACCCATTGTGAAAATATCGCGTAGAATGCCTCCAACACCGGTTGCGGCACCTTGATATGGCTCGATATAGCTAGGGTGGTTGTGACTTTCAATTTTGAATACAGCAGCTTGGCCCTCTCCTATGTCTACTACACCCGCATTTTCACCGGGACCTTGGATTACTTGTGGTCCACTAGTTGGTAACGTTTTTAGCCATTTTTTTGAGCTTTTATATGAGCAATGTTCCGACCACATGACAGAGAAAATTCCAAGTTCGGTGTAAGATGGATCGCGACCCAGAATGCCTTTCAAGGTTGCATATTCATTCTTTGTAAGGCCGTGCTCAGTAATAAGCTCTTCGGTGATTTTTGGATCGGGCGTCATCAAATCAGGTGCTTTGCAAGTGTTTCAAATAAAATTAACCCATCGGTGCCTCCGAGTTTTACATCGACGGCACGTTCAGGGTGTGGCATCATGCCAAGAACGTTGCGCTTTTTATTTAGGACACCCGCGATTGCGCGCTGTGACCCATTTGGATTGCAGCCCGAGTAACAAAATGCAACACGATCCTCTCCTTCAAGCTTATCTAAGGTATCTTCATCTGCGTAGTAATTTCCGTCATGATGCGCAATTGGCATTTCAAGCGAAGTGCCTACACGGTAGCCGCCGGTAAAAATACTGTCTTGTGTTTTGACGGTTACACCGACATTTTTGCAAATGAAGTTTAAGTTTGAATTTCTCAGAAGAGTGCCAGGAAGAAGGCCTGTTTCGGTCAACACTTGAAAGCCATTACATATGCCTAAAATAGCAACGCCTTTTTTGGCAGCTTTGACAACATCGAGCATTACTGGCGAATTGCCTGCCATAGCACCCGCGCGGAGATAATCTCCGTATGAAAAACCACCTGGTATTATGATTAGATCCAAATGTTGCGGTAACACACTGTCTCCATGCCAGACCATTGCTGGTTGGTTGCCGGTAAGGGCCTTAAGAGCAACCGCTGCATCGCGGTCACAATTAGAACCAGGGAAAACGATGACTGCCGATCTCACCGTTACATGCGCTCCTACTCGGATAACTCTATGTGATAATTTTCTATTACCGTGTTAGCTAAAAGTTGTTCGCACATAGCCGAAATTTGAGCGTGTGCTTTTTCAGCGTTATTCTCGTCGATGACAAGCTCTATGATCTTACCTAGTCGAAGTTCTCCTACATCACTAAATCCTAGGCCATCTAATGCGCGTTGGATGGCTTTCCCTTGCGGATCAAGGACGCCCTCTTTAAGCATTACCTGTATTTTTGCCTTCATTGGTTTTGCTCCATGGGCCTATTTTCTTTTTTCAGGCGTGGAATTCTCATTTTCGTCTACATCTGGCAAAATACCGAGGCGACGTGCCACCTCTTGGTAGGCCTCTTCTACCTTCCCCATATCGTGTCTAAATCGATCCTTGTCCATTTTCTCATTGCTTTTGACGTCCCATAAACGGCACGAGTCTGGACTAATTTCGTCTGCCAAGACAACGCGCATTTCTCCATTTTCCTCATATAGTCGGCCAAATTCTAGCTTGAAATCAATGAGTTTAATGTCGATAGCCATGAATAATCCCGACATGAAGTCATTAATGCGTAGTGCCAGCGCCATCATATCATCCACATCGTGTGGGGTAGCCCAGCCGAACGCAGTTATATGTTCCTCGGAAACGAGTGGATCGCCTAGCTCGTCTGCTTTGTAATAATATTCCACTATTGATCTCGGGAGCGGCGTTCCCTCGTCAACCAAAAACCGTTTAGCGAATTGTCCCGCGGAAACATTTCGAACAACCACTTCTATAGGGATGATCTCGACTTCGCGTACAAGCTGCTCGCGCATATTAAGGCGCCTAACAAAATGTGTTGGCACACCCATCTCTGCCAAGCGTAACATCATGTACTCTGAAATTCGATTATTGAGCACGCCTTTGCCGGTGATCGTGCCTTTTTTCTCATTGTTAAATGCCGTAGCATCGTCCTTAAAATACTGAACAATTGTACCCGGCTCGGGCCCTTGAAAAAGGATTTTGGCCTTACCTTCATAAATTTGCCGGCGGCGTGTCATTTTGACATCTTTCGCTGAAGATCTTCTAAGAAAAATAAATACGGATACAGGATCGTATAGCACTGAGATCCCGTCGAACCAATCAAATCAACAGCTGAATTTATTTTGAGGATATTGGGCCTGTCTTTCCCAACAGTATTCCAACCAAAAAGTCTCCTAACATATTGTAAAATATAAATTAAAAAAATCATACGAAAATTATATTAAATCCATTAGGTAATTGCCTTTCCGGTATGAGAGTGTTTGCAACGATATAAGATGCTAGAAAAAATCTAATTCTGATTCGCGAACAATTAACTTTCCACCTCGGTCAAGTCATTCCATAGCATATCGGGCCCCCGGCCCGTTACACGACGACCAATTTCTTCTGCCCAATGACTATCTGATCCAAATTCAGCTCTCCAACACCAGAGGCGGCGCGTTAAAAAATTAAGCATATGATCATGCGTAAAACCTATCGCTGCAAATACCTGATGTGCAGTTTCAGCCGCCAATGTTGCGGTCTGGCCAGCCACAATTTTGGCTATTGATATTTCAAATCTCGGATCTTTGAGGTCAGCGGCACGAAAAGCAGATTCAGTTGCGATGGTAGCTTGGGCTACATGTGCAGCCAAATTAGCTAGCTGATGCTGAATTGCCTGGAATTTTGCAATAGGTCGCCCGAAGGCTTTTCGTTCACGAGCATATTCAATGGCTAGGTCAAGCGCGCGTTGCGAAGCACCCGCTATTTGCGCTGACCGAAACAACGCGCCGTACAGCGTTATCATATCTCGTGTTATTTCATAACTAAGGGGTCCGCTGATTTCGCACACTGGTGTTTTTTTAAATATGAGAGTGTCGCGTGGCTCCTTTGCCATATTTAAATCAGGAATTATAGTGGTTTTGCTGGTTTGTAAAATCCCTGAACGGAGTTCTCCGCCTGCGTCTGCAATTACGAAGGCATGTTTTGCTTCGCCTCCCCAGGGCGTGTGTGTTGCAGTACCAGATAGTGACCAGTTGGAACCAGTCTGGTTGAATTTAAGCGCACTGCTCCTTCTATTTTCTATCAAGCTGATAGGCCCCGTTGGAATAGACACGCCAGTTTTCTTCGCTAACCAACTTGCGAGAATCGTCTCGATGAGCGGGACCGGGGCTGAGTGATAACCAGCGCCATAAATAATTTCATAAGCGTCGGTAAAGTGAGCCCCGACCTCTCCATCCCGTTCAGTTACCAATGGCTGAGTGAGACCATTTTTTGCTAACGCATTCCATAATTCATGGGGAAATATACCATCTTCGGCGGCTTCTAAACTTTCCCGCGTTACGAAGTCATTTAAGAGACGATCTACGGTTTTCTTTAAAATTTCGGTGAGGTCATTCATCGGGATTGGTCTAGCGAAGATCCATGTGTTTTGCGATTATGCCGCGCATAACTTCGCGGGTGCCACCTCGAACTGAGAAGGAAGGTGCCACCATGTTGAGCATAGCGTAAGTTTTTTCAAGCTCTGAGCCATTATTTAGGCCGGTCTCAATTCCGAACAAATCATGGGCTGTTTTTGGAATTGACTGTTCAAAGGCTACTCCTATTTCCTTAATTAAAGACCCTTCAAGAGCTGGGTCTTTGCCGGCTTGCTGCATGCCTGCCACCGATAAAGACATCTGACGTAAGCTTGCAAGATTAGCAACCATTTTACCGATCTCTACCGCTGCCCTCTCACTTGGACTTTGGGTGGCTGCACGTACTATCTCGTTCATTAGAATTTGACTAGACATATAGCGTTCAGGCCCGGCGCGTTCGAAGGTCAGCTCTGTCATAACTTGATCCCAGCCGTGATTCTCAGTGCCGATAAGGGCCGTGTCTGGTAAAAGTACATCTTCAAAAAACACTTGATTGAAATCATGTCGGCCCGCTAAATTCACAACCGGCTGGATCGTTATCCCTTTTATGTTGCGAAGATCGACGAGAAATTGTGACAAGCCTTTATGCTTCTCGGCATCTGTATTTGTGCGAAAGAGTGCTATCATGTAGTGAACCATGTGTGCCTGGGAGGTCCATATTTTCGAGCCGTTAACCAGCCAGCCTCCATCTACTCGTTCTGCTCGTGTTCTAACTGCAGCTAAATCTGAGCCGGTATCAGGTTCGCTCATGCCGATGCAAAAATAGCAAACCCCTTTGGCTATTCTCGGTAATATATCTTTGCAAACTTCTTCGCTCGCAAACCTCATCAAAAGTGGGCCTGATTGTCTGTCAGCTATAAAGTGAAGGCTTATAGGGGCACCCGCAGCCAGAAGCTCTTCCTGTACAACATATCTTTCAAGCATGCTTTTTTCTTGGCCACCATATTTCTTTGGCCAAGTCATACCTATCCATCCCTTAGCTCCCAGCTTTTTGGTGAAGTCCTCGTCAGCCTCGCTCCAGCTATTTGCACGATCTGATGCCTTGAGGTGTGAAAGCTCTGTATTTAAAAAGTCACGGACCTCTAGTCGCAGTGCACTGGTTTCAGGTGGTAATGCGCAAGGCTCGTATCGGATGCGGCTCATTTGTAAAATCCAATTTGTTGTTATCTCACATCTTTATAAGACGATTCGGCTATAATCGTTACAGTTTGGGGGGCCGGGTGCAAAATGCCATGTGTCGGACTGCGTTTTTGTTTGGCGCCCTACAGGTGATGCAAGCGCAATTAAACTTGATGATACTGTGCCGTAGTCATTACCACGATTTACACACATTGCACTTGTTATATCTTCTGTGTTTCCAAGTTTTTCGCTAGCCAGAAGAGAACGCCAAGAGCTCCAATCATTAATTTCTGGTTTCGGCGTGTCTGCATCCCTAAAAAGTGGTAGATAATATTTTATTCGTTCGCTGGTTTCATCATCAAGATCGCAACTCGTTAACATGTGCAAACCATCAGGGATGGAGTTTATTGACACGCGGTTTTCAATACTTGAGTTTGCTATCCAATATGCATTTACATTGTCTGCAACTACAAGATTGAAACAACGATAGGCTTCCGAATTTAGTTCTGCAAAAGAGTTTGCAGCATCGGATGCTTCTGAAAATTCTAATGCCTCTAGAACAAGTTCGCCACGGCTTCTCTTATTTGGAGCTGGACCCAGGCTTGCGCTCCTATTAAGGACAGCTGCTACCACACCGAAATCATTTATGCCAAGCCAGCTTCCTTGAGCAGATCGGTCAAGGCCTGCGATTGTGTAGGGTCTGTCCTTCCAATGACGCGCAGGCCTATTCCAGCTGCGAGATCTCATTTCGTCCCGGTTTGCTGAAATTAATAGAGGCCACTTATGGTTTGGGCGCCTTAATATGATTAGAGAACACATATAATAAATCACAATTTTGTTGGAACTGTGATCCGGTTATGTAGGCAGCTCCGAGTTAAGATAAGCATCACTTTCAATAAAGGGAAATTTAGCTTCAATTGTTGTCTATCTACAAAAAAACTTTTTTTACACACTAATTGCCTTGGGACAAAAAATATTTCCATGATTCAATTTTGGGGCGTCAACTTTCTAGGGGTTCCTTTCCCTGTAGGTTCGATACTAACAGTGCCCGACTGCTTGTTTTCCGACGACCCTAACTCATCTTCGACACTTTTGATATTTTTCAATTTTCCATGTCCGGGAAGTTGAGAGCCATCATTTTGCGAACTCTGATTTTGTTCAATTTTACCATATTGTTTTTTTCCGGATGGAAAGGCTTTTGCTATTTCACCATATACCCTTGCACGCGACGCTATATCTCTGATCCTGCCTGCTGCACGCAAAGCTAGGCGCTGCTTCCCTTCTGCAGCCGCTGCGACGGCAACACGTCTTAATGCAGCGTTTCGTGCATTTAAGCTTGCTTCCAGTTGTCCTGGTTGTTGAGGAGGTGTGACGCTATCAGGCACCCGCGCAGCTAGATCAAAAGCTTGCAAGAGCTCTCCAACTTCAATTTGAGCTTTCATAAGATCAGTTAATATAGAGGGATATTTTGGATTTTTTCGATTAAGCCATGATATTCGCCACGCGCCAGCTAATGCTCTTAATGCTGCCGTCTGCCTTTTACTTCGTGCTTCCGCTATTGCGATCCTTGTCAAGACATGAATCTTTGTAGAATCATCAGGAAGTTTATCAAACCGTTCGAAAACGCGTTTAAACAACGCATCATTCATAGCAACAGAACCAGCTTTGGATTGAGCATCTATAACCAGCGGCAATGCTTTTTTCAGTTCCAGAGGAGTAGCCTTAAAACGAGTCTCCTTCAGGGCCATAGTAAGAAATTTACTTGCTTTTTCTTTATTACCTCTGCGTCCTGTATCAAGAGCAACGGGTACAAATATTTGACTGCGCATACTCACGTATGGAATGAAGTCTACTAGTTTAACTGCCTCGTCATATCTTTTCTGTTTCAAGAGAACACGGCCCATTTTAAGCAAAGCAAGTGCTTGCGGTTTTCTATCTCTAATGATCCCTGCATAACGAAATGCATCTGCCAGAAGGCCCACCTTTGCCTGTTCTACGATAAGATGAGTTAACGCCACGTATTTTATAGTTTTATCTTTGATCTCTTCTATTTGTTCAAAGGCTAGAGTAAATAAGGATACTGCGGCTTCCATATTACCCTTTTGTGCAGAAGCGCGAGCGATTGAAGCGATGGCACGGGCCTTTCGGCCTATGTCAATTGTAGAACGAACAATTGCTTGGGCTGCTACCGGATCGTCTATAAGTACCAATGCAGCAGCAAGGTCAGCGCGAAGTTGATCGCGTCCCATGAAGCGTCTTTTTTCGAGAACATTTTCAGTGTGTGCCAAACTTTGCCGAGCTCCCCCTCGGTCGTCAGCGCCAATTTGAAATTCAGCAATGCGGATAATCGTTGTAATAGATTCCTTCGTAGTAGGCCTAATCGAAGTTGCAATCTTAAAAGCTGCAGCGAGAACTTTCTTGCTGTCTGTCTTAAAAACAGGAATTTTGCTCTGCTGCAACTGAGTTGCGATTTTAAGCAAGAGGCGGATCTGTTGAAATTTATCTGGTATCACGAGTGTAGCAGTTGTTGCGGCCTGGAATGCCTCCAAGGCGATGTAGCGTTCGGCTATGCGCATTGCTGTGGCACCGCCATCGCGTTCCATTTGCTTACCGCTTGCTAGCTCAAGAGATTTGTTAAGCGTATTTTTAGCTGTTTGTATTCGTCCACGCCGTTTTTGATCGTCTGCAACGTGTATCAAAGCGCGAGCGCGCCATAACGGATCAGTTATAGCTTTCATCTCAATGGCGGCATCATCTGGTTTATTTCGTGCTAATAGCGCTGACACAAGCCCTGATAGCGCTTCGCCCTGATGCGATGGCTCCTTTAGACTGAGTGCTGCGATACGAATAAGAGTTAATGGATTACCTTCGACGGCGCGCGTCAAAGGGTCGACATTTACCGAAGTGCGATTGTCATTTTGACGGAGAGAATCCTGCGAAAAAACTGGCGCAATATTGAGTAGTGCAGCCAGAGTGGCAGCTGATAAGGCTATGAAGCCAAATTCAATTATCTTCCAATGCGCGCCTGAAAATTGTCTCCACATGTTTGGTGTGGTATCCTAAATCAAAAAGTGTCTCAAGTTCGTCGTTCGCGAGGAAATCGGTTATTTCGCCTTCACTTTTTAAAAGATTGAGAAATGAGCCATTGCCTTTCCAAACCTCCATTGCATTTTTTTGTACGAGCCTATAGGCATCCTCCCGGCTCATGCCTTTTTGTGTAAGAGCCAACAATACCCTCTGGGAGTTATGCAACCCACCTAATTTTTCTAAATTCTGCCGCATCGTGTCTTCATAAACAACTAAGTTTTCTATAACGACTGAAAGTCTATGCAGAGCAAAATCCAAACCAACTGTGGCATCTGGTGCAATCATTCGTTCAACAGAGCTGTGCGAAATATCCCTTTCATGCCAAAGAGCAACATTCTCAAGCGCCGGTGTAACCATAGAGCGAACCATGCGCGCCAGGCCGCAGAGATTCTCTGTTAGTATTGGGTTACGCTTGTGTGGCATTGCCGATGAGCCTTTTTGGCCGGGCGCAAAATATTCTTCGGCCTCTCTCACTTCGGTTCTCTGCAAGTGCCTTATTTCAGTAGCTAATCTCTCAACAGCAGAGGCCACAACACCCAAGGTAGAGAAAAATGCCGCGTGCCTATCACGAGGGATTACTTGTGTTGAGACTGGTTCGGGTAAAAGCCCCAGTTGCTTTGCAACGTGTTCTTCTACGAATGGGTCGATATTAGCAAAGGTCCCCACTGCGCCTGATATACCACATGTAGCAATTTCAGAACGTGCAATTAAAAGACGTTTTTGGCAGCGTACAAATTCAGCGTAGTGACCGATTAATTTGAGACCGAAAGTTGTGGGCTCGGCATGAATACCATGGCTTCGTCCTATGCACGCGGTGTGCTTATGCTCAATTGCTCGCTTTTTGAGCGCAGCTATTAGTCGGTTAATCCCATCTAGAAGCTTATCTGAAGCCTGTGTCAATTGCACGGACAAACAGGTATCCAGAACATCGGAAGATGTCATGCCTTGATGGACAAACCGCGACTCATCTCCAATCTGCTCAGCTAGTTCTGTGAGAAAAGCTATTACATCGTGCTTTGTCTCTGCTTCAATTTCATCAATTCTGGCTATCCGCTCAGGCGTATATGGAAGATTTCCCTCTTTCCAGATATTCTTCGCTGCGGGCTCTGGGATAACGCCCAACTCCGCCATCGCGTCACATGCATGTGCCTCTATTTCGAACCAAATACGAAAACGATTGGCTGGTTCCCATATATCTTTCATCTCGGGACGGCTGTATCTTGGGATCATACTATATTTGCACTTTTATGTTATTAAACTCATTCTGGAATAAATAAGGGGTTGGTGCGGTTTGCGCCAGTGTTGCCGAATATATTTCGAGAAAACAGGAGTTTAAAAGCATCACAATTTCATAGCGTGTGCATTTGTTTAGCGAATCCAACTCTCCTCGCGTTAAAAAAAAATGTGAGAGCCTAGAATAAGTGACAAAAGGGTTCCCAAGTGTGGTTATTACAATTGAGAGAAAAACAAAAAATGCAAAGCCTTCGCATGCTTGAATTATTTGCTGCCGGTAAAGTCATGCTGCATAGAGTTAGTGTCCATTCTGGGTTTTTGTGTGGTTGAAATTATTTTATTCCTGTTTTATTTGAGGATAATAATATTCGTCGTTCTCGCTGGGATTATTGAATGTCTAAAAACTTGCTTAACGAGACGTTAACGATCAGAGAGCCTGACGACTGGCATGTTCACCTTCGTGACGGCAAAATGTTGGCCGTGGCACTTGATTTCACTTCGCGTCAGTTTGCCCGGGCAATTGTTATGCCAAACCTTGTGCCGCCAATTACTAGCGTTGCTGCTGCTGTGTCATACAAAAATAGAATTTTGAGAGCTTTGCCACCGGGTCGAACTTTTACTCCTTTAATGACGGGCTATCTTACAGACGATATCAAGCCGCAAGAGATTAAAAATGGTTTTCGACAGGGTGTGCTTACTGCATGTAAACTTTATCCTGCCGGAGCTACCACTAATTCTTCTGCTGGAGTTACCGATATAAAAAATATTTACTCTGTACTCGAAGAAATGCAGAAAATATCAATGCCACTTTTGGTGCATGGTGAGGTTGTGTCTCCGGAAATAGATATTTTTGACCGAGAGGCTGTATTTCTTGATACTGTTTTGCGACCAGTTTTAAGAGATTTCCCCGAGTTGAAGGTCGTTCTTGAACACATAACAACTGAGGAGTCGGTGGCATTTATTCGCGAAACAAGTTCATCCTTAGCTGCAACAATAACGGCGCATCATTTAAGGATTGATCGGAATGCTTTGTTTGATGGGGGCCTGCGTCCGCACGCTTATTGCTTGCCTGTGGCTAAACGTCGTCACCATCGCGCTGCCTTGAGGCAAGCCGCCATTTCCGGGGACCCGAAATTTTTTCT
>MDTC01250677.1_pt1 | contig 10117 bp, 7 predicted proteins | sample 811181 | NCBI WGS metagenome assembly MDTC01 (sample SAMN05326644, study PRJNA326480) | marine metagenome | isolation source: seawater | place: Pacific Ocean: North | collected 2011
CTCAATCCAGACTTAGCGACATCGAAGACTGACCTGATCTCGTCTGCCACATCTCCTCCGGATAGGTCTACGACGACCCCATCCTCGACTCGGAAGGACAGCGGCTCCTCCAGCAGCCTGCCTTCCCACGAACCGTCAATGACGATGGTGCCGTTCATGCTGCCCTCCTTGGGGAGTACGAACACCTTCCCAGCAGGGAGGTTGGCGACCTGACTGGGGCGGTTGCAAATTCCTGTGTCCTCCAGTATCCACCTGTCTCCCGTTAGGAACTCCACATCCGTCCCTGCTGCTGACTTGACGCTGACCCTCCTCTTCCTCCTGAAGACTGAACCCATCCCGCTTATCTCCTTCTGAAGGGCATTGTAGTCGGCAGTCATGCCCCCGGTCTCGAAGGCTATCCTCCCGATCCCCGGCATCGAGACTATCCTTGCCCCCTCCCTGGTTGCCGCTGCCCTAGCTCGGGTGTGAGTGATCGAATTCTGGGTGGCGATGATGATGACCCTGTTCTTCCTCATTATGTCGGAGACGGGCAGAGGCGGCTCCTTCCCAGTCTTCTGAGTAGGTGGAATCATCACCAAGATGATCCTATCGGTAATTCTGGAGGCCTCCTGGTACAAAGCCTGGCCCACGTCCGCAGTGTCCGGGTCCGTGATTACCAGGACGTCCTCCTCCCTCCTGACCTGCAGGCACGTACGGATCACTGATCGTGCTGTCGACAGCATCGCCTCGGTGTTTTCCTGGCTTCTACTGCCATCCTTGCTGGCCATAGTGGGCATCCCTAGATGGGGTTCAGTATTGATACTTCACTCGTCCAGTGAGGGCTCCCTGCTGCGGTTAGAAATCTCGGCGAAGATGTCCGAAACGAACTCATCAAGGCCCACTCCGTTCTTCTGGTTGCCTCCCCTCCCCCTGATGGAGACGGTGCGACCGCTCATCTCCTCGTCCCCGAGGATGACCATGTAGGCGGGGCGCAACTTCCTGTGCGTCCGAATCTTCTTGCCGATGGTGTTGTCGGAATCGTCGACGCTGACCCTGACCCCTGCCACCTCCAGGGCTCCCCTCACCTCGTCGGCGAACTCCTTGTGCTTCTCAGAGATGGTGATAATCTGAACCTGAACGGGAGACAGCCAAGTTGGGAAGTTGCCCGCCCAGTGCTCGGTGAGGAATGCGACGAACCTCTCGTGCGTCGAGAGGGGTGCCCTGTGGATGACGAAGACCTCGCCATTGTCGGCCCCCGTCTCGTCCGTGTAAGACAGCCCGAAACGCTCCTTCGCTGCGAAGTCCAGCTGGATCGTGGACATCGACTCCTCCCTGCCTAGCAGGGTCCTGAACTGTATGTCTATCTTCGGCCCGTAGAATGCCGCCTCCCCCACGGCCTCCACGTAATCGACCCCTAGGTCATCGAGAATCTCCCTCAGGTGGTCCTGGGTCGACTCCCAGTTCTCAGGCTGATCGATGTACTTGTCCGTGTTGTCGGGGTCCCACAAAGACAGCCTGAAGTGGTAGTCGTCAAAACCGAACACGGAGTAGTATTCCTGGACCATCCTGACGTTATCCGCGACCTCCGATGCAACCTGGTCAAGGGTGCAGTAGATGTGAGCGTCATTCATGGACAGCATCCTGACCCTCAGCAACCCGGAGAGAGTCCCTGACAGCTCGTTCCTGTACACTGTCCCATACTCGGCGATCCTCATCGGCAACTCGCGGTAAGACCTCTTCTGGTTCTGGAATATCCTATGGTGGAACGGGCAGTTCATGGCCTTCAAGGCATAGGACCCATCATCCATTTCCATCAGCGGGTACATCCCGTCCGCGTAGTGGGGGAGGTGGCCGCTGGTCTCGAACAGCTCCTTCTTCCCCAACACCGGGGTCGTAACCCTGGCGTATCCATACGCATCCTCCGTCTCGACTGCGAACTTCTCGATCTCAGACTTCAGCGACTCTCCATTGGGGAGCCAGACCGGCAGCCCCTTGCCTATCAGCTCGTCAATCATGTAGAGGCCCATCTCCTTGCCTATCTTCTTGTGGTCCCTCTTGGAGGCCTCCTCGATCTGCCTCTCCCTCTGCCTCAAAGCGTCCTTTGATTCGTAGCACATGCCGTATATCCTGACCAGGGCCTCTCTCTCCCTGTCGGCCCTCCAATAGGCCTGGCTGGTGCTGGTCAGCTTGAACCACCTCAATTGAGAGGTCCTGGAAACATGAGGGCCCCTGCAGAGATCGACGAACTCACCCTGGCGGTAAGCAGACGAGCCGACGTCATGGCCAATCTTGTCATCCATTATCTCCAACTTGAACGGGTTCGAGGAGAACATATCCCTCAGAGAATCGTTGTCAAGCTCCTCCCTTTCTATCACGATGTTCTGTTTGACGAGATCCTTCATCCGCTTCTCTATCTCGCGCAGCTCGCCTTCCCCAATGGGGTCCATTTGGAAGTCGTAGTAGAATCCGTGCTCTATGGGGGGTCCGATTGTCGGCTTTGCCTCCGGGTAGAGCTGCGTCACCGCCTGAGCTAGTAGGTGGGCGCAGCTGTGCCTCAGGATGTACAAACCCTCCTCTGAGCTCCCAAGAATCGGGTCGACCTTGCAGTCTCCCTCTAGCGAGTAGGACATGTCCCTCTCCTCTCCGTCCACCAAAGCAGCAACTGCTCCGGACTTCCTCCCGTGTACGTTTTTGATCACTTCTCCAACGCTGATCCCACTCGCATACTCGTGCGAATCGCCCTCTCCCACATCCACTGAGATCATCGCCACTGGTAACCCTCCTCGGCTTCGCCGACGTCCAGCCGATATGAAGGCCTTGGCCGCAATTATGCGACACGGGCCTCATTCTATGACGAATTGTGTGCCCGAGGTGCCCTCTACCATCCCTGAAATTTCAGACAGTGATCCTATTACGGCACGCTCCCCAGTCCTTCTGACGAAATCACATGCAGCCTCTACCTTCGGCCCCATCGAGCCTGCTTCAAACTCCTTGCCGGCCATCTCCTCCGGGGTCGCTCTTTGGATCAGCTCTGCCTCATCGCTCCCCCAGTTGTCGTAAACTCCGTCCGCATCAGTAGCAAGAATCAGCAGCCTCGCACCAAGCTGCCTTGCTAGCAGGGCGCTCGCCCTATCCTTGTCGATGACGACCTCGACACCTTCTAGGTCCCCTTCGGAGTTGTAGGCGGTAGGGATCCCACCCCCTCCGGCACAGATTACCACCGTCCCCTTCTCCAGGAGCCAGTGTATAGGCCTCAACTCGAATATCCTATGCGGTTCTGGGGAGGGAACCACCCTCCTCCAACCCCCGCCGTCCCTGGCTATGGACCAACCCTTCTCCTCGGCTATCCTCCTAGCCTCCTCCTCCTCATAGATCAGGCCGATTGGTTTGGTGGGGTTCTGGAAGGCAGGGTCGTCCGGATCGACCTCCACCATCGTCAGAATGGTTGCGAACGCAGACTCCGTTGGCATCATGTTCCCAAGCTCCTGCTCGATGTAGTATCCTAGCATGCCCTCCGTCTGAGCCCCCAGGACATCCAACGGGTACTCCTCGACTTCCTTGTACGATGCAGACTGCAATGCAAGCAGGCCCACCTGGGGCCCATTCCCGTGCGTGATTACCAACTGGTTGCCCTCTGCCAGAGGGGCGAGGGCTCTGCACGCTGATCGCACATTCCTCCTCTGATTCTCAGCAGTCGGCTCCTCCCCCCGCTTGAGAAGCGCGTTTCCACCTAGTGCCACCACGACCCTCATTGAACAGCGTCCCGAGCGTGAACCGATAAGAACACGCTCCCTCTGGGACATGCATGGTGCGCATAGGGGTAATCGCTAATCCCGATGCCGGATTGGGAGGCAGACTCGGCCTCAAAGGCTCCGACGGACAGGCCGAGCTGGCCCGTTCCAAGGGGGCCGAGGATAGGTCCGGACCCCGTCTGGAATCAATGCTCAGGCACTTCTCTAGAATTCACAGGGACGAATCAACTGAGATAGAGTGGATAACCAGTTCAGGCAGGATGGGGACGGAATGGATCCCAGATGAACTCCAGATAGGGACAATATCGGAGGTCCACCAGTCATCTGGGAATACCTCGGCTTCCGATACCCAAGACGCGGTCGCAATGCTGCTTGATCATGGTATTGACTTGCTAGTCTACTCGGGAGGGGATGGGACAACGCGGGACATCGTCTCGTCGCTATCAGACTCAGAGTCTCCAGAGCTACCAGTAATCGGGGTCCCTTCAGGGGTGAAGATGCACTCGGGCTGCTTCGCCAGCTCCCCTAAGGCAGCTGCAGAGGTCCTTTCCGCATGGATCCACGGCGACCTCCTTGTTTCTTCCACCGAAGTCCTTGATCTGGACGAGGAGCTCTACAGGAAGGGGAAATGGGTGGTGAGGCTCTATGCCGAGGCATTCTCCCCGAATTCTCCGAGGTGGATGCAGGGGTCGAAGGAGCTCATTCAGACGGAATCCGAGGAAGACATAATCGTCGGACTCTCAGATCATATCGAGGAGTCGATAGCCGAAGAAGGACGTCTGGTGATCTGGGGTTCGGGAGGGACCCTTCGTGAGATAGGAGGGAACATCGGTTTCGAATTGACCACTCTTGGGATAGATGCGACAATCGGCTCCGAGCAAGTTGGAACCGATCTCGCTGAATCCGGGATAATCGAGCTTCTCGAGTCACATGATGGGCCAGTAACTCTCCTCCTATCGCCGATGGGTGGACAGGGGTTCCTGATTGGAAGGGGGAACCTGCAACTCTCCCCAGCAGTCCTAAGCTCAATCGGGATAGAAAACATCCTCGGGGTCGTAACCCCTGCAAAACTCCTCACCGTCAGAGCACTCAGGATTGAGACCGGGGACGAGTCTTTGGACGAAGAATTCGCATCCAAGCGGTACATGAAGGTCCTACAGGGATACAGGACCACTAGGATACTGCCGGTTTCAGTCGACTAGACTTCCATCCCCGACGCTGCCATCAGGAGCCCGAGGAATGGAGGGCTTGGTCGATCCGGCCTAGACTTGAACTCAGGGTGATACTGTGTCCCGACGAAATATGGGTGCCCCTCTAGCTCCATGATCTCGCACCTCTCCCCAGTCTCGTCCTTCCCCACATACACTAGCCCGGACTCCTCGATTTGCTTGATTAGGTCCGGATTCACCTCGTACCTGTGCCTGTGCCTCTCATCGACATGTTCGGCCCCTCCGTAAAGGCGCTTGATTTTGCAGTCATCAACCAGGAATGGAGTCGGCTTCGTACCGAGCCTCATGGTTCCTCCCATATGCGTCTTCGAAATCTCCGGCATGAAGACGACCGCGGCATGAGGCGGGTCTTCCTCAAACTCAGTTGAATTCGCACCCTCCATCCCCAATACGTTCCTGCAGAACTCTATTGTCGCTACCTGCAGACCTAGGCAAACTCCCAGGTATGGCACGTTATTCTCCCTGGCATACTCTGCTGCCTTTATCTTCCCCTCTATCCCTCTGATTCCGAAACCACCAGGCACAAGGATTCCATCTGCCCCCTTGAGGAGGAGCCACGCCTCTTCATGCGATTCGGGGTTCGACTTCTTCGCATCCTCATCCAGTACTGAAGACTCGATCCAGTCTATGACCAGCTTCCTGTCTACCTTGAATGATGCGTGCTGAAGTGCTTTGATCACGCTGAGGTACGAATCTGAGAGATCGGTGTACTTGCCCGCAACTGCGATGTGAACTTCCTCTGCATCCTCCAGCGAGTCAACGTGGTCGGCCAACTTCTTCCAATCATCCAGCAGCTTCCTCTTCGATGACAGCTTGAAACCAAATCTCTCTGCAAGCATCTCTGTGACGCCCTGGGACTCAAGCATTATCGGGACCTGATAGATATTGGAAACATCGTGAGCAGATACTACCGCCTCAGGAGGGACGTGACAGAATGCGGAAATCTTCTGCCGCGTCTCATCTATCAAAGGGCTCTTTGATCTGCATACTAGCATCTGTGGGTTGATTCCAAGGCCTCTGAGGTCCTTCACAGTGTGCTGTGTCGGCTTGGTCTTCTGTTCCCCGACAGGTCCCATTACCGGAATCAGGCTGACGTGTACGAAGCAAACGTTCTCTTGTCCAACTCTGAATTGGAATTGCCTCAATGCCTCGACGAAGGGTGCGCTTTCGATGTCCCCAACCGTTCCGCCCAGCTCGATCACACAAGCGTCAGGCTCCTTTCCGTTGCCATCGCTAGGAGTGTGTGCAACCCTCTCGATCCAGTCCTGGATCTCATTGGTGATGTGGGGGATTACTTGGACGGTCTTGCCCAGATAGTCCCCGCGCCTCTCCTTCTGGATGACGTTATCATACACCTTTCCTGTGGTGATGTTGTTCTCCCTGGTTAAGCACACGTCTAGGAACCTCTCGTAGTTGCCCAGGTCTAGGTCCACTTCTCCGCCATCATCCAAGACGAAAACCTCCCCGTGTTCGAAGGGAGACATCGTTCCCGCATCGGTATTCAGGTACGGGTCAATCTTCACTGCGGTTACTCTCAGTCCTGCGCTTTTCAGGAGAACACCTATGCTACTAGCGGTCACACCCTTGCCCAATCCGGAGAGCACCCCGCCCGTCACTACGACATACTTCATCTCATCAACGGGGTCTGAATCAGACGCCCATCCCCTATCAACATTGGCCAACAGAATCCTGTTTGCCCATTCTTTAATTTCAAGTAGCGTCAGAATTACGGTCGCACATGTCGGGCACCCCGGGAGACAAGGTGCTCGTCACCGGGGCTCTAGGGCAGATAGGGACCGACCTTGTCCAGGCACTCCGCCAAAGACACGGAAAAGACTCGGTAATCGCCTCTGACATCAGGGAATCAGCCGGGCACTCATCAGTGGAAGGGGGCCCTTTCGTAATTCTCGATGTGCTAGACACTGATGGAATTTCTAGAGTCTGCCAGAGTGAGGGCGTTGGCACGATTTACCACCTCGCAGCACTACTTTCCGCGGTCGGAGAGAGGGACCCGGATCTGTGTCGTAGGATCAACGTAGGCGGCACAATATCAGTACTCGAGGCTGCAAAGGAATGCAACCTAAGGGTATACTCGCCGTCATCGATTGCTGTCTTCGGCCCAGACTCACCTAAGCACGCTAGCCAAGACTCCCCGCTCAACCCGACCACGGTATACGGAGAGACCAAGGTCACAGGAGAGGCCCTAGCTCGGGAATACTTGGATAGATTCAATGTAGACGCACGTGGCATTCGTTATCCCGGCCTGATTTCCTACAAGGCCCCTGCTGGAGGGGGCACCACCGACTACGCAGTGGAGATATTCCATGCCGCACTCCGAGAAGGCCACTACCAGTGTTTTGTTCGACCAGAAACAAGACTCCCCATGCTCTACATGGATGACGCGATCGATGCCACCCTGTCCCTAATGGACTCCAGCGAGGGGGTTCTAGGAGAGTCTCGAGCAGGCTACAACATCCCGTGCCTGTCTTTCTCGGCGGAAGAGCTTGTTGAAGCAATTTCAGACAGGGTCGAGGGCTTCACTTGCGACTACGTGCCAGATGTAAGGCAGGAGTACGCCGACTCATGGCCAGATTCGATAGATGGCTCTGTTGCTGAGGATGAGTGGGGGTGGAAGCCGAAGTACGACCTCGAAACGATGGTCGATGAGATGCTCAGGGGAATTTCCCGGGCTTAGTCTTCGGCTTCTGCTTCCCAGTCTGGGGTACTCGGGTCGGTTCGGGCCCAGAGAACATCGTCGATCCTGAGAACTCCGATAGCCGCTTCAGTTGCACCAGAGAGGGCGTGTCTGACGACGAATTCGGTATCCAGGATGCCCATCTCGGCCATGTCGCAGTTCTCACCGCTTTGTAGGTCGAAACCGATCCAAGCTCCGGACTTCTTCTGATCTGCCGATAGTGAGAGAATGACTTCGACTGGGTCCCTACCTGCGTTTTCCGCAAGTATCCTGGGAATCGCCTCGAGAGCTGAAGCATACGCCTCAATCGCAAGCTGCTCCCGGCCCGACTGCGTCTGCGAGAAAGACCTCAGGTGCCTAGCGAGATGTGCTTGGATTGCACCTCCACCAGGCAGGATCCCCGGTCTGCTGTTCAGGCGATGAGCCACTCCTATGGCATCATCAAATATCCTGATCGCCTCTTCCCTTGCTGCAGGTGATGAACCTCTCACCAAGAGAGTCATCCCTCCTCCGTCCCCCTCTATCAGGGTGTGAATTACATCTGCAATCCTTTCTTCCGTCCTATTGGAATAAGTGCCCAGATCATCACTCTCCAAACCACCAACGCTTCTTGCAGGCCTAGCACCAGTTGCTCTCGACAATAGATCCATGTCACTCCTCTCGAACCTTCGGTATGCCACGATCCCCGCATTTGTCAGTTCGGCAATCGCCTCGTCAGAAATTCCTTCCCTGACCACGAGCAGGTCAACACCGAGGGAAGATAGGTGAGCAACTTCCTTCTTCATGTTCTGTCTGGTTCTTTCGTGGAACTCCTCCAGAATTCCGAGGCTGCTCACCTCGATAGACGCATCCGTCTCCAGCTTGGCATTTTCAAAACCACCATCAATTATTGCTACAACTCCTCCGTCAGAATTCTCCGAACTGGTAGAATCAACCCTCGATTTCAGGAGCATCAGGCCATTGACCAATGACGAGTCCATGACATTGCCCTCACTTATCTGCAGCCTCTTCACCACCATCCTCTCCAGGTCGTCCCCTCCCTCAATGTCGACTAGCCTATCTGCAGCCTCGACCGCCAGACTTGCAATTAGGCTGCATATCGAAGAGTCGCCCTTCCCATGAAGGGAAGTCCTCACCACCTGGGACCTCTGTTCGTCGTCAGATTCCCTCGAAACCCTCTGAGCCTCTTTGACCGACTCCTCCAGCGCAATTGAGTACCCGTTCACGATTATTGAGGGGTGGACTCCCATTCGAACTAGCTCCAGAGCGTTCTGCAGCATCTCTGCAACAAGAAGGACAGTCGTAGTGGTCCCGTCTCTCGCAGATCTGTCTTGAGAGGACGAGGCATCAATCAGAAGCCTAGCAGTCGGGTGTTCGACGTTCGCCTTCTCCAGAACGGTTACGCCATCGTTGGTGACCAATGCCGACCCGTCACCATCAACCAGCATTTTGTCCAACCCCTTCGGTCCTAGCGTTGAGCGAATGGCTCCGGCAAGAGATGAAGCAGCCTTGACATTGTTCACCAGGGCAGTCCTGCCGTGTATTCTGTCGGTGTCTTCCAGCGCTACATCGTGATCAGACTCAACCATCTGTGCCTCCCCAACCATCCCTCTGTTTTCAATACGCTCATACGTTATCCGGACCAATACTCACGAGCGGCATCCGTTCCATTCAAATACCACCCATCTCTCCCACTATACAACTAGAGGTTGATTAGTGATACTATGGCTGGAGAGAATTGGGACGATTTTGATGAAGAAGCCATTGAGGAAATGGCCAGGATGTTCGAACAAATGGGCATGCCCGTCGACATAAACACTCTGAAATCTATGATTAAGCAAGTTAGAAGCCAGTTCGAGGAAATGGGTATCGATCCCGAGAAGGTTTCAATGAGCGAAGTCAAGCTTGGCCTGAACTCTGATCCGGAGGAGTTCATGAAGAACTTCGAGTCTATGATTAGCGGGCCTCAGGGACTTGGTGATTTCCTGAAGAAGATGGGCGTTGACATACACATCAAACCCTCCGTCTCAGAAGTTAGAGTGGATGTTGACGAAAGTCAGCACGAATCCAAAGATGACTCAATCCCAGAGGAGGACGTGTACGTCAGCGATGGCCAGATGTTCGTGACCATAGACGTCTCAAAGTCTCAAGACATCTCTTCAGAGAATCTCGAATTGAGTCTTACCGGGGAAGGCGTGGTCCTACAGATGCTTAGGACCAACCAGATCAGGCCGTTCAAAACATTCGTCCTCCCACAACCGTCGTCAGGAGTAGCCAATTGGGAGATCAACAATGGCATACTCGACATCACATTCGAACTGAAGTAGTTTGGAACAAACAGGAGAAATGAAAATGGGATCTGCAGTAATAGGAATCGACCTAGGAACGACAAACAGTTGTGTAGCGACAATAGAAGGGGGAAAGGCGGTAGTAATACCCAACTCCGAGGGATCTCGGACCAC
>MDTC01020373.1_pt1 | contig 10116 bp, 9 predicted proteins | sample 811181 | NCBI WGS metagenome assembly MDTC01 (sample SAMN05326644, study PRJNA326480) | marine metagenome | isolation source: seawater | place: Pacific Ocean: North | collected 2011
CAAATCTACACACATGTCTGGGGTTATCACTTTGACCCAGGCACCAATCTTGTGGATGTCTGCATTAGGCGTTTACGGCAGAAGATTGATCGTGATTTTGAACCCAAGCTAATCGAGACCTTGCGCGGCGTGGGCTACAAGCTTAAATCGCTCTAACATGAAACCAAAATCCTTCCGCCGCCGCCTCGCCTGGATCTCCGTAGTCAGCGCTGCTCTTGGGCTGCTGGCCTTCATGGTGGTAGCAGACCGGCTCTGGCATCGCAAGCGTTTGCAAGAGATCGATGGTGAATTGGCGCGCATCGGCCATGTCTTGGCCAGTAGCGGTAGTACAAAACAGCCATGGGAACGCGTTTATGCTCTCATGGGTCAAGTATTAGGCGAAGAGAAGCTTGAAAGACGCATATTGACGGTACGCCGAGCACGCACAAAAGGCCAAAAAAAGGAAGTCTATCAGTCCCCAAATTGGCCAACAACCTTGTCTCACATTGCCTTTGCGGCTTCTACGGAATCCTATGAGTGGGAAGGCGAGTTTGCAGATTTCTACCGACCTGGTAAGTTCAGACGCAGCAGGCCGACCAATCCCCGACGTCCGCCAGACTGGTTTATTGATCGACAGGGAAGCAATGGACGCGATCGGCAAGAAGCCATCCGAACACGTGGTAACAATGCCAAACATCTGTATCGCAAACCCCAGCGAATGGCAGCCTATCACACGGCCTTGGATCAGGACACCCACTGGCGTCTTGGAGTGTATGCCAACAATGATATCGATCTGGTAATCGGCAGCAGCCTCACGGAACTGCGTGGTGAAATGGCTGCCCTACGATTGACTGCCCTCACGGCAACGCTTGGTGCTCTGGCACTGATTGGTATTGGCGCGTGGTGGTTGTCACGCAAGGCTCTACGGCCCATCGCTGCTCTAACATATGCCACTGAATCAATTTCTGTTAATGACCTCAGCCAACGCATCGATCTTCCTGATGCCGACCAGGAATTCCTACCATTAATACGGCACTATAATGCGATGATGAATCGGCTGGAAACTAGCTTTCACCAAGCCACGCGATTCAGTGCGGATGCGTCACATGAGCTCAAGACCCCTTTAGCTATTATGAAGGGCACTTTGGAGAGAGCCCTAACAGACCCTGAAACACGACCATACGAACAGCAATATTACTCCAATCTGCTAGAGGAAGTTGAACACCAGCAAGCCATCTTACAAAGTCTGCTCTTACTCTCACGAGCAGACTCCGGACAACTCAATTTGAATCGTGAACCTCTGGCATTCAGTCAACTGGTGCAAAGCGCGCTCGAAGACGCTGAGATGATGGCGGACGGCATGGAGTTGACATTTGATATTGAAATTAGCCCAGACATCATAGTGTCAGGAGATGCCGCCTTGCTAGGGCAGGTCGTGCACAATTTGCTTTCCAATGCTCTGAAATACAATCGCCCAACAGGGCGCTTACGCGTTCGGCTCCAACAGGCAGAACCTTCTGCACTATTGACGGTAGCCAATACGGGCGAGCCTATCCCACCGCGAGCAAACGCTCAAATCTTCCAGCGCTTCTACCGCGTCGAAGACTCACGTAGCCATCGCACCGAAGGCTCTGGTCTGGGGCTGAGCCTTTCGCTCGAAATCGTGCGTGCACACGGAGGAGAACTTACATTATTCTCAAGCACTGATAAAGAGACGGTGTTTGTGGTGAAACTGCCATTGATAGCATTATAGATCACAGTCACCGTGGAGTTCTATCAATACACCTTGGAAGTCGCCACACCGCTCAACCAACGGTCTAGCCGGCGCGCTTTGACAGGCTTGCTGATTCGCGAAGGGAATGGGGTCGGTTGTGTGCAGCCCTGGCCAGAACTTGGCGACGCGCCAATGGAAGAGCAATTGCAAGCTCTGCGATCTGGAAAGGATACTCCCTTGATTCGGGCGGCCAGAACTTGCGCGGCGCTAGATTCATCGTGGCGACAACAAGGTGTGAGCGCCTTTCAAGGTCGGATCATTCCTGAGAGCCATGCCACCTTGGTCGAACCTTGCTTGGAACGAGTGAACGAAGCCAAAGCTTTGGGATTTCAATCAGTGAAAGTGAAAGGTACACCCTCATTGCTGGCGAAATTATTAGAGGAAAGCTCTTTGCCACTACGCTTGGATTTCAATGAGACTCTTGGTGCTGAAGGCGTGAGGGAGTTTCTAGCGTCTTTGCCAGACTCAGCCCGGCGATGCATTGACTTTATTGAAGATCCCTGCCCTTATGATTCCGACAAATGGTGCCAGTTGCATCAAGCTACCGGATGTCAGCTAGCCTTGGATCGGCAGGCAAGTCGAGCCAAGGAAGGTGGATTTCAAATCTTGGTGGTGAAACCCGCAATCGATGACCTTGCCACAATGAGCAATTTGATCTTCCAGCAAGCGCTGCCGTTTGTGGTGACGTCCTACATGGATCATCCAATCGGACAACTCTACGCGGCTTATCAGGCATCAGTATTGGCAGAACGCTTTCCACAGCAATTCCTCACTTGTGGCCTTGCCACTCACGGACTCTTTGAGGGGCTGACCTTTGCAGAATGCCTTGGGTCAGGGCCGCGCCTGGCATCACCTGGGGGTACCGGCCTGGGATTCGACACTTATTTGCAAAAATTGCCATGGCAGACTATCTAACATTCCAACAAGATATATTCTGGCGTGCCACAGACACTGCAGTCCTGCTCAACCCCAAGATGCCGTGCACTGAGAAACCGTGGCTTCTGAAAAAGCCGGAGGTCGCTGGGCAAGTGGTATTTCGCACCTCGGGAACCGAAGGAACCGCCAAATTTGTGTGTTTGACTCGGGAAGCCTTGTTAGCCTCAGCAAACGCTGTGAATGCCCATTTGGCCACCACCCCCGATGACATTTGGTTAGGCTGTTTGCCTTGGTTCCATGTCGGTGGATTGGGCATTGCAGCGCGGGCATATGCGGCGGATTGCCAGGCTGTCTTTCTGCAGCATAAATGGGACCCAACAAACTTTACCCGTTGCTGCCTGGATACAGGGGCCACCCTGACCTCACTGGTTCCCACGCAAGTTTATGATTTGGTGAGAGCTGGCTGTATTGCTCCTACGCGCTTGCGGGCAGTATTGGTTGGCGGCGGCGCTTTGGCACCATTGCTAAACCAACAGGCACGTGACCTGGGTTGGCCCATTCTTTGCACCTACGGCATGACAGAAACCGCTTCGCAAGTGGCAACTCAAGCACTGGCAGCTTCACTGGGTGATCCCATGAAGGTATTGCCGATTTGGGAAACGCGCTTGGCACCCGATGATGGTTCCCTGCATGTGCGAGGCCCCGCCTTGCTTTCCGGTTATATGCTAGACAGAAAATTCATCGATCCCAAATCCTTCGATGGCTGGTATCAAACAACTGATCGAGTAATTCTGCAAGAAGGCACCTTGCGGTTTAGTCGTCGCCACTGCGGCTTGGTGAAGATCCAAGGGGAACTAGTCAGCCTGCAAGAGAGCCGCGATCGACAAACTCAGTTGGCCTTGGAGGCATCCGTGAATCCATTGGCCATCACAGCCATAGCGTTGCCCGACGAGCGAGACGGTCAGCGTTTGATTTGGGTGTGCGATACGCATAGCGATCCAGCAAGTAGCGAGGCATTACGTGAGAGGTATAATATGTCTGTCGCCGGTCCTTGGCGCATGCTGATGAAAGCTCGTGTACCAACATTGCCTCGGACCGAGCTCGGAAAGCTCGACGAACGCCAATTAAGGCGGTTGGTGAAAGCGCTCCTTACAAAGTCTTGCTAGTTCGCCGAATTCACTTGGAATTGCGGCAGAATTTTCACCCCTCTCACGCAGTTGCTCTTTACCCGCAATGATCAAATTCTTGGATTTGGCGTCTCGGCCCATGATTCACTTCCTTGAGATCCATTATTTCAATATTAACAATAATATCAACCAATTGATATTCATTCTCTGAAGCGTCGCCAGAAGGCCATTTCACCCAATCCTGGGAAACTGAGAACGGTGGCAAATTCTTGTTGCAGGGAAACGGAATCCTCCTAGTGTCCCGTCCGCTTATGGCCAGAGACGTGATCATCCTAGAGTGTACAGAAGCCCGCGCTGAAGGGAAAACCGCTTCTCAGTACGTGACGACCCGCAACAAGAAGAGCCTGCGCACACCTGGGCGCTTGGAAAAAGTGAAGTTCAATCCATTTCTCAAGCGTCGTTCGCTGCATCGCGAGAGGCGATAACTTTTAAAAAGCTACATTATGGAACCAAAGAACAAGATCCGCGCGGCAAACTTTCGCCGGTCCAACCGGCGCATGCCACGTCGGCGCCTCGACCTTCAGCCAGCGAATGTCTCATTCAAAGACACCAACTTGCTGTCCAAGTTCACGACCGAGACAGGCAAAATTCTGCCACGTCGCATAACTGGGGTCTCAGCTAAGTTGCATCGCAAGATCACCCGTGAAATCAAGCGTGCGCGGGCAATCAACTTGCTCCCATAAGTAGGTCTCATAGGGCTAGCGACGCGGCAATCACGTGTTGCTAGGTCCTTGATAACCTTTCTTTCGCTGAAGGCCTGCCCGCAAGGACAGGCCTTTTCCATCGATAGACATCTCTCTCAATCCATCCATGCACAAGCTCGAAGATACGCAGAACGAAGCCGATCAACGCAATGTGCCAATCCACCGCGTTGGCATCCGAGAGTTGAAATTCCCCCTGCGTTTCCGTGATTCCGATGGCTCCGCCCAAGCCACTGTCGCAGAAATTGGCATGTCGGTATCATTGCCAGCCTCTGTGCGCGGCACACACATGAGCCGCTTCGTTTCCATTCTCTCGGAGCATGCAGAAGAAATTAGTGTCGCAAGCATGCCCGGATTGATGGGCATCGTCAATGAGCAGTTGGAAGCCGATGGCTCCACAGTCACGTTTGATTTCCCATTCTTCGTGACCAAAGAAGCGCCCGTGAGCAAGCTCCCCGGCAAGATTGACTACGGCGTGCACATCGACACCATGAGTGAACACGGAGAGGTCACTACGACCCTCAGCTTGGAAGTGCCCGTGACCACCTTGTGTCCCTGTTCACGAAACATCAGTGATCGTGGCGCCCACAATCAGCGTGGCGTGGTAACAGTGACCCTTGAGGGCCCAAAGTTGCCCAGCCTCAAGAGCTTGATCAAGTTGGTCGAGGACTGCGGCAGTGCTGATCTTTACAGCGTGCTCAAACGCCCTGATGAGAAGTTTGTGACCGAGCGCGCCTATGATCGCCCGGTGTTTGTCGAAGACCTGGTGCGCAATGTCGCGGTGCGCCTGAAGAAACTCAAGGGCGTCTCAAGCTTCCAGATCGAAGGTGAAAACTTTGAGTCCATTCACAATCATAACGCCTTCGCAGTGGTGATCGAGGACACTCCGGAGTAGCGAGAGTTTCATTGATCCGCAACACGGGATCGGCGACACTCCACCATGGTTGCCCACCGATTCCTATACGCAATACTGCTTGTTCTGCTAGTCTCGGCAAAATTTGTTCGGGCAGGGAAAATCTATTGGTCAGACCGACGTGCCGGCAAGGTGGAACGCGCCAACCTTGACGGCACTAATCCAGAGACGTTGGTAACGATCGCGTCGACCAACTTGCGTGGCTTGGCCATTGATGTATTAGCAGACAGGCTCTACATCGCTGACAACCAATCGGATAAAATCTTTAGCGCACCCCTTAAAGGTGGCGCCACTGAAGAGTTAGTATCCGGCTTAGGATTTCCAGCTGACCTCGAGTTGGATTTGGCGAACCGCAAGCTCTACTGGTGTGATCAATCACGCAGTCATATCCGACGCTCAAACCTCGACGGCTCTAACATTGAGCTAATTATAGAAACACCAAACCCCTACTACCTCGACTTGGACTTGGCTAACAACCACCTCTACTGGGGTGGCTTTTCGAACGGAACTGTCAATCGCGTTCAGCTCGATGGCTCGAACCCACTGACTCTGGTCAGCAATGTCGAGCTCACGCGTGGCGTAAAATTAGACTTCATCAAAGGCTACTTCTATTGGTGCGATCGTCAGGGCAATGTGGTGCAACGACGCAAGATTAATGGACCACCCACTCCGTTGCCCAACGACGCTGTGGAAACTATTGTGACAGGGCTAGATACACCACACGGCTTGGCACTCGATCCGATCGCCCGAAAGGCTTACTGGTTCGATACCGGCACCGATGGGCATGGTGTTGGCGGCAAAGCCATCAGCCGTGCGGACATGGACCTGCCTGGCAGTCCCATTGAAACGATTGCAGGCCTCAACCAGCCGTGGGATGGTGACCTGGATTTGAGCACCCATACATACGGCGATTGGGATGCACGTTTCTTCCTTATTAGCCATCAAGGTGCTGACATTGATCCGAAAGCTGACCTCGACGACGATGGCTTGAATCACATTCTCGAATATGGACTTACTGGACATCCGGAGCGTCGCGATGAGCAGCCTCTCTATGAAATCGCGATTCAGGATGGCACAGCCGTGTTTCAATACCAGCGCTTCTCTGGCACCACGGATTTAACCCACCAGTTGGAGACGTCAAACGATCTCGTCACGTGGACGACATCGACTAGCACTGAAACTGCGCAGGTCTTGGACAACGGCGTAGAACGGGTTTCCATTCCCGTCAGGGCCGACGAGGGCTCACACCTGCGATTGCGCATCACCCTAGAAAAGTGAATCCATGAAGTGGCATCCCTTGGCCTTATCCTTGTTGAGCGCCACTGCAGCGTGGGCAGACGTCGATTTCAACCGTGATGTGCGTGGCATCCTGGCTGGTCATTGCTTCGAATGTCATGGCCCCGATGCCGAACAGCGCCAGGCCAAGCTACGTTTGGATCAACAGGAGCCGGCTTATGAACACGTCATTGTACCAGGAAATCCGGATGCTAGTATGTTGATCCAACGGCTGGAAACTCAAGATCCAGACGACCTGATGCCGCCGCCAGAAAAGAAGCACCCGGTGACCAAGGCGCAGGTTGAAATCCTGCGGGCTTGGATCAAAGAAGGCGCACCTTACGATGAGCACTGGTCTTTCGTGCCACCCGAACGTCCCGCTCTTCCCGAAGTCAGCACCACCTCCTGGACGCGCCAAGGCATGGATCGCTTTGTGATGGCCCAGCTCGACGAGGCCCAGCTCAGGCCAAACCAAGCAGCCTCACCCCGCGCATTGATCCGACGAGCCTCGCTAAGTGTGTTAGGCGTGCCACCGAAACCTGGAGAAGTGGCGACCTTTGAAAATGACCCTTCACCCAACGGCTACGAGCGCGCCTTGGATCGCCTGATGGCTTCGCCCTTGTACGGCGAACGATGGGCCAGACGCTGGCTGGACCTCGCACGCTATGCTGACACCAATGGCTACGAGAAAGACCGTCCCCGTAGCATTTGGCCGTATCGTGATTGGGTCATCGACGCGTTGAACGCCGACATGCCATTCGACCAATTCTCCATTGAACAGTTGGCGGGCGATCTCTTGCCCAATGCTAAGCCCAGCCAGAAGATCGCTACAGGGTTTCATCGCAACACCATGATCAACGAAGAAGGTGGCATTGATCCTCTTGAATACCGCTTTCACAGCATGGTCGACCGAGTCGGCACAACCGGCACTGTTTGGTTAGGCCTCACAGTCGCTTGCGCCCAGTGCCACACTCACAAATTCGATCCCCTTGAGCACACCGAATACTATCAGTTGATGGCATATCTCAACAACGCTGAGGAACCTGAATACACACTCCCCGAACCTTCTAACCCAGAGCTGGAAGCTAAGATAGCAGCCGCTGAAACACATCTCATAGAGCAAATTGATGATGCAAAGTTTGCAGCCTGGTTCGCCACACAACGCGGTCAGTTAGGGCAGTGGCAATCCATCACACCGACTTCTTTCAAAGCAAACTTGGCCAGACTGAAACTACTCAAAGATGGCTCCATCTTAGCAAGTGGCGACCAAACCAAACGTGATGTCTTTGAACTTAGCTTCGAGGGCATTCCTGAAGGCTTAACGGGGATTCGCTTGGAGGCCTTACCGCACAAGAGCCTCCCTAAGTCGGGTCCTGGACGCGCTTACTACGAAGGACCCAAAGGAGATTTCTTTCTCAGCGAATTCAAAGTGTCGACCGGCAGCAATCCCATTGCGTTGACGTCAGCCAACTCCAGCTATGGCAAATTGGGTATCGGCGGCGGTGCAGGCACGGCGGCACAAGCGATCGATGGCAACGAAGTCACCGGGTGGTCAACCAGTGGCGCCGAAGGCAAGCCACACCAAGCAGTATTTGAGTTTGCAGAACCCCTAACAAGCACGCCATCCCTACAGGTAACCCTGGAATTCAACCGACATTACCCGGCTACGCTCGGCCATTTTCGTCTCGCCTTCACCACAGATCCCAAGCCTGGCCAGGCAAGTAACTTACCCACAAACCTAGATGGCTTACTTCGCAAGGACTTCGTTTCCTTGTTCACACAACAACGCCAGCAGCTAGCTTTGGAGTATGCTCATCACGCCGACGAAACCAAAGTGGCTCGTGCAGCCATCACTGCGCTGCAACGTCAACGTCCCAAGCCCGTGACCACGTTGATATTTGCCGAGCGCCCTGCGGATCACCCACGTCCAACCCATCGACATCATCGCGGCGAATTCCTGCAACCCAAGGAAGCCGTCGCTCCGGCGCTACCAAAGATATTCAGCACTGCACCAGAATCACCTGACGACCGCTTGGGTTACGCTCGGTGGCTTGTTAGTGAATCGAATCCGTTGGTCGCGCGAGTGACTGTCAATCGTGACTGGGCAGCATTCTTTGGTCGTGGCTTGGTCGCTACATTGGGAGACTTTGGCTATCAAGGCGAGCCTCCCAGTCACCCTGAGCTGTTGGATTGGTTGGCCACAGAATGGATGGCCGGCGGATGGTCACGCAAGCGTCTGCACTATCATCTGCTTACCAGCGCGACCTTCCGTCAGAGCTCTAAGGTGACCGGCGATCATCGCCAGCGCGACCCAGAAAATCTATTGTTAGGCCGCGCACCTCGCGTTCGCATCGAAGCAGAACTGGTGCGCGACACCACGCTGCAAGTAGCAGGCTTGCTCACCCAGAAGGTTGGCGGCCGCAGTGTTTATCCGCCTCAGCCCGCCAGTGTGACGACCGAAGGCACTTACGGCCAGTTGAAATGGACAGTCAGCAAAGGCGAAGATCGATTTCGTCGTGGACTTTATACATTTACCAAACGTACTGCGCCTTACGCCATGTTTGCCACGTTCGATGCAGGCAGTGGCGAAGCCTGCTTGGCCCGCCGCGAGGTGACTAACACACCTCTGCAAGCGCTAACCGCCTTGAACGACGAAGTAATTATGGATGCCGCTCGTGCATTGGGGATTCGATTAGGCAAGGATGACCGTGGTATGGAAATCAAGGCCAAGGAATTATTCGAGCGTATCCTCACAAGGCAGCCAGACACAGAAGAGTTGGGTTGGCTGTGTGCGTTCGTGAAGGATCAGCAAGAACGCTTTGCCAACCATCCCGATCAGGCAAAGGCCTTCCTGGACCTGGAATCCGGGGATTCACTCACGGAAACCGCTGCCTGGGCTGCCGCGGCACGTGCCCTGCTCAATTTAGACGAAACCTTTCTGCAACACTGACTAAATCGCCATGGACGCTGTTCCCATCAATCGCCGCCATTTCCTGCACGACTGCGGCATCGGCCTGGGCAAGATTGCCCTAGCTTCTTTACTGACCGAGCAATCGATTGGAGGTGCAATGTCCGCCAAGTCTTCGCACGCGCCAGGCAAAGCCAAATCCGTGATTCACCTGTTCATGGCCGGGGCACCAAGCCAACTGGATCTGTTCGATTACAAGCCCAAGCTAGTCGAGTTCGAAGGTAAACCGCTACCTCCGTCCATCTATGGCGATCAACGCTATGCCTTTATTCGCCCAGACGCCGCTGTGTTAGGGCCGCAATTTACCTTTTCGAAGCAGGGTCAGTCTGGCGCGGAGCTCTCAGAGGTCCTGCCACACCTCGGTTCGGTCGCCGATGACATCTGCTTGATCAAATCGGCCCGCACCGATCAGTTCAATCACGCGCCAGCCCAGCTCTTTTTCA
>MDTC01145324.1_pt1 | contig 10116 bp, 3 predicted proteins | sample 811181 | NCBI WGS metagenome assembly MDTC01 (sample SAMN05326644, study PRJNA326480) | marine metagenome | isolation source: seawater | place: Pacific Ocean: North | collected 2011
AAGTTGATACAAGCTTAGTGCCATAAAATAGAAGCAGGGGTTATCAACCTTCAATGCTGTCGTGTTAGAACAATGAAATTTCTGATATTTTTACTAGGGTTTACAGGAGCTCTGGTCAGCGCCGCGAGGGCGGAGAGCTCTTTTGCTCATCCGGGCTTACTCCACACTACCTCAGACCTGGAACGGATACGCCTCGCTGTGTCTGCGCGGAGAGGTCCAATTTACGAGGGATTCAAAATTCTGGAGGATAGCTCCTACGCTAAGTCTGACTATGGATTAAAGGGCCCTTTTCCCGAGTGGGGCAGGGCGCCCAATATTCGGAAGGGTGAGGCGGAGAGCGATGCGCTAGCAGTATACCAGAATGCTCTGATGTGGTCTTTAACTGGCAAGAAAGAGCATGCTCGTAAGGCGATACAGATTCTCAATGCGTGGACCATGGCTCTAAAGAAGGTGAGTGGAATCGATGGAGTTCTTGCGGCAGGCCTTCAGGGGTTCATGTTCGTGAATGCGGCCGAGATTCTTCGCCACACCGAATCCGGGTGGACGGAGACGGAGGCGCTTCTTTGTGAAAGATGGTTTCGCGAAGTGTGGGATCCACCACTTGAGCATTATGCATATTTTGCGAATGGGAACTGGGAAACCGCGGCACTTCAGACCCGGATGGCAATCGCGGTGTATTGCAGCGATCGAAAAATGTTTGAGGAAACTGTTCGATATGCTGTTGCTGGAGCTGGTAATGGAAGTATTCCGCACATGGTTGTATTTCCGAGCGGTCAGTGTCAGGAGACAACCCGGGCACAGCACTATGCCCAACTGGGTCTTGGGCTGCTGGGATGTGTTGCCGAAGTAGCGTGGAATCAGGGGGTAGACCTTTATGGCTGGGGGAAGAACCGGATACTCAAAGGATTTGAATATACCGCTCAATATGGGCTGGGCGAGAATGTGCCTTTTCAGCATTACCTTGATCGGACAGGTAAATATGGCCGAGGAGGACGCAACAACAATTACGATAAGATCTCCCCGGTGAGCCGCGGGAGCTTCTGGCCCATTTACGAGCGCATTTTCAATCATTACTCAAGGCGCAGGAGTGTCCCTGCTCCTTACTCGGCCCGGGTTCTTGAACTTAAGGGCCCGGAAGGGTTCAATAGGGACCATGTGGGACTTGGAACTCTTTCTCACCGGAGAGAAAGCAAGGCGAGTCCAGTGGTGCGATCTGCGCCAGGAGTGCCCTCTGGATTTGTTATGCGGAGCTCTGGCCGAGGGGTAAGGATCTCCTGGGTGGCTTCTGTTGATCCGTTGGGGTGCAGTGATGCAAGTAGTTATGAATTGATGAGGTCATCCAGTCCTGATGGTCCTTTTCAGGTGATTGCGCCCTCGCTGCGGGCCTCTGAATATCTGGATCAGTCCTTAAAGAGTGGCGAGCTCTACTACTATAGGGCTACGGCAAGTAACGAAGTGGGGAGAAGTGCTCGCTCTGCAACTATCGCCGCTTGCGCGGGTTTGCCGGGTGCATGGGGCTCCTCTGATATTGGGGCAACCACTGCCCCGGGATTCGTGGAATACAATGGAGATGCCTTTTCGATGGAGGGCGAGGGTGATCAGGTTGGGGGACGCGCAGATACCTTTCACTATCTCTATGCGAGTATGAAAGGCGACGGTGTGATTACCGCCCGTGTCAGGCGGCCGATGAGCTCACAATGGGCTACCCCTGGAGTGATGATGCGGGAAAATCTTAGGCCTGACTCGCAACATGTATCTGTTCTTCTGCATCCTCACTGGAACGGAGGACTGGTTTCCCGGATGAAGCAAGGAGGCGAGACCATCACAGGTAAGCTCGAGCCGATAGGAGAGCAATACGTGATTAAAAAAAATCGGCTCAGCGCGCCATACTGGATCAGGTTGGAGCGAGTGGGAAATACGTTTTCCGGATCCATGTCTCCAGATGGGATCCGTTGGCAAGGCCTCGGCTCTGTCACCGTGAGGATGGAGCAGGCTATTTATCTTGGATTACCTGCCTGCTCTCAGCTTCGTGGGGTTACCACTACCCTTACTTATGACCGGGTCAGTACGTCAGATTGGAAGATGGAAGATCGATAATCGATCAGTTCTTTTTAAACTGCTCTGCAAAACGCCAGTTGCTTCTGTAATCTCTAGTCAGGGGAACGTCAGATATCTCGGCCCGAACCATTTCCACAGGAATTCGATTTCCCCGGAGGACTCGATCATGAAATTCCCGTGCTGTCATTTTTCCTGAGGCAACCAGTTCCTTATGGAGGACATGGAATTGCATGCCTCCAAGCATATAGGCGCACTGATAAAGCACTGGAGTGCCAGGCGCGAGGGAGCGACGGACTTCTCCCTCGGCGTGAGTGCGCTCATGACCGACAACATCGACAAGCATGTCAGCGCATTGCTGAGGGGTAAACTGACCAAGATGATATCCGAGGGAGAAAATTATACGAACACACCGGTGCATGCGCCAAAAGAGGAATCCCATTTTGTCTTCTGCAGTTTTTGGGAATCCGCGCTCCCATAGGAGCATCTCCCAGTAGAGAGCCCAGCCCTCGGTCCAGAAGACGGTACGGTAAATGCCGCGATGAGTATTATAACGGGAGGTCATGAAGTCCTGCAGGTGGTGTCCCGGAATAAGCTCATGGTGGACCGTAGCTGCCGAAAAATGTGGGTTATTACCCCGCATGCTCATCAGCTTGTCAGCATGATTCATGTCTAAGTGAGGGTAAGAAACGCTGATAGTAGATCCTCCCGTAAAAAAGGGGTTATAGCGCTGGCGGCTGGGCGACATCATCCCAACTCTCCAGCTATCCTTAGCCAGCTGGGGGATGGTCACCAATGCATTTTCCTCAAGATAATCAATCGCCTCGAGCGCCAGGCGGCGAATGACGGATGATTGCTCACCCGGGGGAACATGTTTTGCTTTCACGTGCTCCAACGCAGCAGCGACATCATCTCCAAAACCCAGTTCAGCAGACGCTTTTTTTTGCTGCTCCACGCACCAAGCCAGCTCCTTCTTGCCTATTTCAACGAGTTCGGCGGCGGTGTATGGTATCATTTCATGGACAAGAAGAGACGCGAGATGCTTGGCTCCAACCGGAGGCACATGATTCTCCGTATTAAAATCTTTTGGGGGTGCCTTTTGGGTGGGTCCAGGTGGGTTCTTCGGATCCGGCTTGAAGGTGTCAGCATAGGCTCCCAGAGATGTAGATAACTGTCTGCTTGGTGCGGTAATCCACCATGTCAGAAGAGGGTCGTAACCGCGGTAGTAATTAAACCAGTTGTCCACAACTTTCTGTAGCTCCCTGCATCCCACTTCTGCCGACTTAAATGTTCTTTCCATGCTGAGGTCAGGCCCGTGTTCTTTCTGATGTTGTCTGCTCTCCAGAACCGCATCTTTGATCTGCCTGCCTGCCTGGTCGACTTCCTGAGCAAGTTTTTCCAGCCGAGGAGCAAGCTCCTGTGGATTGTACTTTCCCTGAGCCCTCCTCTCATATTCCAAGGCCGTAATTTTCTCGATAAAGGGAAGCAGCTTGGCGGCTATTCTTAAGTGGTCGGCCTCAACGATGAACTGCTTCTGGTCTCGCTCGAGTTTCTGGCGGAAAAGAATGTAATCCACCTTCCCGGGCCGATTCATCTGGTTGAAATTCATTTCCAGAAGAACGCGATGCCACTCCTTAAAGAAATTTTCCATGGCAGAGATTCTCTTCGGTTCCATTTTAGAGGGAAACTGCCTCTGAAGAGTCTCCCGGTCTCTTGAGAAACGGTCGAGAAGGTCTCGAAAATCATTTGCGTGCGATTTGACGATCTCGCCCCCATTGGGAGGAGCGTAACGCGGTCCCGTGGTAGAGACCTGAGCGGAAAGAAGAGCAGATCCTGCCAAGGTCAGGACTGCTGGAATGAGATGTTGGGTTTTTGAGCTCATGATCAGGCAGGCGTAAAGCTACTTTGAAATATTGTAATTTGGGGGTTCAATCCCAAGGAGGTGCTTCCGGAAAAAATCTTTTCTACGGCGGTCCCCATGACGTCCGCCACCGCCGTGCCCTCCATTTGGAACTACTATCATATCAAAGTCCTTATTGGCGCGGATGAGTGCATCCGCCAGCCGCAGAGTAGACTCCGGGGGTACATTGTTATCAAGTTCTCCCACAATGAGGAGGAGTCGTCCCTGAAGCCTGTGCGCGTTGTCGATATTGGACGATGCTGAATATTGGGGCCCTACTGGATATCCCATCCACTGCTCATTCCACGACGATTTATCCATTCTATTGTCATGGCACCCACATGAGGAGACCGCTACCTTATAGAACTCAGGATGAAACAGGAGAGCGCCCGTCGAACTCTGTCCCCCGGCGGACCCACCGTAAATACCTACCCGGGTTATGTCATACCAGGAGTTGTTTTTGGCGTAGGCCTTATGCCACAGGATTCGGTCGGGAAACCCTGCATCCTTCAAGTTTTTCCAGCAGATATCGTGAAACGCCTTAGACCTGTTGGCCGTTCCCATGCCATCTACCTTGATAACGACAAAGCCCATCTCAGTCCATGAGGAGTAGCGGCGCCCTGAACTCCATCGCTTTGGAACATAGGAATCGTGGGGCCCGGCATACATATCCTCCAGAACGGGGTATTTCTTGCTGGGATCAAAATTGGCAGGCTTACACACAATTCCCCATATCCCAGTTTGTCCATCGCGGCCCTTGGCAGAAAACACTTCCGGAGACTTCCATCCCGAGGCGAGAAGTTCGCTGATATCGGTTTCCTCGAGTTCACAGACTAATTCACCGTTGGAGACCCTTCTGAGTTCGTGAACGGGGGGCAGATCTACCCGTGAATAAGTATCAATGATGAACCGGCGGTCAGGGGAGTATTGAATTTCATGGTCGCCATTTCCCTCGGTAAGGGCGGTAAAGCCAGTTCCATCAAAATTGACCCGATAGAAATGAATGAGATAAGGGTCCTGGTCAGGGTTTTTACCGCTACCACGGAACCAGATCTGGCGATTTTTTTCGTCAACCCGGTCGATATTGCGCACCACGAAATCGCCTCGAGTTACAGGGTTCATGGTTCCGGAATCTACATCCACCAGGTAGATGTGGCGGTGGCCATCCTTTTCTGAGAGGTAAAGGATCTCCTTGTGACCTGGTAGCCAGTTGACCTTGGGCATCCCTAGCCGGAGGGCGTGCTCGGTCCAGATGAACGTATCCGTTTCCTCATCAATAATACTCCGGTGAATGCCGGTAAAGGTATCAACCTCAATGACGCGAAAGCGTTGATGACCCCGGTCAACCTTCTCGTAGCGAATCATCCTGCCGTCAGCGCTCCAGCGCAGGCGTGGACCTCGGAAATCAATGATTCCTACATCTGGTTTTGTCTGCGCCCCTTTATCAAGGTCGAACCAGTTAAGTTCATGGGCGGTAAATTTGTCTCCCGGAAGAGGGTAGCGCCGGGTTTGCAGTTTGGCCCGTCCGCCGCCCTTGGGAGAGGACTGGATCATGTGCACCTCGCCGGCGTCGCCCGCCTGCACGCGGAACGCAATAAGGTTTTTTGAATTAGGGCTCCAGAAAGGCTGATGGTAGCTCTTGCTCTCCCCTCCGTCTGAGGAGAGCTGGATCTCCCTGCTGTCAGCGGTATTGGCGCGAACCCACAGGTTATGGTCCTTGATGTAGGCCCTCCATTTTTTGTCCGGTGAAACATCTCTACTGACCCGGTAGGATTTCTTCTCCGTCTCTCCCTTACTGCCGTCCTTCTTGCTGGCTCCGTTAGGAATTGTGGGTTGTTCGAACTTCTCAAGCTGACAGGTTTCGAGGTCACAGCGGAACCATTTTCCATTCACTCGGAAGGTTGCGGTCTGTTTCTTAAGCTCAAAGGACAGGTTTTCGAGAGGCAGCTTCGCGCCGGTGTATTTACCCGCTCCCTCCTTCTGAAGGGTGGCAGCCAGCTTGTCGTGGTCGAAGGCCCGCTCGCGCAAGCCCTTCTGGAGGTCGATCAGGATGAATTCGCGTTCTCCCTCTGGCAGATTATTGCGATACCACATGTATGAACCATCAGGGCTCCAGTTGGGATTGATGCGGGCCTTGTAGACATTTGCATATGTGACTGGGAGAAGGCCCAGGACGAGTGTGACAATAGCGCAGACAGATTGGATTCTCATGTGCTCCTTACAGTTTCCAATGAAACATGGCCCTCTTACAACCACGCAGTCCTGCGAGGTAGATGCATTTGGGTTCTGTGGCCCGATTAATGGACAGGATAGCCCAGAACTGGGCCTCTAGCGGCGGGCGTAGTCCCGGGGAAAAGGAGAGTTACTCTCCCCGTAGTCTCACAAATAAAGGGTTCTCGCGGCTTTGAGCGGGCTGGGTCATCCGGATAGTGGTGGTTGCTGTGCCGTCCCCATTCTTGATCTGAGACATTGGCTCGGTCAGGTCGGGGGCAGAACTCCAGCTAATAAGGTCCTCTGAAACCTCAACGGAGAGAGAGCCGAGAGCTCTTGGGTCCTGCTGAAAGCTGATGACCAGATAGTCGCTGGTTGCCTCGTTGACCTCAAGTCTCTCCAGCCGGATTCCAAGCGGAGGCTCCGTGTTGGGCGATATGGGATCCGTGCCGTGGAGGAATTCCATGAAATTACTGATGGCGTCGTGATCATCATCATCCTGAGGGCCTCCCTGAAGATTATTTCCCGTAGACCATGTAAGGTAACTCAAGGCTGGTGCGCTTTGTTCGCCCGGCGTGCCTCCTGAATTGCGACTGATGGTCCAGTTCGAGGGTTCTCCCATTTCTCCGCCGGAGTCCGGATTGAGAAGGACGAGGCTTGAGCCTTCTCCATCCGCCGGAGTCGGCCAGGGAGGCTGGTCGTTGTAGGAAAAGTCCATAATAGTCTGGAAAGACGGTCCGGTTAGGAGGAGGCCCTCTCCATCATTGCTGAGTCGCCCGGTATACTCGAACCATTGGATGCCAGACAGGGCTCCATAGCGTGCCTCAAAGGCAGTTTGGTTTCGTAAGAGCAAGAGGCGATCATCTGATCCAAGAACGGTGTTATCCGGGAAGGCAAAGTTTATCCCTGAATCAAATCTGACCCCGGTGAGATCTATAGTTCTCGATCCGGTATTGAGAAATTCGATAAATTCGTAGTCATCCCGGTCACGGCTTATGAGTAATTCCTCTGCTGAAGATGGTTCGTCTGGGTGGTAATGAAGTTCCGCAATGACGAGATTTCGTCGACTCGCGGGCTCGCTGTCGATCGTGAAAAGCGCCTCGTTCAGCGCGCTCCACTCTCCCGTACGTGTGTTGTAGGCACGGGCTCTTAAGCGGGTTGGAGCCCGAAAGAAGAGAGGATCTGAAACGTTGTTACCTGCGGCCCCAGTCCGGAGGGAGATAACATTGGCAACTGGATTCGGGACTCCTCCGGGCAGGCGGGGGTCATTCCCGTCTACGGTATAGTAGACCGTGCGGGCATCAGTGGACATGGAAACGGGAGTGGTCGGCATTACAGATCCCCCATGCTGGCTGAAGACTGGGGCAATGATGTCCGGATACATTCCATTCGACTTGAATCGGCTCACCATTGTGTCGGTTAGTCCGCGGAAATGGTTGTTCATCAGGTTGGCCTGATAAGACTCCCATGAGGTGGGCGAGCGAAAGCCCCAGCGGGCGGACTCCGAAATGAAGCCCAGACGAGCCTCTGCGGTCCGAAGCCGGAGGCGCCTGATGTTACGGATTGGAGTAAAAGCGCCATCGTTAAAGAAGTGCTTGTGAATACGGTCAGCGACCAGCATTCGAAAATCCTCTCCCCCCGGACCACCTCTCATTTCGGACATGACGTTGAGGGGCCCCGGATGTCCGGATTTTCCCGAGCTGGCAGGCCGGAGATAACCGTCAGCATCCTTGATCATGAACTTGAAGGGGACCCCTTTTACTGAGGATCCGAACGACCGGAATTCACTTTCCGAATCTCCACTGACCCAGACGAGCATGAAGTCGATTATGTTGGCAATATCGATATGATCCGAGGCCTCATTGAAAGGGTCAGTCCTTAGGACAAGAGACTTGGCGGCGTTCCAGAACCGTCCTGATCCATCGTAGACCTCCTCGTCGTTCCGGAAATTGTCATTAGCGTTAACTGCCTCATATTCGTCTTTAGTGCCTCCGAAATAACTGGAGGCCATATCCGCACTCCATCTCTCCCGCATGTGATACTGGCCCCAGTATTTGCCATTCAGGTAGACATGAACAAACCTTCCGTGGGGAGCGATATTGCCCATATCCAGCATGGTGTCGTCAGTGAAGCGATTGGACATGTAGGCTCCCCGGGAATTCATGTCATGTGAGCCGCTGCGAAGATTGATGACATCAAACTCCTCTGCAGGAGGGTGATGCTTGTATTGGAATCCTTCAAAAATTGGGTAGCGGACCTTGGTTGGGCCAAAGCGCTCCCGGAAAGCTATGCGGAAGCTCTTCTTGCGGAAGTTGGTAAAGCGGCCGCCGTAGTTGCTGAGACCAGCATCCTCCTGAAAGCCCTCTCGGCCATCTGGAAAGATCATTTCAATTGAAGCGGGGTATTCCTCGCGGATGTTACTGCCTCCCTCGTTTAAGAACCCAGAGTTCTGAGTGATCAGGGAGATAGAGGGAACTGCTCTCAGGGAGTTCAGCATCCGTGGTCCGTAGGTTGTGCTCTGCGTGATGCTGGTCCGCATTTCGCTCTGCTCCGCTACATCGGACGGGAAGAGATACGTATGAGTATCGACGTTGGTCGGTTGTAGTCCGTCCTTGTAGGCAATGGCGCGGACAACAACCGTGCGATTGATGGTAAGGGGTGCCCGGTAGACCCTTCCCGACAATGGCCCCGGGGTGGATCCGTCAATCGTATATCGAATCTCCGCCCCGTCTGTCTCACTGGAGAGTTCAAGCTGGAATTGCTCGGTGAAAAATCCCCGGTTTACATTGAATTTGGTGTCTGCGACAAATCCTCCAGTAGTCTCTCCATTATGTGCAGCAGGAGTAGGGGTTTCGAGGAAGCCACGTTCTCCGATCGAGGGGCTCGTGATCTGCAGGCCAACAAGTTCGGGTGAGATCAGCATGTCCGAGCTATCCAGATCACTGTTCAGGCCATGAATGGAGAGAATGTTACGCCCGTCCAGAAGAAGATCGCTATGTTCGGTGAGATCGAACACCTCATATTCCAGCGCATCGCTATCTGAGTGGCTGGCAGTTGCTTCCGAATTGAAAGAGAGGGTTTCCGCAGGCGGACTGTTCACTGATAAAATCCATGTTCCATTCAGGTAGGCAGCGAAGCCATCGTCGTATTTCATCCCGAGGGACAGCTCGATCAAGCCGGAGGGTTGATCGAGCTGAAAAGGCATGCGCAGATAAAGGCTTGTGTTGATGCCATAAAGTTCCTTTCCGAGGTTTCCTCCAGCCCCGAACTCCGGAACATAGGTGCTGTCTTCGTCATAGCCGATTCCGGTCAGAGCATCGCGCCAGTTGGAATCATCGAATCCAGGCTCAGTCCAGCTGCTGCCCAGAGCGGCATCAATAGCGGTGGGCACGTGGGTCTTCGCCACTGCGTCTCGGGCCAGTAGCGTAACCGTGCTTTGGCTGCCTGTCTGGGCTAGGCCGTATGAGATATCTGGGCGTTGGCGGGGCAGGGGAGAGTCTCCTGCCCCAAACTCGGATAGAACGGTAATGCCATCCGGCGCGACCAGCCCGAGGTATTCACCTTCTTTATCAATCTTGAAGTTGGTGTGCAGCTCTGCCGCTCCGTTCCGGCGATCTTTTTCGGAGGCAAATACCAGGAGGAATTGCCCCGGACCCAGATCGGTGGCCGGGAAGGGCCACTTGCTGAGAGCGGTTTCGTCATCGGTAAGAAAATATCCCCCGAGATTGACTGGTAGAGGACCGGAGTTGAAGACCTCGATCCAGTCGGAGAAATCTCCATCGCTGTCCCTCAGGCCCTCGGTGTTTTCAGCAAGAAACTCTGTCAGGTAAAGATCAGCCTTTGCCGGAGTGAATGCAAATAGCCCTGCAGCAAATAAGCAGACGCCAATTCCAAAAGAGCAAGAGTAAGAGGTTGTCTTCAATTTCGTATTCACGGCAAAAGGGGTTTGA
>MDTC01156663.1_pt1 | contig 10116 bp, 10 predicted proteins | sample 811181 | NCBI WGS metagenome assembly MDTC01 (sample SAMN05326644, study PRJNA326480) | marine metagenome | isolation source: seawater | place: Pacific Ocean: North | collected 2011
AACTCCTTGAATATCAACAACTTATCCCTAATTTTGATTGCTTATTTTTCCTTTAATCCCTATTTTTGTAAGCTATGTCAAAAAATATAATCATTGCTATCGATGGTCCGGCAGGTTCCGGTAAAAGTACTGCTGCTAAAATGATAGCAGAAAAACTTGGTTTCCTTTATCTGGATACCGGTGCAATGTACAGAGCTTTGACGTATGCTGTTCTTAAACTTAATGTTATGGATGATGAAGAAAAGATAATTCATCTTGCAAAAACAGTTAAAATTGAACTTGAATTTAGAGACGGCAACACTATTGTTACTTTAAATGGTACAGATGTTTCAGAAGAAATTCGTTCTAAAGAAGTTAACAATTTTGTTAGTAAAGTTAGTGCAATACCTGAAGTAAGAGAAGAGTTAGTAATTCAGCAGCAAAGAATCGGTTCCCACACAAATTTAGTTACCGAAGGAAGAGATACTACAACCGCGGTTTTTCCAAAAGCTGATTTGAAATTTTATTTGACTGCTTCTTTATCAAAAAGAGCTGAAAGAAGATTTCATGAATTTCAGGAAAAGTACGGAAGCATTACAATTGAAGAAGTGATAAAAAATCTTAAAGAACGAGATCAAATTGATTCTCACAGAAAAACTTCACCTCTTACTAAAGCTGATGATGCAATTGAAATTGACACAACCGAACTTACCATTGAAGATGAAGTAGAAATAATTATTGCTAAGGTAAAAGAAATTTATCAGGAAAATTTAAATAAATAACAAGCTACATAATAAGTTATGTTAAACTAAAACAAACAAAAACTGCTTTTCACTTTTTAATAGCTTGTAAAGTAAAAAGTAGTAAAAGAAGTACTCTGGAGGTTAAATGTCAGAACAAGGTAAGGGCAAAAACAAAAAAATCGATAAAGTAAAATATTATGCTTTAGATGATTACTCTCAAGAAGAGTTTAAAGCCCTTGAAAAATTGTATAACGAATCTTTCAAAGACATTAAAGAAGGAGAAATTATACAAGGTAAAATAGTTGGAATATCAGATGATAACGTTGTTGTAGATGTTGGTTTCAAGTCAGATGGTACAGTTCCAAAGAATGAATTCTCTGCAACAGAAGAACTAAAATTAGGAACTCCTGTTGATATAGTTATTGAAAGCGTAGAGGATGAAGAAGGTAATTTAGTTTTAAGTAAAAAGAGAGCAGACTTCCTAAAGATTTGGGATAGAATTCTTAAAGCTCATGAAGGTGACGATGTTATTCCCGGTAAAATTCTTAAAAGAATTAAGGGAGGTATGGTTGTTGATCTTATTGGTATTGAAGCATTTTTACCTGGATCACAAATCGATATCCGTCCGGTAAGAGATTTTGATGCATTCGTTGGTCAAACAATGGATTTCAAAATTGTTAAGATTAATATTCCTACAGAAAATGTTGTGGTTTCACATAAAGTTCTTATTGAAGAAACAATTGCAGATCAAAGAAAAGAAATTCTTGAATCACTTGAAAAAGGTCAAATTCTTGAAGGTATTGTTAAAGCAATTACAGATTTCGGTGTGTTTGTTGACCTTGGCGGTGTTGACGGTTTAATTCACATTACAGACTTAAGCTGGGGAAGAATTAATCACCCAAGTGAAGTTGTAAAATTGGATTCTAAAATTAAAGTTGTTGTTACTGATTTTGACAGAGAAAAGAAAAGAATTTCTCTTAGTCTTAAACAACTTCAACCGCATCCATGGGAAAAAATTGAAGAGAAATACAAAATCGGTGACAAAGTATCAGGCCGCGTAGTTTCTTTAACTGATTACGGCGCTTTCATAGAAATTGAAAAAGGTATTGAAGGATTAATTCATATATCTGAAATGAGCTGGACTCAGCATATCAGCCATCCTTCGCAATTCGTTTCTATGGGACAAGTTGTTGAAGCAGTTATCTTAAGCTTAGATAAAGAAGACAAGAAAATTTCTCTTGGTATGAAACAACTTACTCCTGATCCTTGGCAGGAATTAATGAAGAAATATCCTGTTGATTCTAAACATAAAGGAATTGCAAGAAACTTAACAAACTTTGGTGTATTTGTTGAATTGGAACCTGGTATTGACGGTTTAGTTCATATTAGTGATTTATCATGGACTAAGAAAATTCGTCACCCCGGGGAAGTTGTTAAGAAAGGGGAAGAAATTGAAGTTGTTGTTCTAGGTGTTGATACCGAACAAAGAAAAATTTCTTTGGGACACAAACAAATTCATTCTAACCCATGGGATAAATTTGAAAACGAATATAAAGTTGGAACAGCTACAAATGGTAAAATAGTTAGAATAATTGAAAAAGGATTAATTGCTGAACTTCCTTCTGGAGTTGATGGATTTATTCCTGCTACTCAATTATCAACTAATAAAATCAAAAATCTTTCATTCTGTTTCCCAATGGGAACCGAATTAGATTTAAGAGTAGTTGAATTTGATAAAGAAAATAAAAAGATCGTTCTTAGTGCAATAGCTGCTTTGAAAGAAAAATCTGACGAAGAAATTCTCGAGTTTATCAATACACATAAACTTGAAAAAGTAACTGTTGATGATATTAAATCAGCTGATGCTAAGAAATTTGATTCATCTGATTTTGATATTTATGATAAAGAGGAACTTCAAATGCCAAAAATGCCTGAAGCTCCTAATTCTGAAAAATCAGATAACAAAGAAGAATCTAAGTAATATCAGTTAATTTTGGGCTGTAATTAATTTGTTTAGTTTGTACATTAAACATTTGGTTACAGCCTTTTTTATTTTTTTGATTTGTTATTCCCACGAGAGTGGGAATCTAAGTTTAATGAGTAAATGGATTCCCGTCTGACTGCCGATAAGGTAGATGTTCAAGGGAATGAAAATGTGAATTAATTTGGAATGTCATTCTGAATTAAGTGAAGAATTTTTTGGCGCTATCATTATTAATTAGAAAGGAAAGTTTTGCCGCATAAAGTTGCATTTTATACTTTGGGATGTAAATTGAATTTCAGTGAAACATCTGCAATTGGAGATCAATTTTTAAACAATGGTTTTAATGTAGTTGATTTCGAAAACAATCTGGCTGATGTTTATGTTATTAATACATGCACAGTAACTGAAAATGCTGAAAGAGACTGCAGACAAATTGTTAGAAGAGCATTAAGACAAAATCCAAATGCATTTATTGCAGTAACCGGATGTTATGCACAGCTCCGTCCTGAAGAAATTGCTAAGATTGATGGTGTTGATGTAGTTTTAGGGAGCAATGAAAAATTTGATATCTTGAACTACATTGATGACATTGAGAAAAAAGAACTTTCTTGCATTCATGTATCACCAATAGAAGACTTAAACACCTTTCACTCTTCACTCTCTAATGAAGGAAACTCCAGAACTAGAGCTTTCTTTAAAATTCAAGACGGCTGCGATTATAAATGCTCATTCTGCACAATTCCTTTAGCAAGAGGAAAAAGCAGAAGTATGCAGCCCGAACAAGTGATTGCAGAGTTTAATGAAATTTTGAAATCCGGTTATAAAGAAGTTATATTAACCGGCGTTAATGTTGGCGATTATGGAAGTAATTCTGAATTCAGTAAAAATTTATATAATCTACTTTTAGAAATGCTGAAAGTTGATGGAGATTTCAGAATTAGAATAAGTTCGATTGAACCAAATTTACTTACTGATGAAATAATTAATCTTACTGCAGAAAATCCTAAAATGTGCAATCATTTTCATATTCCGCTTCAGAGCGGAAGTTCAAAAGTTTTAAAACTTATGCAGAGAAGATACAGAGCCGAAGATTACAAAAATACTATTCATAAAGCTGCTGATAAAATTAATGATCTTGCAATTGGTGTAGATGTAATTGTCGGATTTCCCGGTGAAACTGAGGAAGATTTTCTTGATACTTATAACTTTTTAAAAGAGCTCCCGATTACTTATCTTCATGTATTCACTTATTCTGAGAGGCCTAATACCAAAGCAATTAATATGGAAGGCTCAGTTGATGTTTCCGAAAGAAAAAGAAGAAACAAAATGCTGAGGATATTAAGTGAGAAGAAACGAAATGAATTTTACAGAAGAATGAATGGAAAAGAATCCTTAGTTTTGTTTGAAGAAGAAAATGAAAATGGTTTTATGAAAGGATTTACATCTAACTATGTTAGAGTTATTCATCCTTACAATGATGCATTGATAAATAATTTTACAAAGGTTAAAATTGGAGGTATTGATAGAAAATTTTGTACTGCTAAATTAATTAATGATCCAATAAAAAATGTAGCCGTGTAAATATGAAAAAAATTATTTTATTCTTTGCAGCAGCAACCTTTCTGTTTGCTCAATCAAATCAAATTTTTCAATTAGAACAAAACATCGATGTACAACTTGAAAACAATCAAGTTAATCTTCTCGAACAGCCTTCCGGTAAAAAGAATGCCGGTTTAGCAATTTTATATTCGCTTATTCTTCCTGGAATGGGTGAGCTTTATGCCGAGAATTATGAAAGCGGAAAATATTTTACTATTGCCGATGGTGTAATTTGGGGATTTGTTGCCGGATTTAATATCTACGGAAACAGACAAGAAAATAATTACAAAGCCTTTGCAGAAAGTTACGGCGGTGTTGATAATTCAGGTAAAGATGCCGACTTTTATGCAAACGTTGCAAATTATACAAGCGTTGATTTATACAACCGTGAACAAGAATTAAATAGAAATTTTGAAGGAGTTTATAATACCCAGACTCATTATTGGAAATGGGCAGGTACAGATCAAAGAAGGGAATTTAGAGAACTTTGGAGTTCTTCAGAAACTGGTTACAATAATGTTAGATTTGCAGTTGGTGCACTTATCCTTAACCGTGTAATTAGTATTATTAATGCAGTAAGATCAGTTTCAAAATACAATGCTAATCTGGAAAATCAGCAGAGTTGGAATCTCTCCTTTGATGTTTCAAATAAATTGAATTTGCCAACTACTCTTAATCTCAATTTTTCAACAAGATTTTAACTTTAAAACGGGGCTTCTTTATGAAGCCTCTTTTTTTTGAAATAATAAATTTGATAATTCGAAACTCTGCACTTAACTTTATCAATCAAGTTTGTAATCACTAACTAAAATAATATTATGAAAGAAAAAATTAGAATTGCTTCCGGACAAGGATTTTGGGGAGATTTAATTGATGCTCCTTATCACCAAGTTACAAAAGGAGATGTTGATTATTTAGTTATGGATTATCTTGCAGAAGTTACGATGTCAATTTTGCAGAAACAGAAAAATAAAAATCCGGAACTTGGTTACGCTAAAGACATTCCTCCTTTGATGGAAAGAATTTTACCTGTTTGTAAAGAAAAAAATATTAAAGTAATTACAAACGGTGGAGGTGTTAATCCCGAAGGATGTGCAAATGCAATTTTAGAAATTGCTGAGAGACTTAATCTGAATGTAAAAGTTGCTGTTGTTCTTGGTGATAATATAAAAGATCAAATTGATGAAATAATTTCTTCCGGTTGTGAATTGAATAATATGGAAACCGGTGAATCAATAAATTTAGTTAAAGATAAACTCCTTAGTGCAAATGTTTATTTTGGTGCTTTTCCAATTGTTAAAGCTTTACAGAACGGAGCCGATATTGTAATAACCGGCAGAACTACCGATACCGGATTAACTCTAGCTCCAATGATTTATGAATTCGGTTGGAAAGATAATGATTATGATTTACTTTCAGCCGGAACTGTTGCTGGTCATATTTTGGAATGCGGCGGACAAGCATCCGGTGGAAATTTGCTGGCTGATTGGGAATCAGTTGAAAACCTTGCTGAGATTGGTTTTCCTATAGCAGAAGCTTATCCAAACGGGGAAGTAATAATAACTAAACATGAAAATCTTGGTGGTAAAGTAAGCTTTGAAACAGTTGCAGAACAGCTTCTTTATGAAATTGGTGATCCTAAAAATTATATTACCCCCGATTGTGTTGCTGATTTTACTTCAATTCAATTGGAAGATTTAGGGAATAATAGAGTAAGAGTTTTTAATGTAAAAGGATTTAAGGAAACGGATTCTTATAAAGTTTCATGCTCTTATCAGTATGGTTTTTCTGCGATTGGAAATCTTACATACTCATGGCCTCAGGCAGTAACTAAAGCAAAAGCAGCAGATAAAATTTTGCGTAAAAGATTAGAGAATCTTAACCTAACTTTTGATGAAATTAGAACTGAAATAGTTGGTTATGATTCTTGTCATGGCCCTCTTTCAAAAAAAATAAATGAAGATGATGTAAATGAAGTTGTATTGAGAATTGCAGTTAGATCAAGAGATTATAATTCGGTAGAAAGATTTGGAAAGGAAATTGCACCATTAATTTTAACAGGTCCGCCAAGTGTAACCGGATTTGCCGGAGGAAGACCAAGACCAAGTGATGTTGTGGCTTATTGGCCTGCATTAATTCCAAAAAATTTAGTTAAGCCCCAAGTAAAAATTATGGAGGCATAAATGAAAATAAGACTTTTAGATATAGCCCACGGCAGAAGCGGCGATAAAGGGGATGCCGCTAATGTTGGTATAATTGCTTATGATGATAAAGGTTATCAAATTATAAAAAATCATTTGACCGAAGAGAGAGTTAAAAGGCATTTTGAAGGAATCTGCCTTGGTAAAGTTGAAAGATTTGAACTACCTAACTTAAGAGCACTTAACTTTATGCTTCATAATACTCTTGGCGGCGGCGGAACAATCTCACTAAAACACGATGCACAAGGAAAAACACTTGCTGCAGCTTTACTTAGAATGGAATTAGAAATTGAGGAATAAATTATGTTTGAGAATTACAGCAAAGAGTTAAAAGAATACAAAGAAACAATTGCCAATCTACGAGGTTATCTTTGACCTCGATAACAAAATTGCAAAGATAGAAACGCTTCAAAAAGAATCTGAAAATCCAACCTTTTGGAATGATCAAAAAAAGGCTCAGCAAATTTTACAAACAGCTAAAGCACTGCAGGTTTGGGTTGATGAATGGAATGATCTAAAAGATAAAGCAGAAAGCTTAGATGAATTTATTCAGCTCGCTGAAATGGAAAAGGATGAATCTCTAACTGAGGAAATTCAGTCCGAATTACAAAATCTGCAGAAAATTATTGACGACCTTGAACTTAAGAGTATGCTTTCCGGTAAAGATGATGATAGGGATTGTATCCTAACAATTCATTCCGGCGCTGGCGGAACCGAAGCACAGGACTGGGCAGAAATGCTTATGAGAATGTATTTACGCTGGGGTGAACAGAACAATTACAAAATGACAATCCTTGATATGCTTGATGGTGACGGAGCTGGAATAAAATCTGTTTCTATTGAAGTATCGGGAGATTCTGCATACGGCTATCTTAAAGCGGAAAATGGTGTTCATCGATTAGTTCGAATTTCTCCTTTCGATTCAAATAAAAGAAGACACACTTCTTTCGCTTCTGTATTTGTTATTCCTGAAGTTGATGACAGTATTGAGATTGATATAAATCCTGCTGATCTAAAAGTGGATACTTACAGATCAGGCGGTAAAGGTGGACAGAACGTAAACAAGGTAGAAACTGCCGTAAGAATAACTCACATTCCAACTGGAACTGTTGCTGCATGTCAAACTGAAAGATCACAGCTTCAAAACAGAACTAACGCAATGAAAATGCTTAAAGCAAAACTATATCAACTGGAACTGGAAAAACAAGAAGCTGAACTTGATGAGATTGAGAAATCAAAGATGAAAATTGAGTGGGGAAGTCAAATTCGTTCTTATGTTTTTCATCCTTATAATCTTGTTAAAGATCATAGAACCGATGAGGAAACATCCGATACTTCCGGCGTTATGGATGGGAATATCAATAATTTTATTAGAGCATTTTTATTGAAGTTTGCACAAACAAGTTAACTGAATAGATACTGATTTCTCAGAAACATTTTTTATTAATTGTTACTTGAATAATAGTCTTAATAAATCATAAAAATCAGCGTTCCTATTAATTATATGGAAGATCAAATTAAAGAAATTAAAATCTCGGCTCTAGTCATCGCTAAGGACGAAGAGAAGAATATTGAAGACTGCTTAAAAAGTGTTTCATGGTGCGATGAAATAATTTTAGTCGATTCTAAAAGTACAGATAGAACTGTTGATATTGCAAAGAAATATACAGATAAGATTATAGTTCATGACTGGCAAGGGTATGCATTTGCCCGCGAATTATCATTGCAAAATGCTTCGGGAATTTGGATTATTTGTCTGGATGCAGACGAAAGAGTCTCACCTGAACTTAAGAATGAAGTAGACCAATTATTAAATCAAGAAAATCTAAAGAATGGATATTTCATTCCAAGAAGAAATTACTTTTTGGATAAAGTTATAAAGACTTGCTTCTGGTATCCCGATTATCAAATGCGATTGTTTAAGAAAGAGTCTGCTTCAGTTTCACAAAGAGAAGTTCATGAAGGCTTTATTGTTAAAGGGGAACACGGTAGATTAAAAAATGATTTGATCCACTTTACGCATCAAGATCTTTATTCAACCTTCGAAAAAATAAATAAATATTCAACTTTGGAGATAACCGAATTTATAAACGCAAAACCGGTTAGAAAAAGAGATTTAATAATTCATCCTGTGGCAGCTTTTTTAAATCACTTTATATCACGAAAAGGATATAAGGATGGTATGCATGGTATGATGGTTTCTATAGTTCATGCAATGACTAACATGATGCGTTATATGAAACTTTGGGAAAAACAGAATGTCACCAAAAAAGAATGATGATTTCTTCTCAAAAGTATATAAAGTTGTAGTAAAAATTCCAAAAGGGAAAGTTACAACTTACGGACACATTGCAGAAGCATGCGGAGTAAAGTCATCTGCAAGGACTGTTGGCTGGGCATTAAACGGAGCAAAAGAAACCGGGCTCCCTTGTCATCGCGTTGTTAATAGACAAGGGCTTTTAACCGGCAAATTTCACTTTGGATCATCTGATTTGATGGAAGATCTTCTGAGATCGGAAGGAGTTGAGTTTGATGATAAAGGTAGAGTAAATCTCAAAAAGCATCTCTGGATTCCTTAGTAACGTGTTACATTAAAAGTTGAAACTCCACCTTCAAAATCCATTATAATTTTATTTTCAGATAACTCATAATCTCTTGTTTCATAAACACCATCTCGTACTTTTATAAATCCATCCAAATCTTTAGAAATCATAAACTGATTGAACTTAACTCTGCAGCCTGAATTTTGAGGAATTGCTAAATTTAATTTTACTACACCAATATTTCCTGTAACATAAGTTAAAGAGTGCTGATCGCCAAGTTTAACATTTAAAGTAGAGGCGCCGGAATTAATTTCAAGATTCTTGATTTTGTATTCACTTAAATCTACTTCTGCTTTAGAGGCACCAAGATTTAATTCTAAATCCCAAACCGGTTTTTTATTCAATCTCATTTCAACTAAATTTTCGAAACTGCTGTTAATTTCATCTTTCCCTTCAAGGGATAAATCAATATTAGCTCTTTTATTTGATTGATAAACATCAAAGTCGTATCTCAAATCTTTTGTTTTTGATTTAGCCTCAAAGAGCTGAACGGTAGTTCCTCCAATTTGAAATGTACCTAAACCGGAATCAAATTCTAATGATGCGGTTTCTAATGAATCATCTATATTATATGAATAACTGCTGCTGTAACTATCAGAGAGTTCGATTCTAAAATGGTCATCGTTAAAGATATATTGAAAAAATGAAATGATTAAAAGAACAATAAATATTGCGGTTAAGGATGAAACAATAGGTCTGAATATAGTATCTTTAGCAATAATTGCTAAACCCCACAATATAAAAATTACCGGCCAGTAATCAATTAATGAGGTTAGATCAGCTTCAATAAAATCGTATTTAAGCAGAAGCGCAAATGCACCCAGTGCAATAAAAAAGATTCCCCAAAAATATTTTTTGTGTTTCATCTTAGTTTCCTTTTTGCTTAGCATTTGTTATCAAAATAATTCCAAGCACTATCAAAATTACAGGAAGAAAATCAAAAAAATCAAAAATTGGTATAAAACGTTCTGCTAAAAAAATAATTCCTATTCCAATTAAAATTGAAC
>MDTC01173230.1_pt1 | contig 10116 bp, 4 predicted proteins | sample 811181 | NCBI WGS metagenome assembly MDTC01 (sample SAMN05326644, study PRJNA326480) | marine metagenome | isolation source: seawater | place: Pacific Ocean: North | collected 2011
TGTAAGAATGAAGGAGATTGTTGAGAGTTATTTCAAACAGAGAAGCCTAGTGAACCATCAGCTTGCTTCGTACAATGACTGTATCCCAGTCGGAGACGGAAAAGAAAGCAGGATGGAGAAGATCGTCAGAAACATCAGGATTGGTAGCGATGAGCTTATCGAAGATGGTGAGGGAGGGCTCGTCAAGCTAGACCTTCTGGATAAGGAGATTATTGTCCGTCTCAAGAATCTAAGACTGGGTAGGCCCACAATAAAGGAGGCCAATGGAGCAGAGCACCACGCAACCCCTATGGAATGCAGACTTAGGAAGCTAACATACTTCTCACCGGTCTATCTTGACTTCAAGATCTTCCGCGATGACCTACCTCCCACCCCAGGCAATGAGATGGGATTTCAAGAAGAGACGAGCGTACACATAGGTAACCTTCCAATTATGGTTAGATCTGCACGGTGCAATCTGAATCATAACCACATAGACGAAAACAGGCGACTCTCCCCTGAAACATCGGCCGAAGATGCCGAAAGATACACCCAGCTTCTGAGGAAGTCCGGAGAGGATCCGCTAGATCCCGGTGGATACTTCATCATCAACGGCACTGAAAGGGTCCTCATTTCAATGGAAGACCTAGCCCCAAACAGGGTTACTGTCGAGAAGAACAAGAAGTATGCACACGAAACCCAGGTAGCGAAGATTTTCTCCCAAAAGGATGGAGTGAGAAAACCACTCAATGTTGAGAAGAGGAGAGATGGAATGCTGATGGTTAAGATCCCAAGCGCTGGGACTACACCAATTCCACTCGTCTTATTGATGAGGTCTCTCGGGGTGGAAAATGATCGAGAGATATTCGCATCCATAGCCGGGCCTCCTGAAGCAATGAAGTTCACAGTAGCCAATCTAAACGATGTAAGGGATAACGAGGAATACGGAGTCGATACATCAGAAGAGGCCCTGGCATGGCTCGAGAAGAAGTTTGCAGCTGGCCAACAGAAAGAGTACCGTGAGTCTAGGATTCAGAATCTACTTGACAACGAACTGCTGCCTCACTTAGGGTCGAGCACAGACAATAGGGAGAAGAAAGCAATTTTCCTCGGAAGAATTGCACGACAGGTCCTTGAGATGGCAATTAAGGACAAGGATCCCAACGACAAGGACCACTATGCAAACAAGCGTGTCAGGTTGGCTGGAGACCTAATAGAGGACCTTTTCAGGGTGAGCCTCCAACAGCTCGCTAGAGATCTGAAGTATCAGTTGGAGAGGCATCACAACAGGAAGAGGGAACTCAGGATCTCCTCATGTCTCCGGCCAGACGTACTGACAACGAAGATTATGCATGCGCTGGCTACAGGAAACTGGGTAGGCGGGCGATCGGGGGTCAGCCAACTTCTAGATAGGACAACATACCTTTCTGCACTTTCCCACATGAGGAGGGTTACGAGCCCACTTGTTAGGAGCCAACCTCACTTCGAGGCTAGGGATCTTCACCCAACCCAATGGGGGAGGCTTTGCCCCAACGAAACTCCGGAAGGGCAGAATTGCGGACTCGTAAAAAATGCCGCCCAAATGATCGACGTTTCAGAGGAAGTTCCAGAAAATGATGTGAAGGCTTTGCTAAAGGAAGCCGGCGTCAACGATAACCCCGATGGATGGGCCGATGGCTCCAGAATCCACGTAAATGGAGATATTTTTGGCCTACACAAGAGGCCACATAAGCTCGTTAGTCAGTTCAAGAGGAGGAGGCGTTCCGGAAGAATCAGGCCAGAGGTAAGCATCAGGCATGATCTTGAGAACCGTGATGTTTACATCAACACGGACAGGGGGCGAATGCTACGTCCACTATTGATAATCGATCACGGTAGTCTTCAGATAACAAAGATGCACCTTGATGGACTCAGTTCGGGTGAAATATCATTCGCGGATTTAATTTCAGGAGGAGTGGTCGAGTGGGTGGATGCAGAGGAAGAAGAAGACCTTCTAGTTGCACCAAGACCATTTGATCTGCCAGCACTATCGCCCAAGCACAATCGTCCAATCAACCCTGCAAGTGTGGATTGGATCAACTTGGGCGAGCATGAAATTTCTCATGCTCATGTTTCAGCAGAGGTAAAGATGCCAAATGGGGACGTAAAGACTGAGAAGTTCAAGGTACCACTAAATTACTATCAAGAAAATATCGACGCATTGAAGAGAAAGGAGAAGAAGGATAACACAGTTCTCGTATTCACGCACGTTGAGATCGACCCTCAACTTATCATGGGTGTTTGCGCCTCCTTGGTGCCTTACCCAGAGCACAACTCTACCCCACGAGTTACTGGTGGGACTGCCATGGTTAAGCAAAGCCTCGGAGTTGCTAGTGCAAACTTCCGGCTCAGGCCAGATACCAGGGCCCATGTGATGCATTACCCCCAGCGTTCAATTGTAGGAACCAGGGCGATGAAGTCTACAAAATTCGATCAGAGGCCAGGAGGGCAGAACTTCGTCGTGGCTATTGTCAGCCACCATGGATACAATATGCAAGATGCTGTGATCATGAATCGGGCATCTGTTGAGAGGGGATTGGGCAGATCCGCATTTATCAGGACATACAACGCAGAAAACAAGAGATTCCCCGGTGGCCAAGAGGAGAGAATAGAAGTTCCAGGAACTGGTCTAGACGAAATAAAGGGCCTCAAGTCATGGGATGCTTATTCTCACTTGGAAAGGGATGGACTACCAGTTCCCGAGGTTGAATTGACCAGCCAAGAGGGAGGCAGGGGCATTCTTGTCGGTAAGACAAGCCCGCCTAGATTCCTCGAAGAGTCGCACGGTGCTTTCCTACAGGCGCAGGAGAGGAGAGAGTCATCAATGATGGTGAGGCATGGAGAGCAGGGGTGGGTAGACAACATTTTCGTTACCGAATCCCTTGACTCGGGCAGACTAGTCAGGATTACATTGCGTACTAACAAGATACCGGAACTAGGCGATAAGTTCGCTAGCCGTCACGGCCAGAAAGGGATTATTGGTAGACTAGTCGAGCAGGAGGATATGCCATTTACAGAAGATGGAGTAATCCCTGACCTACTGATCAACCCCCACGCCATCCCTTCTAGGATGACGGTCGCTCACGTTCTGGAAATGATAGGGGCGAAGGTCGGATCAATGGAGGGGAGGAGAATTGATGGAACTGCATTCACAGGCGAGAAGGAGGAGTCACTCCGATCAGGACTACTCAGGAATGGCCTTAGGCACACAGGAAGAGAACCGATGATCAACGGCGAGACCGGCGAAAGCTTCCCCGTCGATACCTTCGTTGGCGTGATATACTACCAGAGATTGCACCACTTGGTTAGCAGTAAACTTCACGCACGCAGTAGGGGGAGGGTCCAGATTCTCACAAGGCAGCCAACCGAGGGGCGTGCTCGTCAGGGAGGACTAAGGTTCGGAGAGATGGAGAGGGACTGCCTCATTTCCCATGGGGCATCTATGGTAATCAAGGATAGATTGCTGGATGAGTCCGATGGATGGAATCTGATGGTCTGCAATACTCCACGTTGCGGCCACATTGCATACTACGACTGGAAGAGAAGGACTACCATCTGCCCCGTGTGCGGGGATAGATCGGATGTTCATTCTGTCCAAACATCTTACGCTTTCAAACTACTCCTGGACGAGATGAAGAGTCTTGGAGTTGCGATGAGACTAGAACTGGAGGATAGAAGATGAGCGCCCGAGATGCAGCAAAGATACCAAAGAGGATTGACTCTATTAGATTCACACTGATGGATCCTAACGAAATAAGGAAGATGTCCTCTGTTGAAGTCAAGACTGCGGATACCTACAAGGACGACGGGCACGCATTCAAGCAAGGACTAATGGATCCCAAAATGGGAGTCATTGATCCAGGTATCAGATGTGAAACCTGCGGTAACAAGCATGAGGAGTGTCCAAGCCACTTCGGACACATAGCCCTCGAACTACCAGTAATGCACATCGGATTTACCGGGCTGATCAAGACTTGTCTGAAGACCACCTGCAACTCTTGCAGCAAGGTACTGCTGCTCGATGCACCAGAGTCACATCCGACCGATCCGGAGAAGTCCGAGCAGGACTATTATAGGGATCGCGTCAATGATATCATATTGAAGCACGGAGTAGGTGGAAGAGAGTTCAAGAAGATCATCAAGGATATCGAGAATCTCTGTGCCGGTCCAAAGAGGGCAATTTGCATGCACTGTGGCGCTGAACAGGGCAAGATTGTCCTGGATAAGCCTACAACCTTCAAAGAAAAGAAGGCCGACAAGGGAGAGCACAAGCTGAATGCTAGAGATATCAGGGAATGGCTTGAGAAAATTCCCGATGAGCACCTAATTTTCGTTGGTATGGAGAAAGATGTAAGCAGGCCAGAGTGGACGATAATGAAGGTCCTGCCCGTACCTCCAATCACAGTCAGACCATCAATCACTCTAGAGAGCGGAGACAGATCCGAAGATGACTTGACACACAAGTTGGTCGACGTTCTGAGGATTAATCAAAGACTAAGAGAGAATCGAGATTCAGGCGCCCCGCAGCTCATAGTGGAAGATCTCTGGGAACTTCTCCAATATCATTGCACTACTTACTTCGACAATCAAACTAGTGGAATTCCCCCCGCGAGGCATCGATCAGGTCGACCCCTCAAGACACTCTCACAGAGATTAAAGGGCAAAGAAGGAAGGTTCCGAAGCAATCTTTCGGGTAAAAGGGTGAACTTCTGTGCAAGAACAGTAATCAGCCCCGATCCGAATCTTGGAATAAATGAAGTAGGTGTGCCGGTAAAGACTGCAAAGGAACTCACCGTACCCATTAGGGCTACGAGCAGAAACCGTGAACAACTGAGGCAGATGATCCTAAGAGGTCCAGATGTTCACCCTGGAGTGAACTACATCATCAGGGGTGATAGATTCAGGGTCAGGATAACTGATAGGACGAAGTACATCTGGGCCGGATTCAGGTGCTTGAATCCAGAATGCCATTCGGGAAGCGAGGAAGAACCCTACCCTGGTTATAGGCCAGACTTGAATGAGGTACTACCCGCTCCCAACTTCCTTCCTGGTCTGGTTCTGAAAGAGCAGATGAGGAGGGATCCGATGACCGATGAACTCGTTCCAGAATGGAACGTTGATCTGGATGGGACACTTTCGAACCTAAGGGGAGAGGGAAGCGACGGTAAGCAATTGGCCGAAGACGATCCAGATGGTGCAATTCACAACAGGTGGAAGTGGGAGGTAAATAACCCCGAGGAATATCTGCCAGAGCACCTAGAGGTGAAGTGCCCGCACTGCGGTAGCCCGGAGATTGAAGACGAGCATGGCAATGTCTACCCTACGGATACAGAAGACAGACTTAGCACATACGATAGGGAAGGAAACCCTCGTCCGGGCGTCGTTGTCGAACGGCATCTAATTGATGGCGACGTGACTATCTTCAATCGTCAACCATCTCTTCACAGGATGTCGATGCTTGTCCACGAAATTAGAGTCATGGAAGGGAAAACATTCAGGTTCAATCTAGCAGACTGTACACCATACAATGCTGACTTCGATGGCGACGAAATGAACCTTCACGTAATTCAGAGTGAGGAAGCCAGAGCCGAAGCAAGAATCCTGATGAGGGTCCAAGAACACATCATCTCCCCTAGGTACGGAGGTAGCGTAATTGGGGGAATTCACGATCACATCACCGGCGCATATCTGCTAACTCATGGCGAGGCATTCTTGCCAACGCATGTGGCAATGGATGTTTTGAGCTCAATTGGATGGGAAGGCGACCTTCCAGAAGCAGTCGAGAGGAACGGCCAGACTGGATTCCTTGGAAATCAAATATTCAGTCTATTGGTTCGCGGGGGATTCAGCCTCAACTTCAAGAATAGGTCAGGCGAAGACGTCCAAGTAACACAAGGTGATGTCACAGGATCAATCGACAAGAGGGGAATCGGCGCTGAAGACGGACGCCTCCTAGATGCTGTTGTCCAGACTCATGGAAACGATCTGGGAGCAGATTTCATTAACAAGATGACGAAGATGACCATTGCAATTTGCACATCTATGGGCTTCACTACTGGAATTGATGACGAGGACCTCCCTCCTGAGGCCCATGATGAAATTGCTAGGATCAACACTCAGGCCAGCTCCGACGTAGATGCAGAATTGGAGAAATTTGGTAAGGATGGTAGGAAATACGAAGCCCGGCCAGGGCGAACTCCCCATGAAACTCTTGAAGAGAATATCCTGACCATCCTGGATGCTGCCAAGGCTGAAACCGGTAATGTGGCAAAGAAAGAACTTGGCGATGACAACTCAGCGGTGCTGATGGCTACTTCCGGTGCAAGAGGGTCTATGGATAACCTTGCGATGATGGCTGGATCAATCGGCCAACCAAAAGTTAGGGGCAAGAGGCTTGAGAGGGGATACCAGGACCGCGTCCTTTCTCACTTCCCTAGGAATGTCAAGGGATCCAAGGAGAAGGGATTCGTCTCTTCCTCATTCAAGAGGGGGCTAGAGCCTACAGAGTTCTTCATGCTCTCGGTATCGGGTAGGGAATCCCTGGTCGATACAGCAGTAAGGACGAGTAAATCCGGATACATGCAAAGGCGACTGATCAATGCAATGGACGATCTAAAGGTTGCAAACGATGTGAAAGCTTCTGTGAGGAATACCGCTAACAGAATCATACAATTCGAATATGGCGAGGATGGAACAGACCCAGCCAGGAGCCGAAAGGGAAGTCCTTTCGACGTAGACCAAGTTCTGAATGATGCATTGGGGGGTGAGAACTGATGGTAGTCAAGAGTGCAACGAAGAAGAAATTAATGGATCTTGGTATCGAGGAGGAGTATGCTCACAAGCTTGCCGATGATAGAAAGTGGGATGACGTAAAGGGACTCTCACCAGGGCAAATTGCTCAGATTTGCGGCATAGACTCAGGTACATCCCAGAGAATCCACGATGTCATGGCAAGCTCGATAAAATCATCCAGAGCCTCTGTCGTAAGTTCTGAGAAGACGATAGTAAGGCGCCGAACAGTTTCTAGACGCCGAAGAACTACTCGCTCTCTGCCGTTACAGGATTATGATTATGATACAAAAATGGCTCAACTTATCCGTGATATTGACCACGAAGATGAGATGTTTATCCAACTTGACAAAGTCGCAGAAAAAGTAGGCTCTAACATGACTCCAATGATGATTAATCAACTAGTAAAGGGACTTCACAGCAGGGGCGAGAAGAAGCTTACAGACGCTAAGGCAAAGAAGATCATCAAATCTGCAAACAATTTCTACATGGATTCTAAGGCAGTTCCTCACGAAGCAGTGGGCATCACAACCGCCCAGTCAATTGGTGAACCGGGGACGCAGATGACAATGCGTACATTCCACTATGCAGGGGTGGCAACTGTTAACGTCACACAGGGCCTTCCCAGAATCATCGAGATCGTTGATGCGAGAAAGGTGCCCAAGACGCCGACCATGATCATATATATGGACGAGAAGAATTCGAAGGGTAAGCCCCTAAGGACTAATGAAAAATTAGTCCGTAATCTAGCAGCTGCAATAGAGACCACAACTGCAATGGACATTGCTACGATAGATGTCGATGTAGCCCAGAGGAACATCGTCCTCCAACTGAACCTTAGCAATATGAGGCTGAAGAAGATGACTGGTGCCGAGGTTAGGGACAAACTATCCCGCGCACTTCGACTTTATGTCCAAGCAGATGACGAAGACCGCCCAAAGTCACTACGGATAATTCCCGGAGTTTCAAAGGAGGAGGATCTGGCTGATCTAGCGTCTGATCCTCCAACATACACTGCATTGCTTCAACTCGAGGACAAGATCAAGAAGCTCCGTCTGAAGGGACTTCCTGGAATCAGCAGGGCAACTGTACAAGGTCCCATGACCGATACTGGTGAGTATTACATTTCCACAATCGGGTCCAATCTTTCTAAGGTCAGTGAGTTCGATGGAGTAGATAGATCGAGAACCTACACCAACAATATCAATGAGATACACGATTATCTCGGAATCGAAGCAGCGCGTCAGGCGATAATTAACGAAATGTGGGATACCCTCGAAGGTGCCGGACTCGATGTCGACGTTAGGCACCTGATCATGGTTTCAGACGTAATGACTACCGGCGGGGAGGTTAGAGCCATAGGTAGGCACGGAGTAAGCGGTACAAAGCACTCTATTCTTGCCAGATCCGCATTCGAAGTCACAGTTACCCACCTATTGAAGGCTGGCGTAATCGGCGAGAGGGATATGCTATCTGGAGTGACTGAGAATATCATTGTCGGTCAGCCAGTAGCCTTGGGTACGGGTAGCGTAGAGTTGTTCTACATACCAGAGGATACTAATTGAGGTGAATAGATGGACATTGCAAGACAACTCAAGCAGGGAATTAATACGGGCAATATTGTGTTTGGCCAAAGGCAAACATCATCTGAATGCTCCAAGGGAGAAGCAAAAATGGTACTAGTTGCCGCTAATTGCCCAGAAAATTTCATCGATGAATTGAGGAATTCACATCCCTCCGTCCCCGTCCACCAAGTAATGATGGTGAATAGGCAACTTGGCGCGGCATGTGGAAAACCATTCCCCGTCAGCTCTCTTTGCATTATTGATGCCGGTCAGAGTGATTTACTCCAACTCGCACCCAACCTTTGATTGAATAACCAGTCCCAAAAACAACTTTCTTGGGTCTTCTTCAAAGTCAGACCTGCTAGCCTGAGCGCATGGAAGAGGTATTGAGGGAACTTCTTAGAATAAAATCTGTTAATCTTCGAACCCAGAAAGTTGTCTCTTCTTCATATGGTTTCAAATGCCTCGGAATCGCTGCTTCTATTCCGGGACTAGAAATCCACTCAGATGAGGTTTTCATCTGGCACGTCCGAGCAGGAATATTGCCGTTAACTAAGAGTGAGATGATTAGATTCGGAATTGATGCACCCAGCGGGCTCAATCTAATCCTAAGTGAAAGGGAGGTTCAATCAGAATGTCACTCAGTACAAAACTTCGATTACAAAATTCTTGAACCAGATGACATCTCATTATGGGTGGGCAAGGCTGTTCTGTCTGGCGATTTGATTGCATCCGCAAAGAGTGATAATGACGATGAAAAGCGAATAATGGATACTCAACGAAATGAAATCCCAGTTGAGAGCACTTTAGTACTAAAACCAACTATCGAAATCAAAAACTGGTCCACTCAAAGAGGCATGGAGGGCTTCACATCTACCCCAATAATTCTCGCTGCCCGCCTGTGGATGGTTTCTGGCGATCTTCAAGGTCCCAATGGAGAAAGGGAACCCGGAGAATGGAATATTCTTGAGGACCCATGGTCGAAAACCGTTACCTTACTGAATGACATTCACAATCTTCAGCAGGCCCCCGTCCTAAGAATAATCGAACCACAAGATTTCAAATGGCTGGCTTCAGATAGGATTAACGAAGAATTAGCAAAGGTCATAGAGGAAAGAAGGAGAAACAACTCCGAAGAGGCCGGTTTTTCAGGAACAGTTCGAAGCATGCTTCTCCAGAAATGGTCTTTGGATTCAGAAAAAGCAAACATCAGCGATCGAAAGATTCTGATTCCCGGATGGGTAATCCATTTAGAAACTGAAAAGATACTACATGGCAGAAACGGCCGTCTTTACGACTACTAATTTCTCTGGAGGAGCATCATATCTTCATCGGATAGTGTTTGACCTTCCATTAGTCTCGACATTAGGTCAGTTACATCAATTCTCTCCGATCCTTGATCCTTCTTCGATCCTGTCAACTTCAGAATATCTTGCATAGAATGAATGCATCTTAGAGAAATGATGTATCTGTTATGCAAATCATCGGCATCCCCCTTAGTCGAAGTTAGTCCTATGTGTTCCGAATTTGCTAGCCCCCTTAGCCTATCTACTTCATTTGAGAGTTCCATCATTAGTGAGTGGCATTCCTCTGACTTCTCTGAAGCTTCGGTGACAGCGTCATGTGCCTTCTGCTGCCTCTTCTCGGCTTGCTTAACTTCCTTTAGAACAGAAGAGCTACTTGTTTCCTCTTTCTTCTTCAGCGTGTTGAATTCGGCCTGCAACCTCTTCATTGTCGCAAAGAA
>MDTC01207159.1_pt1 | contig 10116 bp, 13 predicted proteins | sample 811181 | NCBI WGS metagenome assembly MDTC01 (sample SAMN05326644, study PRJNA326480) | marine metagenome | isolation source: seawater | place: Pacific Ocean: North | collected 2011
AATGGGTTGAAGATATAGAAAGCATATCTGGGTTAAAGTTACCATTTCCTCTCATTGCTGATGAAAATTTAGAAATAGCTAAACTCTACAATATGCTTCCTGCTGATACAAAAATCCACCCTAATAAAGATAGAACCGCAATAGATAACTTAACTGTGCGATGTGTTTATCTAATTGCACCGGATAAAAAAATTAAAATGATCTTAACCTATCCTATGAGTAGTGGTAGAAACTTTAATGAGATTTTAAGAGTTTTAGATTCTTGTCAATTAACTGCTAACTATAAAGTGGCTACTCCTGCCAATTGGGAATCGGGTGATGATGTTATTATAATTCCATCAGTTAGCAATGAAGAAGCAAAAAAGATTTTTCCTAATGGATGGAAAACTATTAAATCATATTTGAGACTTTTAGCTGACCTTTCAAAATAAATAATTAAATAACGTTTTAAAATATTTTAAATTAAACTTTATATATTTTTAAATAAAAAAGTATTAAGGCCACGCCTATGCAACTTAAATAGGGTATAATTAAATTTATTTAAAAATTAGTGGTTTTTTATAAAAAAAACTCTAGACATCACGACTTATATCTTTATTATTTTTTAAGTGCCTAGGTAGCTCAGTTGGTAGAGCATGCGACTGAAAATCGCAGTGTCGGTGGTTCAATCCCACCCCTGGGCACCGCCATAACTTGATAAGCTCATATCATGATAGCTAGCTATTCTAAAAATTTATTAATTTGTATATTTTGAAACTTCTATTCTAACCATCTAGCATCTGGAGAAATAGCCTCTGGTTTAATTTTTTTTTCAGTATTTAATTTAACTATTATAGTACTTTTTAGCCTATTTTTTTTTGCATAGTTTTTACTACCTAAGAAAAAGGCCAAAATAATAAAAATAAAAAAAATTGTTATACCCATTAAAGGATGATAATTCATTTTACTACTCTCATAATATTTGCAACTGCATTCATTATAGATGCTATTCTTGCTACTGCCTGAATACTTTGAGTTGGAATATTGCTTTCCTTTAATACTTCCTCATGAGCATTTATACATTTACCACACCCCATAATTATTGCTACTGCTAAACATAACATTTCAAAATCTGGCTTAGATATTTTATGTTTATTCATATATTGCATTCTTAAATTTGCTGGCATAGTAGAGTAACTATTATCTTTTGCTAGGTGTGTAAATCTATAATATATTGCATTCATAGACATTAATGAGTAAGCGCCAAAAATATCATCTATATATAAAGGGTCAATATTTTCCTTAGCCTCATTTAATGCAGCCTTAGTTAAATCTTCCATTTTTGTAGCAAGACTGGATACTAAAATTGTTCCATACAGTTGCTGTTGATTTAAGATATTTTCGTTAATTATTTTAGAATAGTTCAGTTTAATATCTTTAGCATATTCTGGAAAAGTGCTTAGGGTATCTTGAATATTCATAATATAATTTTTTTTATATAGTATCTCCGCCAACAGGCCTATTACATGGGCACAACTCATCTGTTTGTAAGGCATCGAGAATTCTTAAAGTTTCTTTTGGGTTTCTTCCTACATTTAGATTATTTACGCTTACGTGTTGAATTATATTATGAGGATCTACAATAAATGTTGCTCTTAAAGCAACCCCCTCGTCAGATCTAATTCCTAGTGCATCTACAAGTGTTCCCTCGGTATCTGCAAAAGACCATTGGTTTAGCTTATTTAAATCTTTGTGTTCTCTTCTCCAAGCTAGTTTACAATGCTCGTTGTCTGTACTTCCTCCTAAAACAATACAATCTCTATCTAAAAACTCTTGATTTAGGTTAGCATACTCAACAATTTCAGTAGGACAGACAAAAGTAAAATCCTTAGGGTAAAAGTACAAAACTTTCCATTTTTCTGGAAACGACTTTTCATTAATTTCCTCAAATGCACTTTCTCCTTTTTCTTCGTGATTTTCAAAACTTGGCTTTACCCCAACCACGTTAAAGCTTTCTAATTTTTCGCCTACACCTTTCATTATTTCTCCTTAATGTAACGTTTTATAAATGTAATTAGATACTACCTTTTTATTAATAGTTTCTCTAAAATAGTTTAGATCTGTGTCAAGATTAGCCTTTTTAAAAGCAATAGCTAGGTTTCTTGCGCTCTCAGTAAATAACTCGGCATAATTATCCAACTTCCATAAAGTTATATAATAATTATTATTAAAATTATTTTTTTTATGTACTTCTATACAATCAATTAATTTTATTTCAGCTTCTGTCAAATCCTGTACACAAATAGGCTGCAATTGAAATTTACTTTCTATCCTTAATAGGTATAAGTATTTCTTTAGTAGATCAGATCCATTATTTATTCCTACTTTACTATAAGCTAAATCAACCAAATCATATTTGCTAGGTTTTGTCCTGCAAGAACCATGAAAAAAAACTCTTGAAGTCCATAAAAGTAATTGCGCCCCAAAGGGTAAATCATGATATTTTAAACTCATAATGATAATATAGCACAACTTATATACTTTGCAAATGATAATCATTACCATTGAGAATAATTCTTATAAATCCTTATAATTTTTTATTTATAAATAGTATATGCTCTAAATTTATATAAAAATTATTTTTAAAATTGATTACTTTATATTTTTTAACTTAGTTTTCCAAAAACAAATAGGTAAAAATGTTGCTATAATGAATGAGATAAATAATAGTGATTGAGTAATATATAAAGGAAAATATTTTATCGGTATTACAAATCCTATTAGAAATGATTTTGAAAAGTCTGGAGCAGGAAAAAATAGTAATCCTGTAAAAAGGCCTGCTAATATTGAAACAAAAATACGTTTCTCATCAAAATTTTTTTTGTAAAAGCCGAAAAAAATACTTAATACTGCTGAACAACAAAATAGATCAGCAAGAAGAAATAAATATAAAATGCTTAAACCTTTAGATGCAACAATAAATGTTATTAAAGATATAAAAATTAATAGTTTTTTAGATAATTTTAAACTGTCCTCTTTGAAATTTATAATATGCTTTGCATCCACAACTATCAAACTTGAGATCGCATTTATTAAAGTGTCTATACTACTAACAGTAAGTGATATTGCCAAAAAAACTATCACCAAAGAAATAATAATACCTTGTTCATTAATTAATAACGAAAAAAAAGCTAAATCAGGTACTACATTACTATTATTTGAAACTGCTACTAGTCCTGTAAATCCCATTATAAAAACTATGGGGATTATTATCAAAAAAGAAATAGTTAGACTCTTTTCTAAAATTTTATTATTTTTAGCTGCATAGACTCTTTGCCAGTTACCTTGATGAAATAAATTTGTAGCAGAAACTGCTATAAAAAAAGTTAGTCCAGCGGTAAAGTTAGTGTAATAACTAAAACTAAGCAAGTTAGGCTTACTATTGTATATATAATTAAAGTTAAAAATTGTAGAGTTAAAATAAATTAAGAATGAAAAACTAATTAGTAATAAAATTATTAACATTAAGAATTGTATATTGTCAGTTAATATTGAAGCTCTCAATCCTCCGTATAATGTATAAGTAAGTGAACTTGAAATTATTATAATTGAAGTTATCCATAAAGCTGTACCAGATAAATATTTTATTAGAATTGCTACGGCTGTTACTTCTGCTATTAAAAAAATTGTCATGTAAAATATAGATAATAATAATATTAATTTAAATATCTTTTTTCCAAACTTAAGTCTTACCATCTCGGTAAAAGTATGTCCTTCTGGATACTGGTCTCTTACTTTTTTTCCCAATTTAATAAGCAAAAATAAAGGAAATGCCGTTCCTAAAGCATAACCCATAACAGCTCCTATACCTCCCCAGGTGGCTGCTGATGATGGACCAAAAAGTATCCATGTTCCTAAAGCAGACGCGACTAAGCTAGAGGTTAATGAATATAGTCCCATTGACCTATTCGCTACTAAATAATTAGTTATTCCTCTAAATTTTCTAGAATAATAAACTCCTATTATGATAAATAAAGTGCTTATAAAAAAAAGAGTTCCTATTGCAAAATTATGGTTTAATATAATTATATTATTCATTTTTTCCCTTTCTGAATTACCGGACAGGTTCAGTGGGTATAATCTCAGCTTTATGCACCCCAAGTGAATCTTTAAAATTTTTAAAAAAATAATTTATATAATATAATTCTACTATAAATTTCTACTCTATGGGTAATTTTTTACATCTAGCATAAAAATTATTACCTTTACTTCTAAAATAAAGCACTTTATTTTTCTGATCGTCATACAAAAATCTTGGTTTTCTTTGTTTAGTGCTTTTTCTCTTTATGTCCTTTGCTAAATAATAATCATGAGTAGCCACTATTTTTTGATCACAAGCTTCATAAGAAACATGAGAGGATAAAACTTCAAGATAAGGAATATTAGAAATATCTTGATTATGTAAATTAATATTGCCTGTTAAAATAAGAATATATAATAATTTCATAAAAAATACTCATTATAAGTTTTTATAATAATTGATATAGATACAAAATAACAATTATTTTAAATATATTTATTATATTATTAATTTAATAGGGAGATAATTATGTGGAAAACACCTGAAATTCGCGAAGTTGCTGTTGGTTTAGAAATCAATTGTTACGCATGCGCAGAGCTTTAAGCTCTGAATAATACATTGCCATGCTAGTTGCTTCCTCAGATTTTAAGTAAATTTAATGTTTATTAAAGTTTTAGGAGCGGCAGCTGGCGGTGGTTATCCTCAATGGAACTGTAACCATCCAAATAGCAGATTAGCAAGATTAAAAAAAAGTAATGCTTTACCAAGAACTCAGTCTTCTATAGCAGTAAGTTCAGATAAAAAAAAATGGTTTATTTTTAACGCATCTCCTGATTTAAGGCAACAGCTATGGGATAACCCTGAGTTAATGCCCTCACCCGATGACCCACTAAGATATAGTCCTATTATGGGAGTAATACTAACTAATGCCGATGTTGATCATACTGCAGGATTAATTAATCTAAGAGAATCTCAAAAATTTAATCTTTACGCTACTAATAGAGTGCTAGATGTTATTGGAAAAAATAGCATTTTTAACGTTTTAAATCCAAAGTTTGTCAAAAAATTGCCTATCAAATTAGCAAACATATTAGAACTTAATGATACCGAAGATAATTTTAGTGGGATCTCCATAAAACCTTTTTCTGTACCAGGAAAGGTTGCTCTTTGGTTAGAGGATGAAAGTAAAGGAAAAAACTTCGGTTCTGTAGAAGAAGATACTATTGCTCTGGAAGTTACTGGTGCTAATAATAAAAAATTTTTTTATATACCTGCATGTGCAAGCATTCCAGAATGGCTCTTAACTAAACTAGATAATAGCGAGCTTATTTTTTTTGATGGCACGCTTTGGCAAGATGATGAAATGATTAAACAAAATGTGGGAATAAAAACTGGAAAAAGAATGGGGCATATAAGTATGTCGGGGGAAGAAGGTTCCATTGAAATTTTAAATAAAATTAATATTAAAAGAAAAGTTTTTATTCACATAAATACTACAAATCCAGCTTTATTAGAAGACTCTAATGAGAGAAAAATAGCAAAAGAAAATGGTTGGGAAATTGCCTATGACACTATGGAGATAAAATTATGATAATGCCTGCTCCTTTTTTTCCAGGAAAACAAGATTATAGAACAACCGATAAATCTAAATTATCTAGACAACAGTTTATAAAAGCACTAACTGATTTAGGCAAGGTCCGATATCATAGTTTGCACCCTTTTCATAAACTTTTACATAATGGAAAACTTTCATTTGAGCAAGTGCAAGCTTGGGCTTTAAACAGATTTTATTACCAATGGTCTATTCCTAGAAAAGATTTAACCTTAATGGCAAGAATTAATGATGTAAATTTAAGACTTGAATGGAGATCAAGAGTAATAGATCATGAAGGAGATATTGATGGAAGTGGTGGTATTAAAAGATACTTACAGTTATGTGAAACTTTAAAACTTGACTTAGATTATGTTAAATCATGTAGTGGAATACTGCCTGGAACAAGATTCGCAGTTGACGCTTATGTAAATTTTGTTCAAGAAAAATCATTACTTGAAGGTATAGCGTCCTCACTTACTGAAATTTATGCACCTGCAATCCATAAAGAAAGAATAGCAGGTTTAGCAAAGCATTATGCATGGGCTGATGATTATGCTCTAGCATATTTTAAGAAAAGAATTAATCAAGCTAGAAGAGATGTTGAATTTGGAAGGGAATGGGTAATAAATAATGCTATAACCAGAAGTGACCAAGATGCAGTTTTAAATGCGGTAAAGTTTAAAACAGAAGTTCTTTGGGCACAACTTGATGCACTTTATTACGCCTATATAGATCCTGGAAATATTCCACCAGGAGCATTTGTGCCTAAAAAAACTAGAAAGTAAAATTATGGGTGAACTAATTCAATTAAAACTAGAAGACATACCAAAACTGCCAAGACATGCAAAACTTAGATATGATGAAGCCAGAAAAAAATGGATTATAAACGCTCCAGAAAGAGTATTTGAATTAGATGAAATAGCAGCAGAAATTATACAGATGCTTGACGGAAACTCAAGCATCAATCAGATAATTGACAAACTTGTTATGAAGTTTGAAGAAGCTCCAAGAGAACAAATTTCAAAAGATGTTACTGTAATGTTGCAATCTTTAGCAGATAAAGGGTTCGTGATAAAATGAGTCAAAAAAAATTAAAAATTGCTTGTAAAAAAGATAGCTACATTACACCCGAAAAAAAAAGTAAAATGTTAATTCCCTATGCTGTCCTTTGTGAATTAACACATAGATGTCCCCTATCCTGCCCTTATTGTTCTAACCCTTTGCAACTTGAAATGAAATCTAATGAAGTAAGTACTGAAGTTTGGAAAAAAGCTTTATCTGAAGCAGTAAAACTAGGAATTTTGCAAGCGCATTTTTCTGGTGGAGAACCTACAGCAAGAAAAGACTTAGAAGAACTAATCAAACATGCTGCTAAGGAAGGATTGTATACAAACCTTATTACCTCAGGTGTATTGGTTAATGAAGATAGGCTAAAAAAACTTTATGATTCTGGCTTGGACCATGTACAAATATCGATCCAAGATACTGACCCTGAAAATTCAGAAAAAATTGCTGGGTTTAAAGGACATAATAAAAAAATTGAAGTATGTAAGTTAGTTAGGAAAGTTGGATTGCCTTTAACAATAAATTCAGTTATGCATCGTCAAAATTTACATAATTTAAAATCTATGATTGAATTAGCAGTAAACCTAGATGCAGAGAGACTAGAGGTAGCGCAAGTGCAATACTATGGATGGGCTTTAAAAAATCAAACTGCTTTTCTTCCTACTAGAGAACAATTAGATAATGCTACAAAAATTGTAGAAGAAGCAAGGATTAAATATAAAGGTGTACTTGCAATAGATTATGTTGTGCCAGATTATTATGCAAAAAAACCAAAATCCTGTATGGGTGGATGGGGAAGACAGTTCCTAAATATCACTCCTGCTGGAAAAGTACTACCTTGTCATGCTGCTGAATCTTTAACCTTTCTAGATTTTGATAATATAAAAGATAAGCCGTTGTCATGGATTTGGGAACATTCTGAGTCATTCAACAGGTTTAGAGGAGTCGATTGGATGCCAGAGCCTTGCAGATCTTGTGATAGAAGAGAAATAGATTGGGGAGGTTGTAGATGTCAAGCATTTGCTTTAACGGGAAATGCTGATGCTGCTGACCCTGCATGTGAATTTTCTCCTTACAGAAATGTTTTGGAAGAGCCGTTATCAAAAGCAGGAACAGTCACTCCCAAATTTATTTATAGAAAATTTTAATTAATTTGATAATTATTATTTTAGTCTATTTAGATCAATATGAACTCTAAAAAAATAAATATTTGTGTATTCTGTGGAAGCATGAAAGGCAATAATAGTATTTATTGTTCTGAAGCAAAAAAATTGGGAAGTATTATCTCAAAGAATAAATGGAATCTTATTTTTGGAGGTGGTAAAAATGGTCTAATGGGCTCAGTAGCAGAAGGATTTGACTCTTCTAAAGCTGATATTATTTCAGTTATCCCTAAAAATCTTAATGACAAAGAAGTCTTATTTCCTTCGCCAAATAAAAAGATTTTAGTAAAAAATCTTTTTTTTAGAAAAGAAAAAATGATAGCTTTAGCAGACTTTATTATTGTTTTACCTGGAGGAATAGGAACCCTAGACGAATTGCTTGACGTATTGTCTTTAAATAATCTTTCTAAAAAAGCTAAAAAACTAATAGTTTTAAATATTAATCAATATTGGGATCCTTTAAGAGATCTAATATATTATTTAAATAATAATCAATTTATTTATGATATTAAAAAATCTCATTTTAACTTTATAGATACCGTAGACAAAACTGTTAAATTTATTAAAAACAATTTATAATTTATTAGGAGAAAATGGTGGAAAAAATTAAAGTAAAAAATCCTGTTGTTGAATTAGATGGCGATGAAATGACAAGAATTATTTGGAAGCTAATTAAAGAAGAACTAATAATAAAATGGGTTGATGTAGATTTATTATATTATGATCTAGGCATTAAAAGTAGAGATGAAACAAATGATCAAATAACTATAGATGCAGCAGAGGCAATTAAAAAATTTGGAGTTGGAGTTAAATGCGCAACTATTACACCAGATGAAGACAGAGTAGAAGAATTTAAGTTAAAAAAAATGTGGCGGTCTCCTAATGGTACAATACGCAATATTTTGGGAGGAACTGTATTTAGACAGCCAATTATAATAAGTAATATACCTAGATATGTTCCTACTTGGAACCAACCAATAGTAATAGGAAGACATGCCTTTGGAGATCAATACAAAGCTACTGATTTTATAGTACCTGGCCCAGGTAAGCTTAAATTAGTATTTGAGGGAAAAAATGGGGAGTCTTTCTCGAGAGAAGTTTTTGATTTTAAAAGCAAGGGCTGTGCTTTAGGAATGTATAATTTAGAGGAGTCAATAATAGGATTTGCCAGAGCATGCTTTAATTACGGTTTAAATCTAGGGTGGCCAGTATATATGTCTACAAAAAATACTATACTCAAGGCATATGACGGCCTCTTTAAAGATACTTTTGAAAAAATTTATAAAGATGAATTTGAAGAAGCTTTTAAGAAAAAAAATATTACTTACGAGCACAGATTAATAGATGATATGGTTGCCTGTGCAATGAAATGGGAAGGGGGTTTTGTTTGGGCATGTAAAAATTATGATGGAGATGTACAGTCAGATACAATTGCTCAAGGATTTGGTTCTTTAGGTTTAATGACTTCAGTTCTTATGACACCTGATGGACAATCAGTCGAAGCAGAAGCTGCTCACGGAACAGTAACAAGGCACTACAGACAGTACCAAAAAGGCGAAGCTACTTCTACAAATCCAATCGCTTCTATATTTGCATGGTCTAGAGGATTATGGTACAGGGGTAACTTTGATAACAATACCAATTTAATGAACTTTTCTAAAAAACTTGAAAAAGCATGCATAAGCGTTGTTGAAGATGGATATATGACCAAAGATTTAGCAATATTAGTAGGGATGAATCAAAATTGGATGGAGACAAAAGAGTTTATAAAAAAAATTAGCGACTATCTATCTGAATCTATGCTTAAATAGTTAGTTTGCAAAGCTAATCTATATCACTTTTATTCCTATTGTATTTAAAGTTTTCTGCATAGCTTTTAATTTTTAATTTTCTAGTGCTTTTAATTAAAACTTCGTATTCATAATTTTTACTTTTTGCAAATTCCATGGCTCTGTCCAAGCTTGAAAACTTTAATTTAGTTTTACTTTTTGGAAGCTTATTTCCTTTCCATCCAGTCATAACATCTTCTTCATAATTATAAAAGTCATCAAACTTTAAGTACCAAAAATTAGTTTTGTACTTACCTGACTGTGTAGGAGACTTTACTCCTTTATAAATAATGACTTTCGTTTTCATTTGTTATAATTATGGTCGGGGCGGAGTGATTCGAACACTCGACCCTCTGCTCCCAAAGCAGATGCGCTACCAGGCTGCGCTACGCCCCGAATTGATAT
>MDTC01052773.1_pt1 | contig 10115 bp, 5 predicted proteins | sample 811181 | NCBI WGS metagenome assembly MDTC01 (sample SAMN05326644, study PRJNA326480) | marine metagenome | isolation source: seawater | place: Pacific Ocean: North | collected 2011
GCTTGCTGCCCTTCAGGGCCAGCGAGTGCCGCCAGGAATCAGCTCCCCTGCTCCAGTTCTGCGTGCTGTGAATCGTAATGTAGCGCGGTCGCATGCTGCTCTGGCCACGTCGCCCACGTGCGCTTCTCGGCAGGTAGTCCTTGTGCACCCTGACCTCAGCCAGAAGCGAGGTGGGCAACTTGAGCGGAACGGGAGCCGGTGCGGTCACCGACACGTTCTGGTAGGTCCGGTTCGGGGTCACCCTGATCGCTTTTGATCTCTGGCTCCCCAGGGCGTAGTGTTGCCGCGGTCCCCCCACAATACTGCCTCCATTGTAGGCGGCACCCTGGCCACTCAATTTCCCGCTTCCGGTTCCGGAACACCCCGCTACCAGGAGCGAGGCCACTACAGCACTTCCACTTATTGAATGAATGAGGGCATTCCCCATAGGTATATTATCGGTTATCGACAGGTTATGAACAAAATAACGGATTATTCACATTTGTGAAGATCTAAGTTGCTTCCCTCCCTCCCGCCTGCCTCTGTCGTGGCCGAATCAGCTTCGATTCCTCAATTTCAGTAATTGATTCCCCGGCGAAAGCCTTGGATTTCGCCTGGCACCACTGTGCCTTCGAACAACTTGTGGTGGATTCCAGGGGCACCCATCCTCTCTCTCTGGGCCCGATCGAAGCTCCCGCCCACGCCTTCCTGGCAGCCCTTCTTTCCAAGACCCTGGAACCCGCTTCCAGGCTCTGGATCCTCGGCGGATCGGCCCGTCACCGTGAACGACTGGCAATGGAGCTCCACGGCTGGCAGATCGATGCGGTCACCCTGCCCGATCCGCCCCTCGAGGACTTCGAAACGCAACTGGCGGATCCTGAGCGGGACGCCGAACGCCTGACGGCCTTTCAGCGCCTCCGTGAATATCCCAGGGATGGCTCATCGGCAGTGGCTCTCGCCTCGGCCGATGCCTTCGCTCACTCCGCGCCATCTCCCGAAGAGTTCGTTGCCTCCATTCTCAGCTTGCAGGTCGGCGGGCAGCACGATCCCGACGAGTTGCAGAAAACGCTCCTCGCGGCCGACCTGGAGGAGGTTACCCAGGTCCATGCGCGCCAGCAGTTTGCCTGCCGCGGCGCAATCCTCGATATCTTTCCCGTGCAGGCTCCCGCTCCCCTGCGGTTCGAATTCTTTGACCGTGAACTCGAGTCGCTTCGGGAGTTCGATCTTGATTCGCAGATTTCGATCAGGCGACTCGATCATGCCGAACTCGTTCTCACTCCACCCTCGTTGGATCTGCACCTGGCGGACTGGTTCCGTGACGGCGATACGGTCCTCGCCCTGGATGAAGGAATCGAGGACGCCGACATCGTATTCACTGACGATCCCACCGGGAACGAATCGAATCTCGAAGCCTATGGCACTCCCTTTGCCCACTTCGACGCTGGCGACTTTATCCTGCATGAAGCACAGCAAAGCACGGTCTTTCATCACATCAACGACTGGCTTGCCAGCGGGTGGACCGTTTGCATCGCCGCCGCCACCAAGGGTGAAAGAGACCGCTTCCACGAACTGAGCGGCACCCATCTTCCGGCAGGGGGATACCACTTCCTCGATCTTGCCATCCCGGAAGGTTTCGTCCTGCGCTCAGCCAAACTGGCAATCCTCTCCCTCGCCGAACTGCTGGGCCGCTATCAAGCCACCGTCCGACCACCCCGCCTGCAGCACCTTGAGAAGGCACGTTCGCACTCCGCCGCCACCGAATTGGACCAACTCAACGAAGACGACCTCATCGTGCACGCCGACTACGGCATCGGACGCTACCGGGGGTTAAGCCGGGACGAGGAGGGAGAAGAGGAATTATCCATCGAATACCGGGACGGGAGCACTCTGCACGTCCCCATCGACCAATCCCACCTCGTTTCGCGCTACGTGGGGGGCGGAGGAAAGACTCCGCTCCTGAGTCGACTGGGTGACGGGCGCTGGAGCAAGGTCCGCAGGTCTGCGGAGGCCGCGATCATGGACTACGCTGCGCGCCTCCTGCGCACCCACGCAGAACGCGATTCTCAGAGAGGTCATGCCCATCCCACTGACACCAAGTGGATGTGGGAGTTCGAAAACTCCTTTCCCTTCACCGAAACCCCGGACCAGATCCGGGCCATCTCCGAGACCAGGGCCGATATGGAATCGGAACAACCCATGGATCGCCTGATCTGTGGTGACGTCGGCTTTGGCAAGACCGAGGTGGCCATTCGTGCAGCCTTCAAGGCGGTAACCGGCGGATCCCAGGTTGCGATCCTGGTCCCCACCACCGTCCTGGCGGAACAGCACTGGCGTACTTTCCGGGAACGCATGAGCGAGTTCCCCATCCGCATTGAACTCCTCAGTCGCTTCCGTAAGCCTAGTGAAATCGCTGAAACCATCGAGGGCATTGCCAATGGCGGCGTCGACATCGTGATCGGCACCCACCGCCTCCTTTCCGGCGACGTTTCCTTCCAGAACCTCGGCCTGGCAATCGTGGACGAGGAACAGCGCTTCGGGGTGAAGCACAAGGAGCAATTCAAGGAACGCTTTCGCCAGATCGACCTTCTCACCCTCTCGGCCACCCCTATTCCCCGCACCCTCTACTTTTCGCTCATGGGCGTACGCGACATGTCTACCATCGACACTCCGCCACCCAACCGCATCCCTGTTCACACTTCTGTCTGTGCCTATGACGAACGCATGATCCGGGACAGTGTGCGCCGCGAGCTGGAACGCGAAGGACAGGTTTTCTTCCTCCACAACCGCGTCCAGAGCATCGAGATGGTCAGGAAACGCCTGCAGGAGCTGGTTCCTGAAGCCAGGATCCTGGTGGGGCACGGACAGATGGGACGGGACGACCTGGAAGAGGTCATGCATGCCTTCGTCGACGGGAAGGCGGACGTCCTCCTCTCCACCACCATCATCGAAAGCGGTATCGACATCCCCAATGCCAATACCATCCTCATTGACCGGGCCGACCGCTTCGGATTGGCTGATCTCTACCAGTTGAGGGGGCGGGTCGGCCGTGCCACCCGGCGTGCCTATGCCATCCTCATGCTCCCCCGTGATCAGATTTCCACGGGCGATGCGAAAAAACGTGTGAATGCCATCAAACAATACACCGCACTCGGATCCGGCTTCAGGATCGCCATGCGCGATCTTGAGATCCGGGGGGCCGGCAACCTGCTCGGCACCCGCCAGTCAGGCCATATCGCCGCGGTGGGCTTCGATCTCTACTGTCAGCTGCTTCGCCAGTCAGTCGAGCAACTGAGCGGCCGCAAGGTGCAGCGGCGGACTGATATCGTCCTCCGAGCCGACTTCCTCGCCTTCTCCGAATCGCGCTACGAGGGCTCTGAGAAAGAACAGCTTCCCGTCTATATTCCCGCCGGATACATCGCCGATTCCAAGGCCCGACTGGCGGCCTACCGAGAACTGGCCAGTCTGGCCGGGCAGGACGAACTCCGCAGCTACGAAGAGCGTCTGCGCGATCGCTTCGGACGGATTCCCGCACCTGCCCGTAACCTTATCCAGGTCAGCCGCCTCCGGCTGGAAGCGGCGGCGGCCGGCGCCGAAATGGTGGAAATCCGGGGGGAGCGCCTCATGGTGCAACGCAACGGAGGCTACCTGATGCTCGATAACCGCCACTTTCCTCGCTTGAGATCCAGAGATGCTAACAGTATGCTCTCTGAAGCAGTCGAATGGTTAGAATCCCTCAATCGACCATGAAATCCCTCCTCTACGCAACCACCATTCTGGCGACTCCTCTCATCGCCGCCCCGGTTCCCCTCCTCAAGACCGCCGCCACCGTCAACGGCAAGATGATCAGCACGCGGGAGGTCCAGCAGCAAATCGCCCCCACCATCGCGATGCTGATGGCAAAGTATCCGCGCCGCGGCGAGCAGTTCCAGAAGGCCATCACGGAAGCCCGCAGGGAGGTACTCGACCAGCTCATTGAACACAAACTGGTGCTCAGCAAGCTCGAGGAGAAACAACTGCAGATTCCGGATCACATCGTCAAACAGGAAGTCGAACGGTTCATCCGCATCAACTTCAAGGGGGATCAGGAGGACTTCCGCAAATACCTGAAGGCCATCAGGATGACCCGCCGGGAGTTTGAAAAGTCCCAACAGGAGAAGATCCTGATCCAAGCCTTCAAGCGCGAGCAGTTCAAGGATGTGGCGCCCGCCACCGATGCTGAGATCAGGAAGCGCTTCAACGAACGTGCGGGGGACCTGCGGGACCGCACCAAGGACAGGATAACCTTTCGCAAGATCTACATCCCGGCCATCGACCAGAACAACCCGATCGCCACACAGGAAGACCAACTCGCCCTGGCTGAAAAACTGGCAGTCCAGGTGAAGGGCGAAGCCGACTTCTCTTCCGTCGCCCAGACCCACTCCTCCGGCGCTTTCGCTGACAAGGGCGGCCTCTGGGAGGACACCCTCCGCTCCGATCTCGAGGTCGGGTTCGCCGACATCATCTTTGATGCATCCGAAGGCGCCATCCTGGGGCCGCTCAAGGACAGAATCGGATTCACCATTGTGAAGATCGTCAAGGTCAACCAGGGACCCCTCCCTGCCCTCGATACCGAGATGCGGGAACGCATGCGCACGGAGGTCGAGATCGAAAAACGCTCCGGTCGCTACGCGGAGTGGATCAAGATGCTCAAGCGCACCGCCATTATCCGGCGCAATGCATAACCGCCCTTCCCTGCGAAGGGCAGAAACACCATGCACACCGCTGTCTACGCCGGGAGCTTCGATCCTCCGACCAACGGACACCTCTGGATGATCCAGCGTGGTCTTGAGTTATTTGACCGCCTCATTGTCGCGATCGGCACAAACCCCGAGAAACATTACAGTTTCACCCTTGAGGAGCGCCTCGAGCTCCTGGAGGCATCCGTGCCCTCCTGTGAGCGACTCTCCTTCTCTCACTTCGACAACCGCTACCTTGTCGACTACGCCAAGGAACAGAGTGCCGCCTATATCCTGCGAGGTGTGCGCACCGCTGACGATTACGAATACGAACGCGTCATGCGCCACATCAATGCGGACCTGGCCCCGGAGATCACCACCATCTTCCTCATGCCCCCCCGGGACATCGCGGAACTGAGTTCCAGCATGGTGAAGAGCCTGATTGGTCCCGAGGGCTGGGAGGACACGGTGCGCCGCTACGTCCCGGATCCCGTTTTCGAGGCCCTCTCCTCGGCAGACAGAGACGTGTAGACAGGATCCGCACGGTTCCCATTCGTCTGTCGACTGTTCCCGGTTCCCTCTTTACTCTTCCCTCATGCAAACCCTCGCCATCGCACTTGGCGCCCTCGTCCTCTACCTGGTGGCCTATCACACCTACGGCAGGTTCCTGGCCCGCCGGATCTTCAAGCTCGATCCCGCGGCCCGGGTCCCCTCCGTCGAGATGGAGGACGGCACCGACTACGTCCCCACCCGCAAGGGCGTCATCTTCGGGCATCACTTCACCAGCATCGCGGGAACCGGTCCCATTGTCGGGCCCGCCCTCGCCGTGATCTGGGGGTGGGTTCCCGCCCTGCTCTGGGTTCTTTTCGGATCCATACTCATCGGCGCAGTCCACGATTTCGGTGCCCTCGTGGTCTCCATCCGCAACCGGGGCCAGACGGTGGGAGATATCGCAGGACGGGTCCTCAGCAAGCGCACCCGCCTCCTCTTCCTCTCCGTCCTCTTCCTCGCCCTGACCATTGTGCTGGCTATCTTCGGACTGGTGATTGCTAGCGTGTGGGATCTGTACCCGCAGTCGATTTTCCCCTGCCTCATCCAGATCCCTCTCGCCGTTTTGATCGGCGTCTATTTGCACCGGCGGGGCATCAACATTCTCATCCCCTCCATCATCACGCTGGGCCTGATGTATCTCACGATCTTCTACGGAAACGTGGGCGTTCTCGGGGTCTTCAACCAGATGCTCGGAGGCGAGCCCGGAGTGATCGGGGACGGAATCCCGACCATTGCGTGGGTAGCAATCCTTCTCATTTACTCCTACATTGCATCCGTACTGCCAGTCTGGACCCTTCTTCAGCCCCGCGACTTCATCAACTCTCTCCAGCTCATCTCCGCTCTCGGGCTCATCGTGATCGGTCTCGTGGTAGCTGGGTTGATCGGCGGAGCCCCCGCTGCGGACGGCGAACGACAGAGCCTCGAAATCGTGGCCCCCGCATTCCGGATGGCCCCCGAGGGCGCTCCCTGGATCTTCCCCTTCCTCTTCATTACCATCGCCTGCGGAGCCATCTCGGGGTTCCACTGCCTCGTCTCTTCCGGAACCTCCTCCAAGCAGGTGAAGTGCGAATCGGACGCCCAGTTCGTGGGCTACGGTTCGATGCTCACCGAGGGGTTCCTCGCCACCCTCGTCATCCTCGCCTGCGTGGCCGGCCTGGGGTTGGGGGCAAAGGGCGCAGACGGCACCCTCTTCGGGAGTGCCGCCTACGATGCCCGCTATGGATCGTGGGCTGCAGCGGGTGGCCTTGGCGCCAAGGTCGGGGCTTTTGTCGAAGGGTCCGCGAACTTCCTGACCGCCCTCGGACTTTCGGCCTCCTTCGCCATCGCCCTCATGGGTGTCTTCGTGGCCTCCTTTGCGGCCACTACCCTCGACACCGCCTGCCGCCTGCAACGTTACGTGGTGCAGGAACTCGCCTCCACCTTCGTCCCGCGCGAGACGGTCGGCAGCGCACAACTTCGCCTCAACCCCCTCAAGTGGCTCACCAACAAGCACGGCGCCACCATCTTTGCGATCGTGGTCGCGGGAACTCTTGCCTACATGCCAGGCAAGCCGGACGGTGTTCCCGGCACCGGGGGACTCCTCCTCTGGCCTCTCTTCGGCGCCACCAACCAGCTCCTCGCCGGCCTTGCTTTCCTCGTCATCACCTTCTGGCTCTGGCGTCGCGCACTCCCGGTCTGGTTCATCGTCATTCCCACCCTGTTCATGCTCATCTTGCCGGGCATCGCGATGTCGATGAACGTCGTGACCTTCGTCAAAGAGTCCCAATGGCTCCTCGCCGTCCTCGGTCTTGCCACCATCGCCCTGCAGCTCTGGATCATTTTCGAGGCCGTGGCAGCCTGGCCCCGGGCCCGGGGTGTGCTGGAGGATCTCTCCGGCTCCACCGAGTCCCTTCCGGAGGGAGGACGAAGCTGCTAGCGCCAGGGCTGCGATCTGCAGCAGTCGATCACCACTCGCCCGCCACCCGCCATTCCTCCAGCAACTCCTGGGGGCAATCGTCCAGAAACCGCGAGGGCCGCTGGATGACATCCCCCGTATAACTCTTGGGGTTGATCTGGGGATAGGTCAGGTAGAGCTCGTCCTTGGCCCTCGTGATGGCCACGTAAAAGAGGCGCCGTTCCTCCTCCAGCATGTCCTCGTCGTCCGCATCGAGCACCCGTCCGTTGGGAAACATGCCGTCGGTCAGGGAAATCACGAAGACCACCTTCCACTCCAGCCCCTTGGCCTGGTGGACGGAGGAAAGCATGACCTGTTCCCTGTCCTGCTCCGCCTTGCTCCCGCTGGGGTCGCCATCCACCGCCGACATCAGTGAGAGCTGCCCCAGGCATTCGAGAATGTCGTCAAAGCGGTCCGCATAATTCATCAGTTCCTCAAGGTCCGAACGCCGGTTCTCGTAGTTGTCGAAGGACTCCCGCATGACCTCGTCATAAACACCCTCCAGGACACTGAAAATCATCTCGGAGGGACGGGCGAATCCCTCCCCGGTCACCAGTTCATCGAGGGTATGGCCAAGCTGCTCCCAGTGGCTGGCCGATTTTCCGGGCACCGGGAGTTCGTCGAGGATGTCGGAAAAACAGGCCGGCGGCTCCTCCGCCGCTGCATGGGTGGTTGCGGCCCAGCCCCGCCAGAGCTTGTCGGCATTCTTTCCCCCGATCCCGGGCAGGAGACTCACCATCCGCTTGAAACTGACCTCATCCCGTCGATTGGTCACGAAGCGCAGGAAGGCCGCCACATCCTTGATATGGGCCTGCTCGAAGAAGCGCAATCCGCTCGTGATCTGGAAGGGGATGCCCCGGTTCCGGAGCTCCATCTGCAGGGTCATGCTCTGGTGGTGCGCCCGGTAGAGCACTGCAATTTCCTCCAGTTCCACTCCCTCGTCCCGCAATTCCAGGATCCGCTGGGCCACGAACTGGGCCTGGGCATTGGGGTCCTCCAGCGGCACCAGGGCCGGCATCATGGCTCCGCCCTCGCGCGCCGCCTGCAAATCCTTTTCGAAGCGGTGGCGGTTGGCCTTGATGGCGGAGTTGGAGAGCTCGAGGATCTCCGGGACGCTCCGGTAGTTCTTCTCGATCCGGTAGACCTGCGCATCCGGGTAGCGCTCGGGAAAACTCAGGATGTTGTCCATGTCGGCCCCCCGCCAGGAGTAGATGGACTGTGCGTCATCACCCACCACCATCAGGCTCTGGTGTTCCCCTACCAGCAGGTCCACCAGCTCGCTCTGAACCTGGTTGGTGTCCTGGAATTCGTCCACCAGCACGTATTGGAAGCGCTTCTGGTAGAGGCTCCGCAATTCCTCGCTCTGCTGCAGGAGCCGGAGCGTAAGCACCAGAAGATCATCAAAATCCATCGAGTTGATCTGTCGCTTCTTCTTCCGGTAACGCCGCTCCACCCGTGCGATCTCCTCCCCCCACTCTTCAAAGTAGGGATAACGCTCCTCGAGGAGATCCTCCAGAGCGACCCCGGTATTCTCGATCAGGCTGAAGATCGAGATCAGGACATCAGGCTTGGGAAAGCGCCGCGCCGAGGTGTCGATCTCGCACTCCGCGATGACCGTGTTCATGAGCGACTTCTGGTCATCCCGGTCCATGATGGAGAAGGACCTGGTGAACCCGACCTCTTCCGCATGCCGCCGGAGAATCCGGTTGCCCACCGAGTGAAACGTTCCTCCCCACATCTCGCTGACATCCCGGGGAACCAGGGTTCGCACCCGCTCCTGCATCTCCTTGGCCGCCTTGTTGGTGAAAGTGAGGAGGAGAATGTTGCGCGGTTCGATACCCCTGTCCAGGAGGTAGGCCACCCGGTAGGTCAGCGTCCGGGTCTTGCCAGATCCCGCCCCCGCAATGACAAGGGCGGGCCCCGGGGGAGACGAGACCGCCGCCAGTTGCTGCTCGTTCAGCTCCTCGGCGAAATTGATCCCGGACGCACCTGTGGTGGTCGGGCGCTGCAGGGTGTACTCGCGCGCCATAGTTCCAATTCAGTCCCTTTTACTCGTCAGGAAAGGCCTCATCGGCGGAGGCATCGGCCTTCTCCTACGAGGCCCCTCCGTCCACCTCTTTCACGTGGTCCAGGTATGATCGCAACTCACGCTTAACTACCGGAAGCAACACATAGACACCGATCAAATTGAAAAGGCTCATGGCAAAGAGCATCCCATCGGAAAAATCGAGCACTTTCCCCAGACTCAGCGAAGCTCCGATCACCACAAATGCGCAGAAGATAAACTTGTAGACTAACTCCACGATCTTCCCCCTGCCGAAAAGGTAACTCCAAGCCTGTTGTCCATAGTAGGACCAGGAGATCATCGTGGAAAATGCGAAGAGAACCACACAGGCGAGAAGAATGTATTTGAACCACGGCACCACGCTTTCAAAAGCTGCCGAAGTCAGCTGAATACCTCCATCCCCCGCCGAGTATTCATGAACCGGAGCCGTAACCACGATCGCAAGCCCGGTCATGGTGCACACTACAATGGTGTCCATGAAAGGTTCCAGAAGAGCAACAAGGCCCTCTGAGGCAGGGTGTTTGGTCTTAACTGCGGCATGAGCTATCGGAGCAGATCCGAAACCCGCCTCATTGGAGAAAGCCGCTCGACGAATACCTTGGATGAAGGCCCCAATAAATCCTCCTGCCACGGCTGTCGGCACAAAGGCTTGCTGCACGATCGACGCAAAGGCTCCCGGCACCTCCGCCATGTTCGCCCCCAAAACGACTACGCACGCGAGAACGTAGGTGACCGTCATGACGGGAACGAGCTTGGAGGTAACCGTCGCAATACCACTGATTCCCCCAATAATGACAAGCGCGACAAGAACCGCGATCACTAGACCAAAAACCCAGCGATTTCTGCTGAAAAACCCTTTAGTTCTTTCAAC
>MDTC01054048.1_pt1 | contig 10114 bp, 8 predicted proteins | sample 811181 | NCBI WGS metagenome assembly MDTC01 (sample SAMN05326644, study PRJNA326480) | marine metagenome | isolation source: seawater | place: Pacific Ocean: North | collected 2011
ACCGCATCTCCTTGTATTTTAGCCACAAGTTATGCATGGCCTCAATGTCCTTGTAGTCATCTGGTGAGCGGGATGCTTTCAACTCTCTCAGCTGCCAAGTGATCATCGTATCCCAGAGTTCGTATTCTTCCCGATCGCAATCTTCTAATCGGATCCTGTCGAATGGTTTCAAACGCAGTCGACGCTCGTCACTGTGTGAGGAAGCCACTTGCCGGCTCAAAATGGTTAAACTTATGTTTAATCCCAGAAAAATTTTTCCTTCTTGGTCCGCATCTAACCGAAAGTGTTTCGAATGTTGCGGAAATTTTGAAGGTAAGCCTCACGCTCTGGAGCCGCTTTCAGAGGTTACTAAGCGGGACTTGGTTGACAGAGAATCTTGAATCTGGAGGAGGATTGCGTGAGGCAAGGTGAATGCAGAGACTAGAAGGAGATAACTTGCCGTTAAACTGGCTCCCGTTGCTTCCGGAGCACTCACTGAATAAAGCTGATACCAGATTGGGATGAGCAGTAGCGAGATTCCCGCGACAATGGCCCATCGAGTGGGTTTTAAGAAAAGATCTCCTTCGACGGAGAAACGTTCGTAGAGGTAGCGCCAACTGTGCACGGCAATAAAGTAGGACACCAAGAAAAGGCTCGCAGGCAGGATGGCGGCAAGGGAAGCTAAGAGAGCGGCCTCACCTAATGAGATCAAGCGGCGGTTTCGTAGGTGCAGAAAAGTTTCTAAGGATAAAGCGATAATACCGGCGGCCAGAAAGATTGGTTGCCATTGTTTTTCGAAGAGAAACGGTTGGGGAGAGGATTGTAAAACCATCGACTCCATGATCTGGCTTGCTCCCTGAAAGTCGGTCGCAATGGGAAGTGAGACGATCCAAGTGCCACGAAGGAGTCCGAGGCAAACTCGGCGGAAATTCATTTTTGGTTCGATCCAGTAGGAATCAGCGATCCCCCAGTGCCAAGCGGTCAGGGAGAGAAACAGGAAAAGCGAAAAGACAGGGAACCGCTGCCAGAGGCAGAGGTAGGCCACCACAATGAGAAGATAGAGGGCAATTTTAAGCCCAGTGATGAGGGGGTGTTTGCTTTGGTCTTGAAGCCTCCAAACGTCATAAGCTCCATGTGGCATCCCGATCAGTGCGAACGAGGCGATCCACAGCCAATGGGATTCGACCCCCAAAGCATAAGACAAAATAATCCCGGCCAGCAGAGCGGCCGGGATTATCAGTGTTCCGTTTTTTTTAGAATTCAAAGTAGACGCTCCCATTCGTAAGAAGGGTAGAGCTTTTCCACTTAATTGAAGTTAGCTAGCCTCAGCGTCCATTTCTGCGAGGCCCTGAGCCCCTGCGAAACAAACCAGACCAAAACCAACCTTGTTAATGACGTCGGCAACGTTGTAGCAGATTTCACGAATGCTCTCACCTTCAGCACCGCCGAGGCTCATGAGGAAACCAATCGGGTAAATGCTCCAACCAACGAGAATGAAAAGTCTCATGATGTTGGCAGAACGAGCGATCGGTGCGGGAGCTTCTTTGATCCGCTGCGAAACCGTTGTGTAGAGGGTGAAAACGATGAATCCCCAAGCGCCACAGCTGATCAGGTAATTGATCCACCAAGCGCTTGATCCAACAGCACTTTCTTCGGCAACCCAAGCGAATACAAGCATGACAATTGATGCCCCGACAAGATTTCGCATGAGACCTTTACCCTTCTGACCAAGGCGAAGGAGTAGTGGGAACTCAAGAACCAGCAGAGGCACGGTGATGAACCAGTCAATGTAGCGGTAGGCGGTGGGGAAGGCTGATATTTCCTTCCCTTCGATCCGTTCTCCATTTGCGTCAAAAAGGCTGGCAAGACCTTCAACGTAGATTCCAGACATTTTGACGTAGTGGAAACAGGCCACTGCGCAGATGATGCCTGCAACCACATTAACGGATTGATAGGCTTTGGGTAGTTTTGGGATCGTCAACCAGAAGAAGATGGCTCCGGCTCCCATGGCTACGATGCCGACCCAGAATAGGTACATCGTGATTCCTTCAATTGATAAGCCCGCTTCTAGGGCTCGCATTGTTTCACTCATATTATTATTAATGTTGGGTTTTTTGATGACGCTCCGAAAAAGCATCTCCCCAACCTGACGGCTTTACCGTCAGAGAGATAACCAAAACAAAGCGACTCCCAGATTACGGCGGTCAATCGTCGATTAGTCAAACAATCTTTCGCCCCTCCAAATAACGTTATTTTGCGACAACGGCCGAAGGGGGTCGATTTAACTATCAAATCGGTCGCAAGAGACCGTAAAACTGCGGTTTCTGGGTTAGCGGGCAATTTTTCGTCGTTTAGCCACCCTCGGGGGTGATTAAATGGAAGTGCCTGGCTTATGCCAATTTTGATTCACGATGCTTGGCTGCGGTTGTCTGTTGCTGGTGATTAATTGACCTCGATCGATCCTGGTTGCGAGTAATTCCATTCCTTGAGAGCGAAACCCCACTCATCATGGATTCGATCCACCTGAGCTCTCGATAGTCGGTATTTATTGCGGCGGTAATTTCGATCTCGCTGAGCGTAACAGCTTATTGCTGTTGAAGCTTCGTCTTTTGATGTGAAACCAAAGTGATCATAGAAGCGTCCTATTTCTCCGACGGGGTCGGAGACAAATTTTTCGTAGGAAGTTTCGAGGAGGCGCTCCCAGACTATCTCGCGCTGAGCAAGATAACTTTCCATGATTCGACGGTACTTGTAGAAAACCATTTCCTCGAGATCTCTCTAAATTCTGTGTGACCAGCCATCATCACGTTTCCCTAGATGACAGGACTACGAAAAATGATAGTCTTCCTGGACCCACGAGCGTCCCTGCAGGCCCGGGCCCATGGGCGTTACTCAACATAGTTATGCAGTGGGATTACAATGGTGTTGTTGTTAGAAAAGGAAATTTTTCCTGGCTGGAAAAATCGTTCGTTCTCATCAGTATCGGTAGACCTTTGCCAGTTATTGCAGTGCTGCCTCCGTTTAGGAGCGCAGGGATCGGGAGTCATTGTCCTAGTTTGCTTGGCTTTTCCCTATCCCTGAAGCAAGAGTGGTTTTGAGACTGGATTTTAGTAGGTGGTAAATGGAGTAATCACGAGACCGTTGATCAATTCTAATGGAGGTATCAAAGAGGCATAAAAGGGGAACGCAAAACAGCGGCCATCCGACTGTTTTAGGTGGGGTTAGGATTTTATCCACGTCGTTTTTCCTCGGGCTGATTTTTGTATGTGGTCGAGGCATTGGTGGCGATCATCCCGTTACCTCGCCTCTAGGTAGATTGACGGGGCCTCTGGCGTCCACCGTTGACTTTTCGACGTTCAACCCCGGGGAAGGAGAAAGCACTGAGCGGAATCTGGGAGAGATTCTCTCGCTTTTTGATCAGTTCCTTAAAGCTCAGCAGATTTCCCCGTATGGCACGGCAGAGGACTTAGACAGGCTCTATGCTTTAATTAGCCGGGACTTTATTCTCTCAACTGCCGAGGAAGATTTTTATGATGATCTCTATGACGAGATAGATGATAAGTCGGATAAGTTAGCGGAAAAACTCGAAGACTGGGACGGTGATCAGCGTGATTTTGCCAAGACAGACGAAGCTCGTAAAAAAGAGAAACAAAAACCTGACCTCGGAGCTTATCTTGGTTTGAGGACTCAAGCTGATCCTCTCAAGCTACAGCGTAACCGGTATCGTCTCTACGTCGCTTTCGAAAAACCAACGTTAACTTTACTCAATGAGGCGCGTTGTTACCCGGAAAACCAGCGTCTCCGACAGGAAGCCTGTAATGTGGCGGTTCGGAATCTATATTCACTCTTTGCTGATCAGTTTCTCGGAAAAAAAGATTTCGACCCAAATGAACGTAATCGTCGAGAGAAGAATCTTGTTATCAAAGCCTTTGTATTCAAGGCTCAGCGTAACCGGACAAGGTTTTACGATGAGCGTGAAAGGGGAGTTCTGTTAGGACCGTGGGCTGCAAAACGGGAGGCTACCAACCTTGTTGACCCGGGTCGATCAGATCGCTTCGTTGGTCCTGAGATCTTAGCTAAACTCTCCCATGAGGAGGTGTCGCAGCTCGACATCTCGCCGTCTAATCCTATGTGGCACACTCATGAAGTAATGAGTAAGCGCCCCGACACTTGGACCGAAATTGAACGGTGGGTGGAAAGACAGGTGACTCAAGAGCTTCTCAGTAAAAAAAGCTTTCGAAAGGATTATCCCGAATTCAGCTACAGCCTCAGCGCTGCTCGGGGTGTCTTATTCTGGGATGATATTAAACTCACGGCAACTTCACCTAAGGCAGACGTGCGTGACTCATTCGACCAGGAATGGAAGATGAAATGGGGCGAGGAGTCTGTCGTCGAACCTGTTGCCAATCGTTTGCGCCTGCTCGCGGGCTCCCGCTTTTCTGATCTCTGCTACGCGGACATTTGTGGTAGCTCACATCTGCTTATCCTCCCCTCTGAATTACAACGTTCGATGAACCCTAATAAGGTGATGCCCCTCACAAAAAGTGAGTTTCTCAGAGAGATGAATGCTTCCCGCTATAATTTCAATGCGGAGCCTTTTATTCTTTCTTCAGGGGTGATCACTGAGAGCAATGTTGATGAAATTTTGGCCGGGCTTCCGTTGGAGGCAAAGAAGCCTTTTCGGAAAAAGCGTTTAATTGGTCGCACTTGGATTCGCTTCCGAGAGTCGATGGTCGAGGCGAAGCATGATATCATCAATTCAGGCGGCCCCGTCTCTACGGACTCAGCAGTGGCCGCTCGTGATCGTGCTCTCAGGCAGGCGATGGTCGTTGCCTTTTGGACAGCGGATGTGGATGTAAAAGAAGATAATCATCGTGCTGTTTGGGTGAGTGATTTTGGTGGTATTAGTGGTGATCAATACTTGGAATACTTCCACGATCCAGGTAGTTCCCTGGGCGGTTTACGGCGCTCAGGAGAGATAAATAAACTCAACTATCGATCTGGCACCGGGGGTTTTCTTTGGGTGGATGCAGGTGGAATGTCTATCTACTCCAATTCATTTCAGCTATATCGCCCCGAGGCGTGGGACTTCACCACCTTTGCCGACCAACTTTCTGGGGTCCGACATATAGCTCGCATTACAAAATCTGAGATCCGTGATGCAGTATCTTACGGCGGTATGCCGGATTTTTATCAGGACAGCCTCGCATGGCGTTTGATTAAACGGCGTGATCTTCTCGCGAAGGTTTACAACGTCGCCTTGCTTGACGACCATGCGGGCGAAGCCCCCACCATTGCGGTTCCTCTAACGTCCCGTTTGGAACGTAGCGCCGCTGCCGCAACCTATCAAATCCCGCTCTCGGAGATCGAAAAAGATCTGGTGCGGACAGGAAACTTGAATGCTTGGCATCTCAGTGGTGATACAAAAGAAACCTTTATTGATATTCTCGCCCACAAGGCAACCATCCGCCCCTATGAGAAAACTGTCCTCTCAGGTATTATCCGTGATTATCGTAATCCTTCAGGTCTTGTTACGCGAATGAACCGCTTCAATGATGGAGAGCCTTATCGAAGCAAAAGATACAAATCGTCAAAATGAAAATTGATCCCGAAGAAAGCTTACAAAAGGAAGTGCGCCTCTCTGAAGAGTTGCTGAATCCAGAAATGAAAGCCAAAAAAATGAAAAAGCTTGGTTCAAACCGGGGTGTTGAGACGATGTTTCGTAATGCATGTCGCGTTCATGTGGAGCTGAGTGCAATTGCTGACAGCAAAGCTAATTTTCTTATTTCGGTGAATAGTATCATCCTCATTCTAGCCGCTGCTCACGGGAAGGAAGTTGTGACGGATAGGTTGCTGTTGTTTCCTGCAGCGATCGTGATTGGTAGTTGCGTAGGTTCAATGGTCTACGCGGCTATCGTTGCGCGGCCTCGCGTGACTCGCCTCAAGAAAAAAGGGGAGCGAGAACTAAGTGACGACGAGGAAACTAATCTACTTTTCTTTGGCGGTTTCACTAAAATCCGGAAAGAGGAATATGTTGAGAGTATGAGTGACCTGATCGTTAGGCCTGAAGCTATCTATCCAACCATGGCAGCCGACATTTACGATATGGGAAAGGTGTTAGAGAGGAAGTTTGAGCGGCTCCAGACAGCCTATGGATATCTTCTCTATGGTCTGCCGATCGGTCTGGTTCTGTTTTTAACCATCCAGACGATTCTCAAGCTGATCGACAACGGCGTCGTGTAGGAAAGCGGATCCCAAGCTAAGGCCTCTGGGAGAGATGGGCTTTACTGCTATGGTCAGCCCAACTGGTGTCGTGCTGCATATGCAGACAATGGAGTAGGCCTACCGGTAGTCGTAGATCACCCTCTTAGAACGTTGAAGGTTCTACGTCCGCGCAATCAGCGCCGCCGCCTCGGTGCGGGTCTCCGCTTTCGAACAGGCTGAGGATTTTCCTCGAGTAGCGCTGTGTAAGCGTAGTCGAAACCTTCGAGCTTTTTGCGCTCGATCTTTTGGTCGATGAAATGTTCGACTGCCGCTGCATTCTCCAGTTCGTCGGCGGTGAGGATGGTGAAAGCATCTCCCTCTTGCTGCGCGCGCCCTGTACGTCCAATACGGTGGACGTAGTCCTCCGGGTTCTCGGGCACTCGGTAGTTAATTACGTGTGTCACTCCGGAGATGTCGAGACCTCGGGCTGCAATGTCGGTAGCTACGATAATGTTGAAGGTGCCGTCGCGAAAACCCTGGAGGGCTTTGGTGCGGTCGCTCTGCTTAATGTCTGAGTGGAGTGCGGTGGGTTTGGTCCCCTCTATTTCCTTAATTCGAACAAGAAGCGTATCAGCTTCTTTTTTTGTTCGGGTGAAAATCATCATACTTTCGTAGCCGGTTCTTTGGATAAGCGCCAAGATAAGGTCATCGCGTTGGTCCATACCAACGGGGTAGAAGGCGTGGGTCACAGTTTCTGCCGGAGACTGGCGTCCACCAACTTCGATGGAAACAGGCTCATTCAGAGCCCACTGGGCCAGCGTCTGAATCGCGCCTGGCATCGTGGCGGAAAAGAAGAGAGTTTGCCGTTCCTTAGGGCACTGATCGATAATCCTCTTCACGTCCGGAAGAAACCCCATGTCGAGCATGCGGTCGACTTCATCGAGGACAAGGAACTGAACCTCGCTAAGATCGATGTTACCCTTCTCCATGTGATCGAGCAGGCGGCCGGGAGTGGCGATGATGACGTCAGGTTTGTTCTCTAAGGCTTCGATCTGGTGGCCGTAGCCAACGCCCCCATGGAGGAGCATAACGTTGAGCGGCTTGTAGTAAGAAAACAGATTCATCTGATCCTCAACTTGGGCCGCGAGCTCGCGGGTGGGTTCAAGGACGAGGCACTGTGGCTTGGTCGATGGCCCCATTTTGCAGACGATAGGGAGCGAAAATGCAGCGGTCTTGCCGGTTCCTGTCTGGGAAGCACCCACGATATCTTTACCCTCCAGCGCCTCTGGAATGGCCTGGGCTTGGATTTGGGTGGGTTCATTATATCCGGCCCGTGTCACGGCTCGCAACACTGGTCCGGAGAGTCCCAATTCTTCAAAGGAAGGCATTACGGACATAGGAGGCTCCAACCCTACCTTTCAAGAGGAATTTCGGGGAGTTTTCCCGATTATTTCCTATCGGTCCTTTTCCATGTCAGCAGATTGTTGAGCGAGAGGGTTCCGACTCCACCACAGACGAGAGCTAGGAAGATAGAGAAATTAAGAACGAGAGACTGATCGTTCAGGCTCGCGGAAAGCTGAAGCGGGGCAATGAATACAATCGCCGTGAGAACGAAGAGAACCAGCGCTGCGTGTGTCTAGGAGGTTTTTTGAAAGTCAGGAGTCACTTAGCAGCAACATTTCTTGAGATGTAGATCAAACACTACGTAAAGAGCACCTCGGCCGCTTTTGCCTCTAATTTGGTGACGCTGCGCCAAGGATTACTTCCGAAGCAAGACCAAGGAGCTTTAATTTTGAATATTTCCAATAATTTTCATCAATCAAAAAGACCAATTTCTGAGAAAATTACAAATATTCTGTTTTTCTGGGCGGGAGACGAGGTCTAGGCTTTAAAGCTCGCAAGATGGAAAACTCCTTCTACCAACCCTTTGATTTTGCACGTGTTAACGGATTTTTGCCGGAGAGCAAAGGAGAATACCGGACCAGTTTTCAGGTAGATCGAGACAGAATTATCCATACATCGGCGTTTCGGCGCCTACAGAGCAAGACGCAGGTTTTTTTCAGTGGGGAATACGATTTTTATAGAACGCGTCTGACTCATTCTATTGAGGTCGCCCAGATCGGTCGCAGCATCTGCAATCGTCTCAATCAAACTTCGCCTCTGCTGGGCGAAGGATTCCAGATTGACGCTGATTTGGTCGAGGCTTCCTGTCTGGCTCATGACATTGGGCATCCGCCTTTTGGACACACGGGCGAACGAACGCTCCATCGACTCATGGCTTCGTATGGTGGTTTTGAGGGAAATGCTCAAACCCTACGTATCCTGACAAGCATCTTATTTGGCCCCGATCGGGGAATGAATCCGACTCGAGGCTTCATCGATAGTGTTCTGAAATATAAAACGCTCTACGGTGAAGTGGCTGAGCAGAAGAACCACTTTTTATATGCGGAGCAGGACGGGGTGCTTCAATTTGTCACCGACGGCGCACCATTTCCGGACTCGATTCCGGCGGGAATGGCTCGCAATGGTTTTCGCTCGGTAGAATGCCAAGTAATGGACTGGGCTGACGACACAGCGTACTCGCTGAACGACATTGCTGACGGAATACACGCCGGCTTCATCACCGTGGAGAAAATTGAGAGATGGGCAGAAGGGCGCGATCTTGATTCTGATGACGAGGTGCAAGTCAAAGAGTTGCTGACTGCTATCCGCAAGGATCGAGTAGAGCCAACTATTGGCAAAAAAATTGGAGCGTTTATTGCTGGAGCTAACCTCGAAGAAGTTTCTAACTTCTTAAGTGATGTGACCGCTCGTCATCGTTATCAGCTGGTTATCGAAACAGACATCGGAAAGGCTTGTTCTCTTTACAAAGCAATCTCTCTCGATCTCGTTTTTAAAAGTCAGCAACTGCAGCAATTGGATCGGAAGTCCGACTTTATCCTGACCCGTTTGTTCGAGGTATTGGTGGAGCAGTATGTCACCAGTAAAAAGCCAAGGTTCAAGTTGCTTGCCGATGAAGAAGAGGAATTGCTTCGCGCCCAACCCGACGAAACGTCGCGCGCTCGTGTCATCTGCGATGTTCTCGCTAAAATGACCGACGGGATTGCAACGCGGACCTACAAGCGACTCTTCGATGCTGACTTTGGATCGATTGTCGACTTAGTCTGATTGAGGTAGAAGGGCACCCAATCCGCGATCTGTTGGCGTAGAGAGTTCACCCTTCAATTAGCCCCATTTCTTTTAGCTTCCGCTGCATGGTGCGGCGGGATATGCCGAGCAGTTGGGCTGCCTCGGTCCGGTTTTTACCGGTGCGCTTCAGAGCAAGGCCAATCATCTTTCTTTCGACGTTCGACAAGTTGAGGTCTTCATCGTCAATTTGATTGATCGGAGATGACACAGGGTCTGAGCCATCCGAAATACGAAATCCGCTGTGAGAGTTATCTCTCAGGAAAGGTGGAAGGTGACGCACGCCGATTTTTCTACCATTCGACATGACGACGCCGTGTTCGATGGCGGTTCGAAGTTCTCGAACATTACCGGGCCAGTCGTAGTCGAGAAGAAGCTGGAGTGCTTCCTGAGAGAGTTCCATTTCCTCCTTGTTATTTTCCTCGGTAAATTCCTTCAGGAAGGTATCGGCGAGCAAAACGATGTCCTCCTTGCGATCTCGGAGGGGAGGCATCTGGATGGTTACGACGTTCAATCGGAAAAATAGGTCGTTACGAAACGTGCCCTCTTTGACCATTTCGCTGAGATCCTTATTTGTTGCGGCAACGACCCGGACATCAACTTTAATGGGCTTGTTAGAGCCGATTCGCTCGATGGTTCGTTCACCGATCGCGCGGAGGAGCTTGACTTGGGTGTTGAGGTCTATTTCGCCGATCTCATCGAGAAAGAGGGTCCCACCATTGGCTTCCTCGAATCGACCGATACG
>MDTC01078074.1_pt1 | contig 10114 bp, 8 predicted proteins | sample 811181 | NCBI WGS metagenome assembly MDTC01 (sample SAMN05326644, study PRJNA326480) | marine metagenome | isolation source: seawater | place: Pacific Ocean: North | collected 2011
CCTGCGCTTGGCCAAGCGGGCGGCTTCGTCACGCCCGGTGGCGAGCGGCTCACCAACGAGGTTCAACGCTTGGCCTATCTGCGCACGGTGCAGGACTGGATCATCCGGCCACAGATTAAGACCGTCCCGCTCGTGGCCGACGTCGATGCCATCGGCGGTTATGTGAAACAATATCACGTGCTGCCTCGGCTTGGGCCGTTGAGCGCGCACGGCCTGACACTCAACGACCTCGCCGCCGCGTTGGAGCGGAACAATCTCAGTCTCGGCGCGGGTTACATTGAACGTGATGGCTCGGCGGCGCTTGTACGGGCCAGCAGCCGGCTCGGGGGCTCGGCGGCCATTGCGGACGTCTTGGTGAAGCAGAGTAACGGCACACCAGTTCGCGTTGGCGACGTGGCGGACGTCACGCTCGGCGGCGAAATGCGGCTCGGCAGCGCCAGCGTCGACGGGCATGAGGCAGTGGTCGGCACGGCGATGATGCTCACCGGCGCGAACAGTCGCGACGTGGCCAAGGCGGCGGCGGAGCAGTTGGAGGAGGTGCGTCGCAGTCTTCCACCGGGTATTGCCGTTCGGCCCGTGCTCGACCGCTCGCGGCTGGTGAACGCCACCATCGACACCGTGGCGCACAATTTGTTTTACGGCGCGGCGCTGGTGATCGCCGTGCTCTTCGGGCTGCTCGGCAACCTTCGCGCCGCGTTTCTCACCGCGCTGACCATCCCGCTCTCGATGCTGCTCGCGGCAGCTGGGATGCATCGCGCCGGCATCAGCGGCAACCTGATGAGCCTCGGCGCGATTGACTTCGGGATTATCATCGATGGCTCGGTCATCATTGTGGAGAACTGCCTGCGCCGCTTGGCCGACCGCCAGCGCGAACTGGGCCGGTTGCTAACGCTCAGCGAACGGCTCGGCGTTGTCCGCGCCGCCAGCCATGAAGTGCGCCGTCCATTCGTGTTCGGCGTCGGCATTATCACGGTGGTTTATCTGCCGGTTCTCGCGCTCACCGGCATCGAGGGGAAACTGTTTCACCCGATGGCGCTCACGGTGATCTTCGCGCTCGCTGGGGCGTTCGTGTTGTCGCTGACGTTCGTGCCGGCGATGGTGGCTCTGGCCATAAACGGGCGCGTAGCGGAGAGTGACAACGCCCTCATGCGAACGGCGCGGCGGGGGTACGCACCGGTGCTGGAGTTTGCACTGCGCCGCCGGGGTGTGGTGCTCGGCGCGGCGTCGGCGATACTGCTTGGCGCGGGCGTGGTGTTCGCGAACCTTGGGCAGGTGTTCGTGCCGCAGTTGGACGAGGGCGACATCGCCATGCACGCGATGCGCATCCCCGGCACCGGCATCGAACAGTCCACTCGGATGCAACTTGAGGTCGAGCGCGCCGTGGCCATGCTGCCGGAGTTGCCGGAGGTCGAGCTGGTTTTTTCGAAAACCGGCACTGCCGACCTGGCGGCCGACACGATGCCGCCGAGTGTCTCGGACACGCTTATCATCTTCAAGCCGCGTGCCGAGTGGCCGGAGCCGCGCTTGCCCAAGCGTGCACCCGAGGGTGAGATTTCCATCGAGTCAAAAGTGCGCGACGCCGTGGCCCCCTTGGTCGGCAACAAGTACGAATTTTCCCAGCCGATCGAGATGCGGTTTCACGAACTCATAGCCGGGGTGCGGGGCGATCTTGCGGTGAAGGTTTTCGGCGAAAATCCGGCTGAACTGCGGCGCACTGCGGAAAAAATCGCCGCTGTGATGAATGACGTGCCCGGCGCGGCCGACGTGAAAGTTGAGCAAACAACCGGCCTTCCGGAACTGACTGTGCGACCTCGGCCCGGAATATTGGCGCGCTACGGGCTGGATGCCGCCGCCGTGGTGGAGAGCGTCAACATCGCCATCGGCGGTCGCGCGGCGGGGCAGGTGTTCGATGGCGACCGGCGGTTCGACATTGTCGTCCGATTGCCCGAGGCCAAGCGGAAGCAGGCAGCCACGCTGGCGGCGTTGCCGATCCTTTTGCCGGGTGGCGCAAATGAAAGTGCCGCTCTCCCGCCGGTGTTGCCGCTTGGCGAGTTGGCGGAGGTGGTGCAGACCGAGGGGCCGTTTCAGGTCAGCCGAGAAAACAGCAAACGCCGCGTGGTGGCGCAGTGCAACGTGCGCGGGCGCGACTTGGCTGGATTCGTCAGCGAAGTGCGCGAGCGGGTGAACTCGGACGTGGAACTTCCCGCCGGAGTGTGGCTGGACTGGGGTGGGCAATTTGAGAATCTTACCGCTGCCCGGCAGCGCCTAGCCGTCGTTGTGCCGGTTTGTTTTGTGCTGATCTTTCTGCTGCTCCACGCGACCTTCGGCGCGGTGCGCCCGGCGCTGCTCGTCTTCACCGCCGTGCCGCTGGCGCTGACCGGCGGCGTGGCGGCGCTGGCGTTGCGCGGGCTGCCGTTCTCCATCTCGGCGGCGGTTGGTTTCATCGCGTTGTCGGGTGTGGCGGTGCTGAACGGCCTGGTGCTGGTCACGTTCATCAACCAATTGTGCGATCAGGGCAGGCCGCTCGGGGAAGCCATCCGCGAGGGAGCGCTCACACGTCTGCGCCCCGTGCTGATGACCGCGTTGGTTGCATCGCTCGGCTTCGTTCCGATGGCGTTGGCCACCGGCACCGGCGCGGAGGTTCAGCGACCGCTGGCCACCGTCGTCATCGGCGGCATCCTCACCGCCACCGCGCTGACGTTAGTGGTGCTGCCGGCGCTGTGCCAACGGGTGCTGAAAGGGAGTGAGTAGCGTGTCTGCCTTCAGCGAAGAGTTACGGGTTGGCCGGTCTGGACGGACTGCTCCTCGGCGGCGCAGATTTCCACCGTGCATAGACCGTCGTCAGCGGACACGCTGGGCGCCTGGCCGGAGCGAATGCTGTCGATGAAGTGGGCCAGTTCCCCGGCATAGCCATCCGTGCCTTCGCACTCGATTACCTGCTTTTCCTTGCCCTCTTCGAACAGCCGTAGCGGTTCGTCCTCGCGGCCGATGTCGTAGTCGGCAGTGGCCCGCTCGAAGATGACGCGGTATGACATGTTGAAGCCCCAGCCGGGTGTCATTGCCCAACTGCCCTCGGCGCTGACCTTGGCCCCGCATTCGACCTCGTACTGCGTCAGCACATGGTCGATCGCCCCGCTGACCTTGGTGAAGCCGGTCGAGTAAACGGATTTCGGCCTACCGAAGACGTGTTGCACGAAGTCAGTGTCGTGCACGTGCAGGTCGAACAACGCGCCGCCGGACGTTGCGCCGTCGAAGTAGATGGCCTGCCCCCAGGCCGGCGGCTCGGCGATGCGCTGAAAATGCGCGGCCTGCACCTTGCCGTAGCGGTTGCTGTCGACCGCCTCCTTGACCCACGCCCATTGCGGCCAAAAGCGAAGGCACATGGCGACCATGAACCGGCCCTTGGCCTGCTCGGCGGCAGCGGCGAGTTCCCTGGCCTCGTCGACGGTCCGGGCCAGCGGTTTTTCGCAGATCACATGTTTGCCTGAGGCGAGTGCCGGCTGGGCCATTCGCAGATGCGTGCGCGTGGGGGTGCAGATGTCGATGACATCGATGGACTCGTCGGCAAGGAGTTCGTTGAAATTCTGATAGGCTTTGACTTGGCTCATGTCGAGCTTGAGCGGGTCGCCGGAGTCGATGTTGCCGAGAACTTTACTGAAGTCGCCCTTGAGTCGTTCGGGATCAAGGTCGCAGATTGCGCCGACGTTTGCACCGTCGATTTGGCGGTACGCGCGGATGTGCATCGCGGCCATGAAGCCAAGCCCGACGATGCCGATGTTGATGTTGTCGCTGGCCATATTGTTAAAGCTGGGTGACGAATTCGCGGGCGGTGCGGATGTCAGCCACGCGCTGGTCGTCGGCTTCGCGCTCGATGCAGCAGTCGCCCCTGTAGTCGAGCTTGGCCAGGGTGGCGAAGAACGCCGGCCAATCGACCTCGCCAGTGCCGACGGTGACCTCGGCGCCCCATGTGCCCGGCTCCCTGGTGAGGGTGGCGTCCTTGATATGGCACTGCTTGAGGAACGGCGCGAGGGTCTCGAGCGCCTCGATTGGGTCGCCCTTGTCGTACAGGATCATGTTCGCCGGGTCGAAGTTGACGCCGATGCTGGGCCGATCGAGTTTCTCGAGAAACAATCGCAGTGTGTCGGCGGTTTCTTGTCCAGTCTCGAAGCCAAGGTCGATGTCGTAGGTATCAAACACGTCAGCGATCTGCGTGATGCGGCCAAGCAGCTTGGCAAAGCCGGAGTCGCTCTCCTCGTGCGGCAGGAAGCCAGCATGGAAGGTGACCAGTTTCAGGCCAAGCCCGGCGGCGATGCGGGCGACGGACCGGATGTTGGCCCAGTTAGCGTCCCAATGCTCGTCCGGCACGACGCCGCCAGTTTCCTTGATGGCATCGAGCGACGAGTAATCCTCGCCGATGGTGCCGAACATACCGGAGACGATCTCGATGCCTTCGGCGGCGAATAGCTCAGCGGTTTTGCCCCATGCCTCAGGGTTTTCGCGGAGTGGATCGAGTGCGAGTTGGACACGCGGGATATCGATTTCGCGGAGGTTAGCGACGAGCGCCTCGGGGGTTTCCGGCCGCAGCGACCAACTGCAAACGGCTAGTCGGGATTCGATGTCGTGTGCCATTTTGTGGAGGAATGCTGAACTTGCGCTTGGCCAAGTATCCGGATTTCGGCGGGTCTGACAAGTTTTTGCTGCCAAGCGCTTGGCCAAGCGCATTGCGCTTTTCTGGGCTGCGCCGAGCGGTTAGGCTGCTGCCGGTGTCCTACCAGGTCATAGCCCGCAAGTACCGTCCGCAACGCTTCAGCGATGTCGTCGGTCAGGATCACGTCAGTCAGACGTTGGTCAACGCCATCAGCGGTGAGCGCATCGCGCATGCCTATCTGTTTTGCGGGCCAAGGGGAACAGGTAAGACGACCCTGGCGCGGATTTTTGCCAAGTGCCTAAACTGCACCGACGGGCCAAAGGTCGATTTCCCAGACGACGACACTAAGTGCATCGAGATCGCCGAGAGCCGCTCGATCGATGTGCTCGAGGTCGACGGTGCCAGCAATAACGGTGTCGAGCAGGTGCGTGAGTTGCGCGAGACCTGCCTTTATGCGCCGGCCTCGTCGAAGTTCAAGATCTACATCATCGACGAGGTGCACATGCTCACCACGGCGGCGTTCAACGCCCTGCTCAAGACGCTCGAGGAGCCGCCGGCGCACGTGAAGTTCATGTTCGCCACCACCGAACCGGAGAAGGTGCTGCCGACCATCATGTCCCGCTGCCAACGCTTCGATCTCCGGCGCATCCCGGTGAACCTCATCGCCGGGCATCTCAAGTACATTTGCGGCGAGGAGAAGGTGACGATTGACGAGGGGGCGCTGTTTGCCATCGCGCGCGGCGCGGAAGGCTGCATGCGCGACGCCGAGTCAGCGCTCGATCAGCTCATCAGTTTTTGCGGCAACACCATCACCGAGCCGGACGTGCTCTCGATGTTCGGGTTGACAGCGCAGGGGCAGTTGTTCGCGCTGGCCGAGGCGGTGCTCAGCGGCGACTCCACCCGGACGCTGACCGAGCTAAACGCTCTCGCCAGCCAGGGCAAGGACTTGGGCCGGCTGGTCGGCGATCTGCTGACGCACATTCGCAACCGGCTGGTGTATGTCGTGTCCAAGGGCGACCTCTCCTTGCTGGAGGTCAGCGAAGCGGAAGCGGCCGCCCTGCAGGCCGGCATTCAACTGGCCGACGAGCAGGCGTTGACGCGCGTGCTCGATGTTCTGACCGAGTGCGAAGGCCGTCTGCGCATGGCCACGTCGAAGAAAATCCTGATCGAGGTGTCACTGCTCAAGGCGGCGCAGGCCAAGGCGGCGCTGGGCATCGACGAGGTGCTTGGGCAACTGGAAAAACTGCGCGACAACGAGCCGCCATCAGCGGGCCAAGCGTCCTCGGCTGCCGCTCCCAAACCGGCGCCCAAGGCAAGCGAACCGGCCAAGTCGGCTCCCGAGGCCGAGCCGCCCCCAGCGTCGGCGAAGCCGGTCGATTTGCAGGCGCTCTGGTCGCAGCTCGCCGCCGCTGCGAGCAAGGCCAGCCCGTTCATGCAGGCCTATTTTCAGCAGGCGCACGCCGTGTCGTTTTCAAACGGCATCTTCGAGATCGGTGTCACCGAGGAGCATCTCGCGTTGGTGGACAACCAGCGGAACCACAAGATGCTCGCGGAGCAACTAGCTGCGCTTGGCCATGCGGATGTGCAGTTCCGTTTCACCAGCGAGCCGCCGTCTGAGGGCCGGGCACCGGCCCCCCCGCTGGAGCCGATCGACGAGCCGTCCGCTGCTGGCCGTGCGAAGCCGGGGAAGACGAAGGCCGTTACCCAGCCGGAGAAGATCGACCCGGAAGAATTCAAGAACGACCCGCTCATTCAAAAGGCGCTGGAACTGTTCCGGGGCCGGATCGTCGAGGTGCGGAAGTGAGCCGATAATTTCAACATGGCAAGCATTGGTAAACTCATGAAGCAGGCCGCCAAGATGCAGCGGCAAATGCAGGAGGCGCAGGCCCAGTTGGCCGAACAAATCGTCGAGGCCTCAAGCGGCGGCGGCGCGGTCAAGGTCACGGCAAGCTGTGACGGCGTGGTCAAGTCGATCAGCATCGATCCCGACGCCGTGGACACGGAAGACATCTCCATGCTCGAGGACATGGTACTCGGCGCGGTCAACCAGGCGCTCGACAAGGGGCGCGAAACGCAGTCCGCCGAGATGGGTAAACTCACCGGCGGCATGGGCGGCGGCATGGGTCTGCCGGGGCTCTGATTGTTGCCCGTGGCCTCGCTCCCCGAACCGCTTGCGGCTTTGGTGGCGGAACTCAACCGCCTGCCGGGCATCGGCCCGCGATCCGCCGAGCGGCTCGCCCTTCACCTGATTCAAGCTGACACCGCTGTGGCCCGGCGCCTGGCCGACGTGCTCGTCACGTCCCGCGACAAAATCATCGAGTGCGTCCAGTGCGGCGGGCTTGCCGAGAAATCGCCGTGCAGCATTTGCGCCAACCCGGCGCGGGACGAGCGCACCGTCTGCGTTGTCGAGCGCGCGGTCGATATTTTGAACGTCGAGAAATCCGGCGCGTTTCGCGGCCACTACCACGTGCTCGGCGGCAAAATCTCGCCGATCAACGGCGTTGGTCCGGAGGAACTGCGGGTGGCACAGCTCGAGCAGCGCCTGGCCGACGGCGCGGCGGACGAGGTCATCATCGCGCTTGGCACCGATGTGGAGGGCGATGCCACCGGGCACTACCTGGCCAAGCGCTTGGCCAAGCGCGGCGTGAAGGTCACTCGCATTGCCCACGGCCTGCCGGCCGGCAGCGGGCTGGAATTTGCCGACGAGTTGACCTTGAGCCAGGCGCTCGATGGTCGCCGCGAACTGGAAGCAAAGTAGCCCGATGAGCCAGCCAAGCATCGTTGTTTTTGATCTCGGCAAGGTGCTGGTGGATTTCGACTACGGCATCGCTATCCGCCGGTTTGCCGAGCGTAGCGAGGCTGGCATCGAGCAAATTCAGCAACTGGTTGATTCGGTTGATTCGCCGATCCAAGTCGAGTACGAGTCCGGGAAAATCACGACCGATGAGTTTTTTGCGGCGATCCGGGATGGGGCTGGGTTTCGCGGCGACCGCGCGGAGTTCGTCAGCATCTTCGCCGATATTTTTTCGCCGATGGAAACGATGATCGCCTTCTTCGAGCGGCTCAAGTCACTCGGTTTTCCCACCTGCGTTTTTTCCAACACCAACGAGATCGCCATCGGGCACATCCGCGAGCGGTTTCCGTTTTACAGCCGCTTCGACTATTACGTGCTGTCGTTTGAGGTGGGGACGATGAAACCGGACGAACCGATTTATGACGTGGTCGAGCAGTGCACCGGCGAGTCCGGCGCGGCCATCCTTTACATCGATGACCGCCCGGAAAACATCGGGACCGGCAGGGGCAGGGGATGGCAAACCATCCTGCAAGACGGTGAGGCTGCATCGGTGGCTGCGGCTGAGGCGTTGCTCGGCGTCTAAACGCCCAGCGCGTTGGCTGCGGCTCCGTAGGCACCGGCGAGATCGCCCAGTTGCGCGGAGAGCAGCTTAATCTCGTAGTCATCCGTCTTCCAAAGCAGCGGGTCGAGGTACTCGCGAAGCGGGCCGAACAACCGGTCGCCTGCGTTGGCGATGCCGCCGCCGAGGATGACCGCCTCCGGGTCGAGGATGTTGGTGAACGAACAGATCGCTGCGGCAAGCCCTTTGACCGACTTGAGCCAGACGGCCTCCGCCTCGGCGTCGCCGCTCTCGATCGCCTCGATCATTCCGCCAGTATCCGTGAAACGTCCGTTCGAGCGGCGTTGGAGGGTACAGTTTCCGATGGCCAACTCGAGGCTGCTCGGGCATCCGCAATCATCCGGCGGGCCATCCGGGCCAAGGCTGGTGTGGGCAAAGTGGCCGGCTTTGCCGGTGCGGCCGCGCAGCAGCTTGCCCTCGACGAGCGCCGCGCCGCCCACGCCGGTGCCAAGAGTCAGCAGAATGACGGTCTGGAATCCCCGCGCCGCCCCGAGCCAGGCTTCGCCGAGGAGGGCGGCGTGGCCGTCGTTCAACACCGGGATCGCCTTGTCGAAATCAAAAAACTTTTGCCAATTCAACCCAACCAATCCCTCGAGCCGTACCGGCATGTGCATGATGCAACTGCCGTCTAGCGCCGCCAGCCCCGGGGCCGAAAAACCCATGTTGTCCGGCTTGCCGCCCTGTTCCGCCTCGATTGATTGAACGAGTTCGCGGAGGCGATTGGCCCACTCCATGTCCGCCTCGGCGTCGAAGGGCAGGTTGTGCCTTGCCAACGTTTCGCCGTCCGGCGTGACGACGACTGCCTTGACGCATGAGCCGCCGAGGTCGATCCCAATCGTGTAGTTCATCCCTCCCCCTCGCTGACGTTCCAGCCGCCATCGACGGCCAGCACTTGGCCGGTGATAAAACTGGCGGCGGCGGACATCAGGAAAACCGCTGCGCCATCCAAATCTTCCGGCATGCCGATCCGGCCTCCGTCCAGCGGTTGCTTCTGTTTGATGAAGCTCATGATTTCGTCGCTCGCCTGTGCGCGGCCGGACATCGGCGTGGCGACGAGCGCCGGTGCGATGGCGTTCACCCGGATGTTTTGCGTGGCGTACTGCGCCGCCGCCGACTTCGTGAGGCCAACGATCCCGGCCTTGGCCGCCGCGTAGGCGTGCGTCGCGAAATGGCTCGGGGCGGGGGAGTCGGCCAGTACCGAGGTCATGTTGAGAATTACGCCGCCTTGGCCAAGCGCGGCAAACTCCCGCAGCGCGGCGCGGTTTGAGTTGAAAACCGAGGTGAGATTCAGGTCGATCGTCTGCCGCCAACCGTCGTCGCTGATCTCGTGCAGCGGTCCATCGCCCATCGCTCGTCCACTGCCGCCGGCGACGTGGTAAAGGCCGTCGAATCCGCCGAATTCCCGCTTGGCCAAGCCGATTGCCTCGGGTGTGGTCTGCGGATCCGTCGCATCGCCGGCCAAGCCGCGCGCCGCTTGGCCAAGCGGCGACTCCGCCTTGGCCACGCTGTCGGCGTTGCGTCCCACCACGACAATCTGCGCCCCCTCGCTGACGAACGCCTTGGCGGCGGACAGGCCCAGCCCGGTCGTCCCGCCGACGATGACGATAGTCTTGTTATCCAGGGCTTGATTCACAGCCCCAGTTTTTTAAAGCGCGACTCGATGTGTTTGTAGTGGAAGTCGGTGGAGCAGATGGCCTCGAGTTCGCCTTTTTTGAAATGCTTCGCGACGGCAGGGTCGGACTGCAGTTGCGTGAGGAAGTCGGCGTCGTCGCGGCCGGCGTGCTTGGTTTTCCACGTCTCCATGGCGTTGCGCTGGACGAGCGAGTACGACTCTTCGCGGGTGAGTCCCTTGCGAATGAGCGCGAGCAGCACCGACTGCGAGTTCCACATGCCCAGCGATTGGCCAAGGTTTTTGAGCATATTTTTCGGGTACACGATCAATCCCTTGGTGAGGTTGGTCAGCTTGTTGAGCATGTAGTTGAGCAGCGTGCAGGAGTCAGGGAAGATGACGCGCTCGACAGAGCTGTGGCTGATATCGCGTTCGTGCCACAGG
>MDTC01027631.1_pt1 | contig 10113 bp, 10 predicted proteins | sample 811181 | NCBI WGS metagenome assembly MDTC01 (sample SAMN05326644, study PRJNA326480) | marine metagenome | isolation source: seawater | place: Pacific Ocean: North | collected 2011
CGGGGGCCAGACTCGAACTGACGACCTTCGGGTTATGAGCCCGACGAGCTACCAACTGCTCCACCCCGCGATATCCACCCGTTGCTTTCGCAAACAGGACGGCAAATATACACCCAAGTTCCATTTCACCAAATGCATTCCGTACAAGTTCTGCGGGCCGTACCTTTGCCACGCAGTTGCGTTGCATTCCCCATGACTACGAAAAAAGAAACGCCCCACCGCGCCGGGTTTGTGAATATCATCGGCTCGCCCAACGTAGGCAAAAGCACCTTAATGAATCAGCTCGTTGGTGAACGCCTCAGCATCATCAACAAGAAGGCACAAACCACGCGACACCGCATTATGGGGCTCGTCAATGAACCTGATTGGCAAATTGTATACAGCGACACGCCAGGGGTTTTGGACCCTGCGTACAAGTTGCAAGAGGGCATGATGAAATTTGTGCGCGCGGCTCTGCAAGATGCCGACCTCATCTTGCTGGTCACGGACATCAATGAAGATGACCTCGCCCACCCGGAGACGTTCACCAAAATCGCGGACATGGACATCCCGGTTTTCATCCTCATCAATAAAATTGACCTTGCTCAGGACCAAGCCGCTGTGGGAGAACGCATCGCGTACTGGCAATCCAAAATCCCTCGGGCCACCGTTGCGCCTATCAGCGCGCTACACGGCTTCAACATCGAACAGTTGCTCGAGCGTATCGTCGAACACCTGCCTGTTAGCCCGCCATATTTCCCGAAAGACGAGCTCACCAACAAGCCGATGCGGTTTTTCATTTCGGAAATCATTCGTGAAAAAATACTCACCCACTTCAAGCAGGAAATTCCGTACTCCTGCGAAGTGGTGGTCGACGCTTATGTCCAGGAAGATCGCATCGTTAAAATCCGTGCAGAGATCCGTGTCGCACGCGAAAGCCAAAAGCAAATCGTCATCGGCAAGGGAGGCAGTATGATTAAACGTGTCGGGACCGATGCCCGCAGGGACATCGAAAAATTCATTGGCCAACGCGTCTTCCTCGACTTATATGTCAAAGTGGACAAGGACTGGCGTGACGATGAGCGCAAGCTGAAGCGCCTCGGATACCTCGAGTAAGCGGTATGATTGGATTCGCTCCCGCCAAAATTAACTTGGGCCTTTTTGTCACCGGCAAGCGGGCCGATGGGTTTCACGACCTGCAAAGCGCTTTCTGGCCGGTCAGTTGGAACGACGTTTTGGAGGTGCACCGTTCGGAATCAGATGGCTTGGACTTGCGCATTACAGGCTTGACCATTGACGGTAATCCCACATCCAATCTGGTCAGTCGAGCTTACCAGGTTATCAAAGAAGGCTACGGCATCAGCGGCGTGACCGCGCACCTCCACAAAGTCATTCCCATGGGCGCCGGTTTGGGCGGAGGGAGTTCAGATGGTACGTGTATGCTGCGTCTGCTCGATGCCCTTTTTAATTTGAGCCTGACCAATGAAGAAGGCGAGGCGCTCGCGGCTGAACTCGGTTCAGACTGTCCCTTCTTTTGGCGGGCCCAACCGGCATTGGTCTCCGGACGAGGCGAGCACCTTAAAGCATGGGATTTTGAATTCCCCGCAGACACCTTCATTGTGGTCGCCCACCCAGGCATTCACATTGGTACGCGCGAAGCCTTCCAGGGCGTTGTCCCTCAACCTAGCACAGCCGACTTCCATGCGCTGGCCGCTACGCCCCTCCCTGAATGGGGAGAAATCCTAGGGAACGACTTTCAACCCGGCATCGAAACCCTCCACCCCACGGTACGACAGGTGCATGAAATGCTCCAATTACAGGGTGCACTTTACAGCCAGATGACCGGCACCGGAAGCGCATGCTTCGGCCTGTTTTCTTCCCAAGAATCAGCACTCAAGGCCTGCAAGTCAGCCCGGGAAAACGGCTGGACGGCACACGCCTCCGAGGCCAATCGGTAGCTTTATTTGGGCGCCTTCCAGCAGATCAATCCGCCGACCCCAGCAAAAATCAAATTGGGTAACCAGGCTGCCAGGCGCAACCAATTATCGGTCGATATCCATGCATCCGGTGGCAGCACCACCGAAGCCGCATAAACGGTGATAATCTTTGAGGCAAAAACGAAAAGAAACCCCGTAACCACGGCTAGGAAGAGGTGGAAGCCCATTCCGCCACGCAGCTTGCGTGCGGCGATGCCCACCCCTATCACCATCAACACGTAAATCGAAAATGGATTCGCGGTGCGGCCGAATCGCTCGAGCTTGAGCATGGCCACCTTGGCCCCACGTTTGGTTTCGCGATCAATGTGTTCGTCCAGCCGCGGCGTGGTTAAGGTTGACGTCATGACGGCCCTTTGACCAAAATCGCTCACACGCATATCGATGGCGGTATCATGGCGGGTGACGTAGCGAAGGTTTTCCGAGCCGTCAGGTGCAATGTCCCGAATACGAGCATTCACAAGCCTCCACACGCTGTCTTCTCCGAGCCAGGTAGCCTTAGCCGCAAGGATGCGTTGCTCCAACTCGCCGTTTTCTCCCCATCGCTCGAGCTGAAAGCGATATCCCGTGTTGCGATCTACAGTGATTGAACGGAAATACGCCACCACGCCGGGAGAGATTTCGCGGTACATGTGCTGGTCGCTGATGTGAAAATTCACGTGCACGTACTGTACTTCAAAATCCACTTTTCCTTCGTTGGCTTTGGGGAGGATGATGTGCGAAACGAGCAGCGAAAGTGCGACCAGAAAAGTGGCCGCCAGAAAGTAAGGGCGCATCAAACGTGTGAAGCTCATGCCCGAACTGAGCATCGCTACGATTTCGGTGTTTTGTGCCAATCGGCTCGTGAACCAAATGATGGTGAGGAAAACGATGAAGCTGCTGAGCAGATTTCCAAAATGAAAGCAGAAGCTCAGGTAGTACAAGACGGTCGCGACCAATGGCGCTTGGTTGGCGAGCAACCTTCCCACATTTTCCATCAAATCGAACACTACAGCCACCACGCAAAACACCGCAATCATGAAGAAGAATGTCGTCAGGAACTTCCTTGCGATGTAGCGGTCGAGGCGTTGGAGGCGAAAGCGGCGCATACCCGTTAGAGGCGTTGGTTCAATTGCGGTACCACTGCGTTTTTCCAGTCGGTAAAATCACCGGCTAAAATGTGTGCCCGGGCTTGTCGAGCGAGTTCGAGGTAAAACGCCAAATTATGGACGCTGCAGATGTACAGTGCAAGGTATTCATTGGCCTTGAGCAAATGCCGAACGTAGGCCTTGGAATACTGGGTATCGACCGGAGAAGTACCTTGGGAGTCGAGCGGACTGTGGTCGTTTGACCACTTCTTGTTCTTCATATTCAACGTACCATTCCACGTGAATAGCAATCCGTGTCGAGCATTTCTGGTGGGCATGACGCAATCGAACATGTCCACACCGAACGCCATATTTTCCAATAAATTTTCTGGCGTCCCCACCCCCATCAAATACCGCGGCTTGTCCTCGGGCAGTACGCCGCACACCAATTCAGTCATGGCGTACATGTCTTCGTGCGGTTCGCCTACGCTCAAGCCGCCGATGGCATTACCTGCAGCGCCACGTTCGGCAACGGCTTCCGCCGAGGCCACACGCAAATCATTGTAAGTGGAACCCTGCACAATTGGGAACAAATGCTGGTCGAATCCGTATTTCGCCGGTGAAGCTTCAAGGTGGGAAATGCAGCGGTCCAGCCAGCGATGCGTGCGTTCCATGGACTCACGAGCATAGCTGTAATCGCTCGGATATGGCGGGCACTCATCAAATGCCATTATGATATCTGCCCCGATACTGCGTTGGATGTCCATGGATCTCTCCGGGCTGAAGAGGTGTTTGCTGCCATCGATGTGGCTGCTGAACGTGACGCCTTCCTCTGTAATCTTCCGGCGATCAGACAAACTGAAGACCTGGTAGCCGCCGCTGTCCGTCAATATCGGACGCTTCCAATCCATGAATCTGTGCAGCCCACCCGCCGTCTCCAACACGTGTGTACCCGGCCGTAGGTACAAGTGGTAAGTATTGCCCAAAATGATCTGCGCACGGATGTCCTCGCTCAAATCCCTCTGAGGCACGGCCTTGACCGTACCGACTGTACCAACCGGCATAAAAATCGGGGTCTCGATGGTCCCGTGGTCAGTTGTGATGCGGCCTGCACGTGCGTTGGACTGCGTGTCCCTGCCGTCGATTTGAAAGTTAAGGGCTGCCATGGAGCTTGGTAATTGGTGCAAATGTAACTTCGGAGCATGGTTGGAACAGTGTTCAATGCAGTTACGGTTACCATCGGTGCCAGTGCAGGCCTGATTTTAGGCAAGCGGCTCAGCAAAGGATTGAACGCCATCATTTTTCAAGCGCTTGGACTTTTTACGCTGGGAATTGGTGTGGCCATGAGTTTAGAAGTTGCCAACCTGTTCGCCGTTTTCTTAGCCTTGATAGCCGGCGTCATTGCCGGGCACGGCCTTCGATTGGACCAACGGATGAAGGCCGCCACTGCGCGCCTCGGCGATGGAACGGGCACGGCGTTGGTGCAGGCGGTATTGCTTTTTTGTGTGGGCGCCATGACCCTGATTGGATGCATGCAAGACGGACTGAACGGCGATGCCACGGTCCTCTTCATCAAGGGGTCGATGGACCTCGTCAGTTCCGCCTTCCTCGCAGCGGCTTTGGGGCGAGGCGTTTTGCTGGCTGCCCCAGCCCTCTTGCTCATACAGGGCGGCTTGACAGCGATATTCGTTCTGTGGGGCGCCGCGTGGTCAGATGCATTGATCGCTGACCTAACTGGTCTTGGAGGTTTATTGCTTTTGGCGCTGGGCCTAGACCTATTAAAGGTGCGTTCATTTCCCTTACTCAACTTCGTTCCTGCCTTTGCCTTTGTGCCCCTGTTTCAACCAGTAGCTCAGTGGCTGGAAACCGGACTCCCGCAACTTCTTTTGCCTTGAACCTCATGTCAACTCCACGGCGCGCTTTGTTGGCACTGACTAGCGGTGCGGTGCTGTTGGGGGCATTCTGGATGTGGGATGAAATCGATCGGCGCATTGAAGGTTCGCGGCAAGGTCCGGGCGACTGGTGGGGCAAACGGGCAACACAACTGCACTATGGAAGGGAGGTACACCAATGGTCTGAGGATTTCGAACTACCGGAAGCGTACCTCTTGGCGCTGATTCAATTGGAATCCGGTGGACGCAAACCGGCAGGAAAGCGCTTTGAAACGCATGTGTACGATCGGTTGGTCGCTGTGCGGAATGGCCGGCGGGAGCGTTACGAGCAAATCACCTCGAAGGATCTGGCGGGAGCCAGCAATGAAGCCATTCGGAACCTCGCGACCTCATGGGGGCCCTTTCAATTGATGGGGTATAAATGCATACAACTCGATGTGCAACTGCGGGATATTCGCGGAAAGGACGCTGTGCGTGAAGGAGCCAAATGGATTGACCTCACATACGGCCATGTGCTGCGAGCTGGCCGTTTCGAAGATGCGTTTCACCTGCACAACACAGGTAAGCCCTATCCAGCAGACGGCCAACCCATGACCTTTCACCCAGACTATGTCCAACGCGGCATGGCCTACATGCGTAATTTCGCCGAAGATGCCCGCCAATAAGTACGCCCTTATCCGGTACCGAACCATTGATCGTTGCTTACGTAACGAGGCGCGGCCCTATCCTTCAAAGGAGGAATTGCGTGCTGCATGTGAAGAAGCCTTGTATGGCAGTGACGGCGATCGCATCAGCACGTCGACACTCGAAAAGGACCTCAACGCCATGCGTTACGATGGAGCATTGGGCTATTATGCCCCCATTGCATACCACCGGGATGAGCGCGGATACTTTTACGAAAACGAAGACTTTTCCATTGATAACCTGCAGCTCAACGACGAAGAGTTGGAATCAATCCGATTCGCAGCGCGGACATTGGTGCAATTCCGCAACGTTCCGATGTTTTCCCAATTCGGCCAAGCCATCGGGAAAATCGACGACCGGCTGCGCATGGCTCCCGACTTGGATACAGCCCAGCTCGACAGCATTGTGCAATTCGAATCGGCGCCTGCGACGCGCGGATCTGAGCATTTACAACCTTTGCTTCAAGCCATTCAAGGACGGCGGATGGTGTCCATGCAATACCGCAAATTCAAATCCGACGAAGCCGATGTGCTGACCATCCATCCTTACCTCCTCAAGGAATACCGTAACCGCTGGTACGTCATCGCCTGGAACAACGACCGTGGCGACTACCGGACATACGGCCTCGACCGCATGGAGGCCGTTGAGGAACAAGAGGGCGTATTTACCATGCGAAGTGATTTTGATGCCGACCACTTCTTCAAGCACAGCTTTGGGATTTCCAAGTCCAACGAAGCCCCACAAGATGTGCGCGTTCGCTGCAACCAATTGGAGTACGAATACCTCTCGGCTCAACCTGTGCATCGATCCCAGCAGTTAATCCGCGTGGACGAAGACGTCTACGAATTACACTTGCACGTGCTGGTCACATTTGAATTGGTTCACTTTCTGCTGGGGCTGGGCGCAGCCATTGAAGTCATCGCCCCAGAGAGCTTACGCAAGCGAATGGAAGAGGTACACCGCGCGGCATTGTATCGGTATCAATAAACTTTTTCCGGCACCGTAAATCCTTTACGTGGTGCCTAGCGTGGTTTGTTTGGTCAAAACATCAAAACCCGCTGCCATGTCCATTCCGTTGAACCCTACCGCTTTTCAAAACAACCCGCACATCACCACACTTGCTCAAGCCCAAGTTTGGATCGATTCGTTTGCACGCCCCTATCAATTCAATCAGCACGCGTGGCAAACGACGAAGCGCCTCGCTCTCCTAGTATGGAAATGTCACCTCGAACAGCGCGCTTTTCATCGGACGTTGAATTTCCTGCACCCCACGTTCTATCAAATGATCAAGACCCCAGCAGGGATCAGCTTACTCGCTGAATCGCGGTTGCGCAAGTTCGTCTCTTAAGGGCACGATAGACCAGAGGCAAAGCATTAACTACCTGACGCTGAGCGCCTATGATATGAACAAGTTGGTCATCGCGGTGAATAACATTCAGCTGCGCGGCGCAGGCATTCGCCGAGTATTCCCTACTTTTCAATTGTTAAATTTCTAATTTTATCGACTAAAAGATTAGATTGGTCGACAATTTTTCTATTTTAGCAGTAGTTCTATGGATACAACACGACCACAATACCTGTTTTCTACGTTGCAAGCAACCTTGCACGAGCGAACGGACAGTGGTGAGGGTGGGGTCCTGCTCAGTTTTTCAGGGCAACTGACTCAGGAGATTCATGACTCCCTCATGATGCTTGCCGAAAATAGCCTTAAAGGCAAGGGCGTCAAACGCAAAGTGGTGAACCGGGTGTGTAGCACTTTAATTGAATGCCTGCAAAACGTCAGCCGCCACGGTTGGGTGGATGATGAGGGGGAAATCCAATTGTACCTGACATTGGAGCACACACCGCTTGGATATCAAATTCGTGTCGGCAACTTCGTGGATTTTGATATGGCTGCTGGATTGCGTGAGAATTTAGCCGAAGTCAATGTCATGTCACACGAAGAATTGCGCGTTCAATACGTCGAACGATTGTGTAACAACGATTGGTCGGAAAAAGGAGGCGCAGGCCTTGGACTAATCAGCATGGCTAAAAAATCCCAAGGCCCCATCGACTACCACTTCAATGAATTGGAAACCGGCATGTTCTTGTTCACCTTGGCCGTCATGGTTAAGTCGTAAATCCGTTACGTTTTTCGCTCTTTCTTGCGCGCTGCAGGGAAAAGAATATTATTCAAAATGAGCCTGTAACCTGCAGAATTTGGATGCAAATTGAGGTCCGTAGGTGGGTCGTTAACCAAGTGCCGATAGTCTTCCGGATCATGACCGCCATAGTAAGTCCACTGACCCTGTCCCAGGGTTCCGTGAATGTACTTGGCTGATTGCGTACTCTTCGTTTCGCCCATTATGGTCACATCGGATCGGATGAACTGCTTTCGAAACGCTGTGGTTTGGCCCATGAAACCCGGAATGACGCGTTCATGGCTCTGGGTCAACATGGTGGGAATGATGTCCCATTTGGCGCTGAAATCGAACAAGGTGAAAAAGTCGTTCAGCTGTTTTGTCTTGGTGTGCTCCTCCGTGGCATCAATATCGGAAAACTCATACACCATGGGGTCGGTAATGATTTGATAATCGTGAAATGCCAATCCGCGGTCAAAATCCAATTTTTGAGCTGCTCCCGGCTCCGCAGCATCGCCATCAAAAGGGGCTTGACAGATGTCCACCTCTTCAGCAGCCAACGCAATATCAAACGAATCGGTGCCTGAGCACATGGTGAACAGGAATCCGCCACCTAATACAAAGTCGCGGATTTGCAGCGCAACGTTACGCTTCATTACGCTGACCTTGTTAAATCCAAGCGTTCGCGCCATGCCTTCTTGCCGGCCCACTTCGTTTTGGTACCATGCTGCACTTCTGTAGGAACGGTAAAACTTGCCGTATTGCCCAGTGAAGTCCTCGTGGTGCAGGTGCAACCAGTCGTAAACCGGCAAGACTCCGGACATAATTTCCGCATCGTAAATCACATCGTACGGAATCTCCGCATAGGTCAGTACCAGTGTCACTGCATCGTCCCATGGCTGTTTACCATCGGGACTGTACACAGCAATCTTCGGCGCCACCTCAAGCTTCACGCGTTCGGTATTGGATTCCGGATGGGCGATTTCAGTCAGAATTTGACCCGCTTGAACGTCGGCGATGACCTGGTGGCTGATGCCACGGATGACGCATTCCTGTTGTACGGCCACCAGATTTGGCACAAGAAAACTACCTCCACGGTAATTGAGTAGCCATTCGACTTCAACCTCCTGCTCCAGTAACCAGTAGGCCAAACCGTAAGCCTTTAGGTGGTTCGATTGTGTATCGTCCATGGGAATGAGAAGCTGCGAAGCACGGCCCACAGTAACCGACAACACCCCGGCAACTAGAGCTACAACCAAACCCGTACGCAGTTCCCAGAAAGACTTCTTTCCCATGCTGCAAGTTACGGCGAAAGCCACGGCGAATCAGAAGGGCGATTCCTCTGAAGTGCCGGGCTGCTCCGACGAGTCTTCGTTCATTTTAGATTGGACCGTAACAGTCGGTTGGTTAATGAAATCGGCATTGGGCCGCAGGCCATCTTGGAACTCGCCTCTATCAAACACTGGATTGGCAAAAGTATCGTAGTTCGCAAACTTGGCCAGGCGTTGAATGAACCGCAGCTTGACCGTGCCCAGCGCTCCGTGACGATGCTTGGCGAGGATCAACTCACCCAACCCCGCCGTATCGATTCCATCAGGATGCTCTGTCAAACCGTAATACTCAGCCCGGTAGATGAAGGCAACCATGTCCGCATCCTGCTCGATTGCGCCCGACTCGCGCAAGTCTGACAGGATAGGTCGCTTGTCGCCGCCGCGTGTCTCCACCATCCTGGAAAGTTGGGACAAGGCTATAATGGGAATATCCAATTCCTTCGCGATGCTCTTGATCGATCGGGAGATGGTAGAAATTTCCTGCTCGCGGTTACCGTTGTTGCTACCCGCTGTCATCAATTGCAAGTAGTCGATGACAACCATTTCAATGCCCGCCGTGGACTTTAAGCGTCGGCATTTTGCCCGCAATTCGAATACGCTCAAGGCCGGAGTATCATCGATGTATAGTGGCGCATCGGAAAGGCGACCGATGCGCTCATGCAATTGGGTATACTCGTGCGGCTTCAGGCTACCCTTGCGGAATTTATCGGAACTGATTTCCGTCTCGGCCGAGATCAAACGCTGCACCAACTGCACGGCCGACATCTCCAACGAGAAAACGGCGACGGGCACATTGTACTCGACTGTGATGTTCCGCGCCATCGTCAAGACAAACGCCGTCTTCCCCATACCGGGACGGGCAGCGAGAACGATCATATCAGACTTTTGGAAACCGCCTGTGATGCGATCCAGATCCACGAAGCCAGTTGACACGCCGCTGACTCCGCCCTCTTGGTTGCGGGCGTTGTCGATGTCCTCGAGTGCTTGCCGCATGATGCTGCTCATGGACTCGTAGCTCTTGCGGATGTTGCCTTGGGCCACTTCGA
>MDTC01059401.1_pt1 | contig 10113 bp, 10 predicted proteins | sample 811181 | NCBI WGS metagenome assembly MDTC01 (sample SAMN05326644, study PRJNA326480) | marine metagenome | isolation source: seawater | place: Pacific Ocean: North | collected 2011
CAATGGTTATGCATACGATAAAGTATAAAAAATATCAATTTATTATTATAATTAGTTGACTATTCTATTGAATCTTGTAAGCTTGCCAACCCTTGCCCATAAAATATGCTATCCCACTCTTCACACGCTTGTAATCATTATCACGATTCTCACTTTCGCAGACAGGAAAATAGTATCCTTCGTTTGTGGCGGAGTTCACACACATAAACCATGTGTTATCGTCGATATAATCGCACCCATGTTTAGCACTAAACAATGCCTCAGCATCGACGACTTCGCATTCGTTTACAACCTTTTTAATAGAACCCGGTCGCAAAACCATAGCATCACTCATCATCTGCTCAAAATCAAATGTAAGGGAACCGGTAATACCTACAACGTTAGACATGTTTGTGAGTTTGTTTATTATTTTCAGCAGAGTTAACTATTGAAATTAATAAAATCAATTTATTATTCTTGAAGCTTTGGGATATTTGTTTTTCTTGTTCAATAAAAAAAACCGTGCTCCCATAACCCAATATAGGAATTGAACCTATTATTTCCCTTTAATGGGGATACTTTGCCATTAAGCTAATTGGGATATCCGTGGTTATTTAGGCTGGTTACACGTTCCAGTCTATCTGATGTGAGAATCGAACTCACTTCTCCCGCCCGTAAAAGCAGGTGCTTCACCTTAAAGCTTACCAGATTGTTCTCGATTTGGGGATCGAACCCAAGACCTTCGGCTCATAAGACCGATGCTCTACCAACTGAGCTAACCGAGATGTGATTTTTTGTTAATGTGTTTACTCACATTTTGGTGATTTACATGATGTTTAGGTACTGCTCGTTGTTCGAATCGAGTGTTTCACCGTTTGTTGATGCAGCAGCACTGCCACCGACAGCCTCGCCGGGCACTCCTGTCTCGCTGTCATCATCTTCGAAGTAATCCGCGGGTCGCTGAGACTTCGAAATGATGGTCTTCCAGAAATGCTTCTTATCATCGGTATACACACGAAGAACCTTTCCTGCTTTCATAGCATCGAGAATCATGCGCGTGTTTTCATTGTCGTTCCATCGCCCGGGTGCGAAATGAATGAAGAGGCACTTGTTGCCATCTCTGCGCCACTTAATGTCAATCCTCTCAATGAATCCGAATGAAATCTCACCCATAAGTTCATCACCGACACCCGACGCGTCTGCGTGCTCAATCTCCACATATGGATTCCGGAAGATGGCGAAGGTACGCTTCGGACCGACATTTCTAAACGCGAAAGGAACGCAGAAGCTGACGCCGGTCTCGGGGTTGCTGTTGACCGAAGAGAAGTCCTTACGGCGAGGCTTAGTTCCCTGCTTTCTCTTAGGAGCATTCGGCTTCCACTGAGTGGGAGGACGGAATGTCATGGGAGTAGCTGCTGAAGTAGAAGTGGTAGACATAACTATTATAGAATTATGTGCTTTTGAGTATTTGTTTGACACTCCTCTAACATTATATTTTCAGATCAATTTAAAAAAAAAAATCCTGGTGTTTTGTTTTTTTTGCTTTTTTGTGGTTTTTTGATGTTTTATAGAAAATCTGCGTCAAGTTTGAGCGCGTTCTGGAGAAGTTCCCAGAGGGCACCTTGCATATCATCGTCGTCATCATCTTCGAGAAACCGCTGTTCCAGAGTAGGAAGTCTTCGCTTCTTTGGTCTCCATGCATTTTTGCTGACCCGCAATTTCTTAAAGTTGGCAATTTCTTCTTCTTCGATTTGCTCCGCGGTTTTCACCTCGGCGATAAGCTGTCCGGACCCAACCACATATACCGCAACCTTCACAGGTTTTGGTTTAAATAGAAAGTCTGGCTCGTCTAGTGCGAAAGAAACACGTCTTCGTTTGGGTGCTGAATTCATAACAATGGCTGCCATTATGATGTTGTTGATGGTTTGTTATGATTGTTTACTTTGCATAAAAAAAATCAATTTATTTTTAATATTTTTTGATTTTTTGATTTTTTTTGATTTTTTTGATTTTTTTAGGTTTACATTCCGAATAACTCCTCAACCACATTGTTGGCTGCCTTTTTCTTGGTCTTCTTCTCCGCAGCTAGGCGCTTCTTCTCTGCTGCGGCTGCCTTCTTCTCTGCTGCGGCTGCCTTCTTCACTGCCGCCGCCTCGGCTTTTGCCTTCTTTGCTGCCTCCTTCTGGGCCTTTTTTTCAGCTGCTAGGCGCTTCTTCTCCGCAATAACGGCTTTCTTCTCGGCTGCGGCTGCCTTCTTCACAGCGAGTGCCTCGGCTTTTGCCTTCTTTGCCGCCTCCTTCTGGGCCTTTTTTTCAGCTGCTAGACGCTTCTTCTCGGCTGCGGCTGCCTTCTTCTCCGCAGCTAGGCGCTTCTTCTCCGCAATAGCGGCTTTCTTTGCAGCTGCGGCTGCCTTCTTCTTCTCGGCTGCCTCATCTTTCTTCTTCTTCTCGGCTTCTTTCTTAGCTTTCGCTTTCGCCTTCTCCTTCTGAGCCTTAATCTTCGCCTTCTCCTTCTGAGCCTTAAGCTTGGCCTTCTCCTTTTGAAGCTTCGCTTTCTCTTTCTCCTTCTGGGCTTTCAGCTTCGCCTTCTCCTTCTGGGCTTCAGCTTTCGCCTTCTTCTTCTCCTCAGCATCCTTTTTCTTCTTAAGCTTCAATTGAGCTTTCTCCGTCTTAGCTTCAATCTTCCTAATCTCTGCTTCCGTCTTCTTTCTCGAAGACTCCGCTTTCTTATTCTTGGAAAGAAGCGCTTTCAACTCTGGCGTAGACATAGAGATGTCGGCTGGAACGTTCATTAGCTCCAGCTGAGCCAGGATCCCCCGCTTCTTCTGCTCCCGCTTGCCCATGACTTTCAGATTCGCCGGCGGCTTAATAGCCTTCAGAGATTTCTTCTTGGGAATGGACCTGAGATGGGAAACCTCCTTTTCCAATGCTGCGATTCTCTCTTCGAGAGCAGCAACATGCTCGAGCATCGGATTTTTGGTTTTCACACTTTCGGCGTGGGTGCGAGTCATGTTCTGAACAGTAGGTGCGGACATTTTGAATTATAAGTTGAGAGTTAGTATCGAAAAAGTATGTGTTGTTTGTTGTTATGATGAAACCATCATGGAATAAAAAAAAATCAATTTTATTTTTTTTGGGTTTTTTTGAATTTTTTTGGATTTTTTGGATTTTTTGGATTTTTTGGATTTTTTGGATTTTTTGGATTTTTTATTAGCGATGCTCGAGGAACTGCAACCTGGAAAGCCTCTCTCTCGATAAGAGCATATCTTCGAAAATGTCATCTCCACTCTCAATGTCAGTATCATCTTCGTAGCGCCTTATATACTGATTGTAAACACGTAGCTCTTCATTTGTCATGCGGTCTATATCATCGTCTTCGATATCTTTTAAGAAAGTCGCAACTCCGCGCACGAGCACCAGTGTCGAAGGATGTACATTATGAATTTCATTGCTTTCATTTTCATCATCGTCGTCATCGTCATCGTCGTCGTCATCGCCAGCCGCCTCTCCCTCGTCTTCTTCCTCATCATAATCGTCGTCTTCCTCGCTGGCCGATATCAGACCGGGCATATCGTCATCCGAATCAACGTCCGAGTCAGAATCCGACTCAGATTCTGACATATCGGGTTGCGCTGAGAGGTCATAACTTTCGTCAGTACTGTTTGGCCGTTGCCTCTCTCTGAGAGTCTGGGTGAGACTCGAAATAACATCAGCTATTTCTGCGTTGGAAAGCCTCATTTCATCAACAAGGAGGGCTACCAGCTCGGCACGAGGAGAACATTCGCTTCTTCTCGTAGGAACAGAGCTAACACAGGCAGGTGTATAAGGCATTATGAGCAATATTAGAGATATTAGCAGTATAAAGGAGTATATGCGTGTAGGATTCTCTGAATATCTGAAAAGACCATCAATTTTAAAATTATCTTGACAAAAAACACCTATAGAGCAAAGAAATTATGAAAATTACTATATAGCAAAGGTTTTATCATGATATACACTATATAACAAGGAAAATATATACTATACAGCAAAGAATATACTATATAACAAGGATAATATACATCTTTTCTTTCATAATATAAATAATAGCCTTTGTCAAGATATAAACCTGACAAAGAACAACAAAAATATTAAATTGAACTGATTTTTCATGATATTAGCAGCATCACATTAACAATATAAAGATACTGTTGAACTCACCTACAACAACAACAACAACAACCATGTCTTTTCGCCGTCCCACCCAGTTCCACACCCAGCGCCGCAGCAAGGATTCAGTAGAATGCCGATACTGCCATCAGGATGGACACGTCATCCGTAGTTGCCCAACCCTAGCAAGGAAAGAAGAGAGCCGCCGCCGCCGCCGCCGAGCCCAGCTCGATGCGGAGTATGCTCCCGATGCCGATGGCTTCGTCAAGGCCAAGGGTACATTCCACCGCCGTTTCGGTAAGCGTGTTGTTCTCAACACCTCCACCACCCGTCTGGCAAGCTTCGCAGCACTCGCCGCAGAAGAGAAAGAGCCAGAGCCGAAGAGGAAAGTCGTAGCTGTTCCCAAGGTTGTCAAGCCTACCCCGCCTAAGGGAAGCTGGGCACGCCCTCTCCAAATCAACCAAGATGCGGAGAAGCCGAGCCCGAAGCCCGCACCGAAGCCCGCCGCCGCTCTCCCAAAGATTGTCTTCCCTAAGAAGAAGAAAATCAGCTGGGCGGACGCAGCAGACCTGGACTCAGATGATGAATCTGATGACGAGGACCTCTTCCTTGGCTCTTACTAATTAGAACACCTCTTACCCGCTTATAAACTCTTAAGTTTATACTTAAAAACAAAAAACACCAAAAAAGAAGAAAAATCAAAAAAACCAAAAAAACAACTCTGTACATATTTTTTATTAAGACAAATCATTCGTTTACTACGTTTTTGTGAAATTGTTTTAAAAATTTTAAAATTGATTTTTTTTTCTTGATACATAAAGTATTAAACAAGCTAATAATATTAAGAAATACATCTTATATTATTACCTCAGTATGACACCCTACACCACCGCCCAAATCTGCGACATGCGTCAGCGGCGCATAACTACTAAGTCTAACTACAAGATGACATGTGGCTGCTGCGGCGATACCATCCATCGCGGCGACAAGATCACGCAGATGCTCGGCTCTATCATGCGAATGAGACCCAGAGCCGTGTCTGGGCGAGTCCCGCCACTTGCCAAGACAGTCGGTTGTGCACCGTACGCCCATGTACCTACGGGGAACAGCTGGGTTCACCTCAACTGCCGTCCCCAGTATTTTAAAGACTGGGGTAATGGATCGATAGGCTACTTCCCTCACCCAACTGCATACTCTCAGAGTCTCGAAGAGCGCATGGCTATCGCTTCTAACGACCCAGATTGGGGCGAGGACATCTGGGATATTCCACACCCAAAATGGAAGTGGCAGAAGGAGCGGCTCGCAGCTGCCATCATTCCACTCCAGCAAAACTGGAGGAGGAAGGAGAAGCAGAGAAAGTGTGAAAAATCGGTTATTAATGCAACAAAGATACTCGACAATGCAGCTGCGGAAATTATTGTCTTCACAATCGTTTTCAAGTACGAGGCGCGCTGGGAAAAAGCGCTACTGAACCATATGTGGAAGATAATTCGCGGTGAACTAATGCCGGGAACATTTCCACTCCCTCCCCTACCAAGAAATGTTTCTCGACAAGAAATGAACGCCAACATTGCATGGGGAAACAAAATATTGCAAGCTGCATGGTATATAGACAGCGTGAATCGCTATAAAGAACATTACTGGGAAAAAGCACTAATGAACAAAATAATAAACGTCAACATACTTACGGGAAAACCCAGAACACCGCTAATATAAAGTAAGCATAACAAAATGACGAATAGCTGACAACTAATCTGAATGTTATGTGAAAAACAAAGTAAAAACAAAAAAACAAAAATCTACCTGCACATATTTAAATTGATTTTTTTTTAAACAAATATACCCAGTATATAATCCAACGGATATATTTCATCATGGCTTATACTGATATCCAGCCAGTACTTACAAATGGCTTCAAATTCATTGACCAGTGGATGAAACTCTTCAATATCCAAAAGAGAAACTACCAAACAAAAGCAATGCGGTGGTGCCTTACAAAAGAGCTCGGATACCATACCACGTTCGATTCGAATGGAAAGGCTCTGGGCAAACTCATTCCAACAGCCAAACGCGGTATCATAGCCGATGAAATGGGACTCGGCAAAACCATTGTTATGTTGGGAACATGGGTCGGGAACTTCAAAAAGAACACGCTCATAGTACTTCCGTCAGCTCTCCTCCACCAGTGGGAGAAGCTTATTAAGAAGTTTCTAGGTTTCTACCCACTCGTATTTCATGGTCGCAAATCCCGCACAACTGTTGAGAACATTATGAAGCATAAGATAGTTATAACTACATACGGGATGATTTCAACCAGACCAAACCAAAAAAAATGGAAATCCAAGCTTTGGGGAATTCATTGGGACCGAATTATATTTGACGAAGCGCATCACCTTAGAAACAGTATGAGCAATAAACATAAGGGTGCTGCGAAACTAAACAGCGACATCATGTGGTATATGACGGGAACTCCCATTCAAAATTCAGGGAAAGACCTTATATCTCTATGTAAATTAATGGGTATTTATGACGAAATGTTAAACAATACTAAAGAAATTGTCAATATTCTGCGACGGTATGTTTTGATGCGAAACAAGAAACAGGTTGGCATTGATATGGAGCCCGTTGAAAACATAACGATTAACATAGATATATTTGACAGCCCAGAAGAGAAGAAACTCATTCATGATTTGCATTCCATGCTGTCGTTTACCAATGTTACCGTTGATAATGTTGATGCCGCGATTGCTTATTTGAGGGGAGATAGCCCGCTACCACTACTAGTTCGCGCTCGACAAGCTTGTGTTGCGCCAACAATCCTATCAAGACATCTTAAAAAGATGCTCATGTCTGGTGAAATACCTCATGATATTGCATGGTCTCCTTGCAAAACAAACACAAAACTCAGACTCATATCAGAGAAATCAAAAGAAATTCGCAAAGATGGCCGCATTCTGATATTCTGCCACTATATGCAAGAAATGAACTTGCTCAAAAAAATGCTAACTGAAAAAGGTCTAAAAGTGAAAATGATGAACGGCAAAACGACTATAAAAGAGAGGAAATTCATAGGGCTGCCTTACATTAAAGATGACGATTGGACCAACATATTCTTAAAATCTAAATACGAAAAACACACAAACACCTTTCAAAAACTACTGATGCCATTTCTAGAGCCAGATGTGTTGCTAGTTCAAATACAGAGCTGCTGTGAAGGACTGAACTTACAACAATTTAACAACGTTATATTTACGAGTCCACACTGGAATCCAGCTGTTGAAGACCAAGCAATATGTAGGGCACATAGATTGGGTCAGAAGAAAAAAGTCAAAGTTTATAAATACATAGTTAAACCAAATCTATCTTACCACAATAATGAAGTCATTCCTACAATTAGTTTGGATGAACACTGTAATAATATTCAAGAAAAGAAAAGAGAGGCAATGCGCAAATTTGCTCAAAATGCAAGCGAAGAAAGACGCGATATCCCAGAATAATTATAATTAAAAATAAATATTTTTTTAATGGATATATATATAATGAATTCCGCTATTCGTTTTTTAAATACAGATGAAATGGTTAAAAATTCATTTTACTTAACATATGTTTTTCTTTTAACAACTGCCACGATAACATTTATTGAGGCTATGAGAACAAAGGTAGATAAAGTGCGCCATATTCTTAATTTAGAAACATGTATTTCTGTTGTTGCGGCGTATTTTTATGGTAAATTTGTAAAACAAATAGAAGAGCCTTCCATAGATTATGAACAAATCAACTTAACACGTTATGTTGATTGGGCTATAACAACGCCAATTATGCTTCTTGTATTATGTTTAGCATTTCTTTACAATAGTGGGGGTCGATTGAGTTTTAAAACATTTTTAACAATATTATTCTTTAATTATTCAATGTTGTTTTCAGGATATGCAGGAACCACAAACATGATTGACAAAATGACAGCGATGGGTATTGGATTTGTATTTTTCTTTGCGTTGTATGGATTCTTATACCAGAAATTTATTGCTAAGAAACCCATTTTTGACAACCTTATCCTTTACTGGGCTTTCTTCACCTTTTGGATTATGTATGGGCTCGTATATTTACAACCAAACAAATTTAAAAACGTATGCTTTAATTACTTAGATTTGTTCGCCAAATGCTTCGTTGGTATATTCTTCTGGGCTTACTTTACAAAAACATTCACACTCAAATAAATATATAATATTTTTAATTATATTCATATTATATATAATGGATGACTTCGATGAATATCCTATAATTTTATGTAGATACACCGATAAAAAAAATAAATCCCAAATTATGAGTGGAACACGTGGCGATGGCTTATGTTCTATTTGGTCAGTTCTATTAGGATGGTCTTTATTGGGTCGTAGCGATTTTATTAGAAATAAATTATCTAATGAATTGACCTTTCCCATTAATAAATATACAATAAAAATTGTAATAAATTTAATTAAAAAAAATCTTGGTGTTATAATTGCAATGATACACATGACGGAGTCAGAAGCAAAAAAGACAGACATAAAAAAAGAAATCAATTATGTTCCCGTTTCTGTATTATTTAATGGGAATTTTGGAGACCAGGTATTTACAAAAGAAGAATGTGCTCATACCATTATGCAACTCCAAAAATGGACAACATTAAGTACTATTAATGGTAGCGCGCACTTATTAATTTTAGCCATTCTTCTTGGAATCAATATAAAAGTTAGAGATGTTTCAGATAGCAATGACATCCGTATATTTTCATATGGCAATAATAATAATACTATAGTTAGAATAACAACAAACGGTTCACATTATAATGTACATAATACCCAAAAGAATAAAACGTTGCCTCATGATTTGAAGGACAGTCATTGGTGGAAGAATCAATGGATAACAGGTTCAGAAGGAAAACATAAGCAAATTAACTTTAATGAACCTATTCTCCCCTCGGTTATGTATTATCATGAGATATATGGCCCTGTTAATAAAGCAGGTAAGAAAAAACCAAAAAAGGGTACAAGTATTCGAAGAAAAGATAGAAAATCAAAAGATGACATACGTAGTAGAACACCAAGTAAAATGCCAAAAGTAAAAACTACACCTGAAGAAAGAAAAATAGCTACAGCTATTATGGAAGGGGATGGGATTCGTGTAGGCGCTGTTCCAGGAAAAAAAGCTGATGATACTACTGGTATGCGCATTTATCAAGATGGCGAAACACCAGAATGGGCAAAAAAACAAAAAAGAAGTGCTGCTGCAAAAAAAATACAGGGACTAGCAAGGATGAAAAAAGCTAACAAAACAGTCAAATTAATGAAACAAAAAGAAAAAAGTCGTCAAACTCGCAAAAAAAATCCTAGTATTCGCGTTGGTGCTACCACACCACAATGGTATAAAGATCAGCAGAATGCTGCCGCAAACAAAATGCAAAAATTATTTCGAAAAAAGAGGGCTCAAAAAGTCGGAAAAAAAACAAAACTACCTTCACTTGGGATTCGAGTTAGCAGTAAACCATATTCTCCAAAAAACACAAATCGGATTAAAGCCAAGCCCCCCCCCATTCCAGCTATACCGGGACAATCATTTTTGAAAGAAAAAAGAAGGGCCATGTTAGAAAGCGATAAGGGAAAAAAATATACTGCACTTGCAAAAAAAATAGCAGAAACGCGAAGGGGCATGGCTAAAATAGCAAAACAAGGAGTCAAACAACAACCTATATCAATGAATAGACGACGAGCAGGACCATTTCCACAACGTCCGTTCCCACCACGTTTAAAAGGTGAAAAACCACCACCACCACCGGCACAATATAAACGAAAAGGTCGCAATCTTACTGTTAAAACAAATTTTTCAACTGATAGTTTTTCAGGAGATTTAAGTGCAACATCCAGTGATTCTAGTGGATATGAAAGTAGTAGCTCAAGGAGCGAGAGTTCTGGAGAAGGCAAAAGAAAAAGAACCAAAAAGGGCAAAA
>MDTC01138249.1_pt1 | contig 10113 bp, 14 predicted proteins | sample 811181 | NCBI WGS metagenome assembly MDTC01 (sample SAMN05326644, study PRJNA326480) | marine metagenome | isolation source: seawater | place: Pacific Ocean: North | collected 2011
TGCAAGTCTGCATCGACTTGCATGGCATCACTCAAAGCCCACTTAAATGCTGGTTTTGATCTCCACTTTTGAAGCGTTGAGTTTGTAATACCCAGCGCCTCACATACACATTTGGGGACCAAGCCCGCACAAAGTAGCTCGACAGCCTTCTTTTGACGGGAATCTAGGGGCTTATCTCTTTCAGCCTGCTGGAGCAGGGTATTGATCCTGATCGCGATTTCAATGCTATGAGAAGAAAGTGCTTATTCAACACTTTCTGTGGCAAGCTCTGGAATCCTGAATTACGCATTCAAGTACAAAGTACTTGTTTACAACTTTGGTGCAATTAGTTCATATCTATCGCAGGCGATGTTTCTTTGGCATGGCATTCATATGCTCTTGACAAGAGCAAAGCCTCACTTGTCTCTCGCAGGATTTGCTTTATTCAGTCTTACTTCAACCCTCTTAATGGCGCCCTACAAATGGGACAGAAAGTGGATGAGAGTAAAAAGCACAATTGGAATGTTCACCTTTTCATCCGTTCTGGTGATCTACGCGCTCTGCTGGATCATGAACGGCTAAACACGAGGGGACTGAATTCAGCGCAATGCTTCGCCGCCTCTTCATCGGACTGCTGGCTTCTGCTGTAGCAATCAACTCCGACTTCATGGAGCGATTCAGCGGAGCTAAGCATAAATATGCACGATTCAGATTTATTTTTATCCTAGAGTGTTATTGAAGACATTACATCGTTGTTATTTATGAAATTTTTCGTGCCGTTGAATACGATAAGGTACGCCTTCCAAAACTTTGCTATAACCACTTATGAAGCCCTTGCCATGTGCCTTAAAGATGAAAGACCAAAGCCATATTTTAGATATTGAAGAATTTGAAAGGCGGCTCATGAACCTTCTTTCGGCAGAGCAGCGCCAGGAAGTTGACCAAATAGAAGAATTAATGCAATTAGCAGGAGCTGCTTCAACTGAGCGGGAAATAGAACGATATTTAGACGCTGAAATCCTTATTGAAAGTCTTGAGCAAACAAACAGTGAACTCTATGGGTTTATACGTGGGATAGAAGCGTCAATACATGCTAAAGAAGACAAACTCAGTGAGCCCTTCAGCGATGAGTTTTTGATTCGACAATTCACAACACTTCCCGCCCCCATTCAAATTAAAGTTGCCGAAAACTTTTGGGAGGTAGATGCAGGTATAGCTCAGATACTCAATCGTTTTGCAGCCCTAAACCAGCAGGAGAAAGCTGCCCTTATTGCTTGGCTTGATAGCAAAGAAAAAATGATTTAAGATCATAGTGTTCAACAAGATATTGATCTAGAAAACACAATATAATATTTACTTTATATTGCGCATATGAGACAAGATAGCCAAGCTTGCATTGGTAATCAATCCTTCTATCAACTAGCGACTCCGGCCAATACTCGTTCAGCGGCAGCCATACCACCGGGTCTTCCGATCACTGGTCGATCGTTATGACCTGCGGTGTTCCTCAGGCATTTCCTAGGGGAAGGCAAGCAGAACTCAACGACATTACTAACATCGCTGGACATCTAAGGGGCGATATAGACCCCATTACTTGGCTTGCAATAACCTGGGCCACTGATGACGCCCAGCGAACCACCGCTGCCCTGGAGAAAACTCCCCAGGCTTCGATGCAACAATGCTTGAGCAACTCGAAGATCATCAAAAACTGCCAACCCAAGGCCAGCGTCAAATGCATTGAAGGCATTCGGGGCTTCTAAGAACCTCAGCAATGGCCGAGAGGAGCCGGACTCATTAGTTAATAGCCTTCCTCATCTCAAGCGGGTCATCTCTAACACCTCCGCCCATGGCAACCGACGCGATATTTTTGTTTTGGTGATCAACAGGATTTTGCAATAGCTGAAATCACTCGACTGGGGGAGGCGTTTACAGCCCTCTCATCTGATGCTGAGGAAACCCAGCTGTGAAAGGCCAGGGATGTCGCCAGCATCCCTAGTCCGCCGATCCAAGCGGTTGCTGTCGACAATGGCCTGGGATGGCTGTTGACTTATTCTGATCCGATTCAGGCGGAGCCGATCAGCACTGGTTAAGACCTCAGCCAGATTCCCTGCGCCAAAGCCTCACCTCCAGTAAGAAGGAGATCTCCACCCTGATTTTGGGCTTACAAGCCAAAAAAAAGACCCACACCAGGCATAGCGCCATGGTCGGGTCCGGGTGATGGGGAAGTCCATCCTGCTACCGCCAGCCCTGCACGTCAACGCTGCATATGGTGTCGCCTGCATGCCAAATATGACTTTGTACACCTAGATACATTTTTCACTGAAAATCTGATTAGTCTCAACTCACAGGCCGGGTGATGGGGATTGTCCAGCCTTTGTCATTAGGTCGCCGCTAAAAACGGTGGCTTTTTTATGACGTTGGTTCAAGGCCCCAGCGAATGGCAACCAGTCACCACCTTGGCGGTCATCGCTTTGAGCCCGGCTTCTACATCGTTTCCGTTACCTCAAATGCCTTACAGGTCAGGTCAATGCAGGCATTCAAAAGCACCCCACTTGCACGAGTAGGGGCTTTTGATCTAGGTACCGCAAGTTCAGCCGAAAATGGGATTTTTGCTCATAAGAGAAACAGGAATAGAACGATCCACGAAGTACCGATAAGAAATAGCTTGTCTGAGCCCTTATCTATATCGAAAAGGTCGTATGGCTCTGGAATCATTGCGTTACTTGCAGGGGATTGGAATATAGTTCATTTAGCCACCTAGCTCTTGCCCTCAGTAATTCGAGGTTTCAACCTCGCATAACTCCAGATCTTGAGCAGAAACACGACAATCCCAGCTCAAGGCATTCTGAACCAAAGGCTCACACCCAACAAATCTACGACGGTAGTTAACCATTCAGGAGAAAGTCCAGGACGTGATCATTAGCTCAGATCCGGGATCCAGTCCTTGAGCAATTTGAAGACATAACGACAAAAGGGGATGCCTAGAAGAATCAACACTGGGATCAGCAATGTGTAAGATAGTTTCTCCGTCTTCTCACCAGCCCGTTCGCTGGTTATGGGATGCCAGAGACAGCACAGTCTTCAGACCCTGGGTAAATATCAGAGACGAAATCGGCATTAAGTGGGTGGTTTAATGTTGAACCCAATTGAAAATCAGGAGCAGGTTGTGAATCATCCGGCAGCCAAACGATTTGAATTTCTTAGAGACCGTTACTAAAGGATGCATAGAATGAAAGCTTTTTCAGACAAAAGACACAAGGATATAATGAGCTTGCCCATCTAAGTTTTTACCGTGACTGAAAAGCAAACCTTTGCTCTTGCGATGTCAGCGTTTGTCATAGCGATTTGTCAGATCCCCGCTGGTCTCGTCTCTACCAGCCAATTATTCTGCATCTATGGGCATGATGACTGGGATGGAGCTTACAAATTAGAGAACCACCATGAGCGAGTGAACTGGTGTAGTGGTTCATCTCCAGCACAAGTAGTCAATCAAGTCAAAAAATAGCTCCCGCTCTGCAAGTTGGTGCCAATGCCCAGCACCCAGACAGCTCACAACAATTATGTGTTGAAGCTCCAGAGCACATCACCACAAAGCCAAGGCAGCTGTTCTGAACGAAAATGAGGTGGGCCTACAAGAGAAAAAAGCTTTCACCCATGCCTCAATGAATCTCTTTCCATGATGAGTGAGCTGCTGCTGCAGTTTGCGCTTGGTGCTATCGCTGTTGTGGCCAATGCCCTTTCAGCATTTGCCGGCGGAGGTGCCGGGCTAATACAGCTGCCGGCTCTAATCCTGCTGGGGCTTCCTTTCGCTTCTGCTCTGGCCACGCACAAACTTGCCAGCGTGGCCCTCGGAGTTGGCGCCGCCGGGCGACACTGGCGGGCCAGCAGCCTTGATCACCGATTAAGCCTGGTCATTCTCCTGGCGGGTTTACCGGGGGTGTGGATCGGAGCAAGCAGCGTGATGGCTTTGCCGGATCGCCTTGCAACAGCAGCTCTTGGACTGCTCACCCTGTCCCTCGGGGTGTACTCCGCCCGTCGGCCCGAGCTAGGTCAGAGCGACCGGTTGGTGAACCACAACGGACTGCAACGGTGCATTGGCCTTGCTGTGCTCTTCGCGATTGGCGTGCTGAACGGCTCACTCTCATCAGGCTCAGGCCTGTTCGTCACACTGTGGCTGGTGCGATGGTTCGGCCTGAGTTATCCAAAAGCCGTTGCCCACACACTGATCTTGGTGGGTCTGGCTTGGAATGGCACCGGCGCTCTTGCGCTCGGGTTCAGTGGTGAGATCCGCTGGGACTGGGTACCAGCCTTGATCGCGGGATCTCTGATCGGAGGATATCTCGGTGCTCACCTGTCACTGAAACAAGGAAGCCGGCTGGTCAAGCGTGCATTCGAATGTCTCGCTCTGCTGATGGGCATCTCACTGCTGATTCGCAGCCTCTGATCTGGTCCCACTTGGCAAATCCAGGACATTGGCGCGTGAGCGATCAAGTCATCAACGACAACCACAGCCGAGATCAGCGGCACATGGTTCACATGCAGAAAGCTTTAAGGCCTGAAGTCAATCCAACTGATGAAGCCTGCGAAAATTGTTGGTTTCCACAATTTCAGCCAGCATGTTGTTATCCCATGCCATCTCAGGGAATTAATCTTTCCACCTGAATCGAATGACACGTCCCAGATTGCTTCAATATTTACCAATTTATCTGTAGGTGGAAAACCCACATACTCATTATTGAATGCGAACGGAGTAAGGATCGTGATAAGCCAAGTCGCATCATCGCGTAGCGATGCTGATTTCAGTCTTGCATCCGAGGTTCCAAAAGAACCGGCATAAGATTTGACTCGCAAAATCAAGTCTTCAAGGTCAAGACGCTGACCAGCAGTGGTGACATAGCTAAAATCACGACTTACATAGTTTTGAAAATAATCCTTACCCGGTAATCTATTCCCACCATTTTTTTGTAGTTATTAATGAATTCCATGAAAACAACCACACGCTCATCCTTGGCCTTCGATTCAGTCGCATGCGTCAGCGAAGGAGTGACAAGCCCAGAAACCAATCCAACTCCTCCAGCAAAAAGGACGTCGCGGCGGTTCATAATTCCTCTAAAGATCCCTTCTAACTCACAATTCCCAAAAAAGATTTGAGTTGTTTCACTTCAATCCAGTTCACAGTACTTAATCAATCCGGATGCCATCCGCAAAGGAGGATACTCAAAGTGAACAAAGGCAGCACCAATAATTAGACCGCAATATGGGTGATTCAGCTGCCGCAAAAGGCTCCATCTGCTCAGGCGCTAGGGGCTTAACGATCCAACTCAATCAACACAGCAGGATTGCCCACCTCATCTTCCATGTGCGAGTAGCGAAATTTGTCGTCGCCTCCTAAATGGAACAGTGAATCGCGGCAATCTCTACCCTTCCCTTCCAGCTTGATGCCGTAGTCCTCAACGAGACGCGCACAGGCGCTAATAATTTGCTTAGGACTGGCCTTCCATGGGTGTATTCCTTGAAGATCCTCTTCTGCGAGCAAGACTCCTTCCAACACCGCGGAGATGGGATCAGTCGTCATGGGTTGACTGGCTGTCGGTCATTGAGTCTCACCAGAAGGCTGGACAGTGCATCCATCCAATCTGCTGCAACTCTTGGTACAGAGACACAGCATCCTCATAGGCCATATGGATGCGTGACTTGATCAGAGCTGGCTGGCTGTGAGGCATCGGCCTGCCATTTTCCACGACAACCTGGACATCTCCATCCAGCGTTTTTGATTGCTGGTGGAACCTCATCGCCCAGTGGGTCTTGGGGTCTTCCAGCCAGGCGTCAGACATTTGCACTTACTGAGGTCTTGCCCTTATCGATAGAGGCACGTTCGCCGTGATGCCCAGCCAAGTACAAATAAGTACAAAGAGTGGACCTCAGAGGTGTTGGTAGCGGATCAGATTCACTGAGAGATTTGGCCATCTCAGCGGTTGAATGGGAGTGAGCCTCCCAGAAGTTGATCCTGAGCAGTTTCCAGAATTTTCATCAGCTCACGAAGCAAGGCCGCTTCTTGGGCATCAGGAGTGTGGCCACAACCAACCCTGCAAAAAGCTGCTCTGAGCCTCGAGAAGTCAGCAGCAGGAATGTTGATCTGGATCTGATCTTTCGCCAGGGGAAGGCTCGCTCCTATTCCGATCAAAGCGCCATCGCTGCGAGGATTGATCACAAAGCTGATGGATCGGCTCGAGGTACCTAGACCTAACTTCAGACAGGACGATCCAGCCTGGTACTGGCCAAACCGCCTGAGCTCAAGTCCAAGTCACCTCTAACAGGGCAGGAGCTCCTGCATTTCTTGTAACTGAAGCCAAAAAGCAATTGCCAGTTCATTTGTTACTTCATCGGGTTCCACAACCAAAGACCGACAACCAGAGGGCACCACTTAAAAATCAGCTCAGTGATCGCAGAGTCGCAGTTAACTTTTCTGGCGACTAATGTCACAGCCGCACTGCAACGCCTATAAGACACTTATCGCTCGAATCTTGAAAGGGCTGGTTGGAAAGTAGAACAATCAAATCTTAAAGCAGAAATAACCAAGTTCACTGACTACAACATCCATAGACAGTTAGAGCTGCTCTGCCAGCTCGCCAACCTTGTTGTCATGCTCATTAAACGGTTACTCAAAGCCAACATTGGCACGCAGTCCAAAGTCAAAAACATCAGGCAGCAGCAGAAATTGGATTCCAGTCCAGACTCGAAGAGCGCTCACACACTCAGATGAGCCTCTCCGGAATCGGTAGACACGGCTGTCATCCGAGTGACAGTCAATCGTCTTCCATCCAAGTGGACATGGCTAGAGTTTCTCACTGCAGGCAATCAAAACTCGTCCACAGATGCAAGCTGAACGCCTCATCGGCACCATCAAGAATTGAGAACATCAATCGCTGCAACGAACTCACCAAAGTCAAAATCAGTTGTGATTTTGAGATTTATTCAGGTGAAGAGGTCTTGTCAAACTGAATTCACCAAACCTTATTGAGTTTATGATTTCATCCCTTTTACACACTGTCTGTCCATTCCCTGCCTGTAAGGGGCGATGAGCCAGTCGCAATTGTTGTCGAGCTGCTGTTACCCGCGAAACGGAATCGCCATGTCATAAATCAGTAGCAGCATTGATGAGATGACGCCCTCCGTCGCGCTCAGGGGTTCAGTAGATCACAATCAAGGTCTCCTGCCTCGGCTATGAAGTTGTCCAGCAACACAACAGCTGAACAGCAGCTGCTCCTGATTCATCCAATTGGCGTTGGCTTGTCATCCAGGTTCTGGGATCGATTCGAGGCTTTGTGGCAAGGGAGAAACAACACTCAAGAGCTGCTCATGCCCGATCTGCTCGGCTGTGGAACAGCACCATGCCCGGCGCGGCCACTCACGCCTGAAGATTGGGCTGAACCACTCATCCAGCTGCTTCGAGAGCGAGACAAGGGACCTGCTGTCCTGGTCTCCCAGGGAGCATCTCTACCTATAGCGCTGGTCGTTGTATCGAAAGCTCCAGAGTTAGTCAGCGCTTTGGTGGCGATCAGCCCACCGGGCTGGCTGGTGCTCAATCAGAAGTTCTCTCAGAGCCGAGCACGTTGGCTCTGGCGGGTCTTGTTTGATGGACTCATTGGCAACCTCTTTTACCGATATGCGCGTCGGCGCAGATTTCTGAACGCATTCTCCAGAAAAAACTTATTCGCCAGACCTGAAGCAGTTGATCATGAATGGCTTGAAATGCTCAAGCAGGGATCGCGAGCGATGAACACCCGCTGGGCGGTGTATTCGTTTCTGGCAGGGTTCTGGCGACAAGGCTGGGAGGCGCAGCTGACTGGGTTGAACATTCCTGTTCAAATCATCTTTGGGACCAACGCCACCGGGATTGGCTCATCAAGGAAATGGGATGACCTCAATGAGCGGCTGGGGACTTACAAAGAAAAACTGCCCAACGCTTCGATCAGCACCATCCCTGGGAGGAACGTGTTGCCCTATGAATCCAGTGAAGACTGCGTCAACAGCGTCAGTGAATGGGTTGCATCACTCACTCCTTAAGCACGACGTTCCAAGGTCAAAACAGGTGGGCTTCTTCGCCCGATGAAACGATGGTGCATCAGTGGACATGCTCGTCACAAACGCAGCCTTCAGTTGATGCGCTGTGCAGAGGTCAGCCAAGCCATCAGTCAGACAATTTCTTATGGGGTCGATCGTGAGCTGAAGGAACGCAATCATCTGTTAGTAAGGACTTCGAAGTGATCCCCTTCAGATGCCCGTTGATGTCACGGCAATTCTCGTTTCATCCACGTTCATGGGAGCCGGGTTGGCGTTGGCCAAATTTTTCCCCGAATCTTCCCTGCTAGCCGCTTTCTTTTTGGGTGGACTTGCCCTTGTCAATATTGCACTATCGATCGCTGGCTGAAACACTCAGCGCGTTGATCGTGAGCCAGATCTTTAGAGGTAGCTTTTCAGGAGTCAGATTCACTGGTCGTGGCATCAGGGCAGGAGTTGTGGCGATCCCTTGAACCACTCCAGAACAGATCACCTGAGTTTCTTGAGGCTGTGGCTTCATACCTGCCGAAAGTGCAAGCGCTCTGCACTGACCATCAAATCAAGCTGTCGGTTTTCAAATCAGCGGAGCTGGTGAATGCTCTTTTACAGATCCGAGAGAAACAAGAGACCGAAGATCGCTTTGGCCATGAATTAGCGACAGCGTCATTCATCCTGGTACGAGCAGCAATCCGCGATCGAATGATGGACCTTGGATCAGAGGGAACTGTTGATCTCAGAGCTCCTGAGATTAGAGACCTGATCAATGAAGGCTGCAGGTTGTTTCATGCTGGTAAAAAACGACCAGAAAAATACCAACTGGCGCTGGCTCTCTCTGCGGCGCAGTGCATTGTGCTGAACCCATGGCTGGACGAAAGCCTTAAGCGATACAGCAAATGCTGCAGTCTTGAGCTGCCAGAGGCGTTGCTCAACAACGTTCACGACACCTTCATCCTTCCTTATCAACAAAATAAACTCGAAAAGTTCTGACAGCTCGCCGATGCAGATCCAGCACACCTCTCCCTGGGCCGATCGCTGCAAGGACACGTGCGCTTTGATACGTTAAATGGTGTCATGAGAGGCAAGTCGAGCAGCCGACTCATGTGCGTTGGGAAGAGGGGACGTCAAGCTCCCTCTTTCTGCAAAGTCAGGACTTTGGCGGTGAACAGGAGGTCCAACCGATTTCCTGCAAATTGGACCACATTTCTAAACCGAGATGACGAGGCACGCGCTGCTGGCGCACTGGATTACCCAGAACAGGTGACCAGCGAAAGGTGCTCAGCACAACGAACTGGGCGTGCTGTATTGACGTGTCTGGCTTGATTTGGATGAACAGACCTTCCTGGCAGTTCACAAGCCAACCTGCACCCTGAAGCTGCTGCTCGGAACGAGCGTCACCAGGATGATCATTGAACATCACTCAATCTGACGAGAACCGAAACGACAGCAGCAGGGCTTCACAGCTGACGCTACTGAAGCGGAGAGGCTCCGATTCGAATAAGCGACACAACAGAACAGGCGCATGGTTCATCCCCTCTTTGACTGCGGCGGCAGTGATAAAGCCACCGGTGATCACAACTACCAGACAGCTCAGACCAGCCATAACACCCGTCGCCATAATCAATCTGGACGAAAATCAACCGATGTCATTTGGAACAGTGCTTGACGACACGGTTGCGGTTCAATTGTCTTAGTTCTGGCTCTTGAGGAACAAAGGCACAACAAAGCCTATGGCTGGACTGGCTGCTCGGTAATTCATACCGGCACATCAAAAACCCAAAAGAGTTACGGCTATCAAGGCTTCAGAGAGACAATCAAAGCCTGATACTGAGCTTGAGCCAGAGAGGCATCACCATTTTAGGTCAATTTTTTGATCACAACCATCAAACTATCGAGCAAGACATACCCTAAATATCACATGAATAGAAACAAACTATTTAGCAAAAAAAACGTATTACCCCATCAATGCTGAGGGTGACGGGATTTCGGTTGATGACAATACTTGACAACAATCACAGTGCGTTATGAGCTTAAACCAAATAGGCCGAGCCCATCAAACCAGCATGAATAACACAA
>MDTC01250968.1_pt1 | contig 10113 bp, 10 predicted proteins | sample 811181 | NCBI WGS metagenome assembly MDTC01 (sample SAMN05326644, study PRJNA326480) | marine metagenome | isolation source: seawater | place: Pacific Ocean: North | collected 2011
AAATGCGTTCAAGACGCGGGTGCCACACTTACCACAATACATCCGACCAATTCCTCCAACTCGGTCGCTGTCTGTTTCGTTTTTATAGAATGCGTTCTCCATTCCTCCCGGAAAGCTCACGAGGTGTTCAAATCCTTTCGTCACTTGGATTTCATGATCCCCTGCTTTCTTTTTGCCAGTGCGACAATCGATATTAGCTGTCGACACATAAAAACATTGATACATCGGCGCGGCATGACCAATACGGCAATTCCAGCAGTGGCAAAACGCTGTCGTCACTGGGTCATCGGTTTCCACCCTTATCTCAACTGAACCACAAATGCATTTTGAGGTAGCAATCTTCTTATTTCCGGACGGATAACACTCCCTGGCGAGCCTTGGGTCATTGTGAGGATTATCGGACGCAAACATCGAATTCTCCCTTTTATATCTGCTGCACTCTAGTCACACTCATTTAACAGTAAACAAACGTGCTGAATGCGAACACCCATCGAGAAATGTCATCTTAAGCTTCCATTGCACTGGACTTAAACAAGGGTCATTAAAAGTTAAGTCTAATTTATCTATGGCCGCTTTGCGCGCTGCGCATGACGCGCATGGATTTCACTAAAACCCTTATGATGACAAATGGTTGCGCATAATGTCTCCTGCCTTCAATTGACACATAATAATGCAATGTTTTCATATGGTTATACTATCTCCAAAAGATACGATAGAAAACAGAGAGCATCATGCGCAAAAACGAATTGTCAGAAGTCGCAATGCTCATCAGGGATAGAAGCAAAACCAGGCTCCTGAGCTTCCTTTTTGAAGCGGGTCTGGTTCCTCTGGGCTCCGGATGTAAACCTGCCATCTTTTGCCCATCCAGCTTGTTGAAGACATGATGACATACGCCTTGTCATCTGAGGCGTGATTTGGTGGTCCCTCATCTCTGGAAAACAAACAGAACATGCTTCTCTTAGTGACGTCTCTGCTTTGCTTGAGAGCTTTTCTTGGACCAACGCAACCCATGCGTCTTCTTCGACACGTTCTCTTGTCTGGGCGTCTGCAAAGCTAGCAAGGTCTCCTGATAGCCAGTATTGCTCCCCCTTTTCGAAATAGAAGACAGCTTCTCCCCAAAGCTTGTCACGATTGGCCTCTAGTCCATCAACATCCACCTTGTTTGTCCTGATGGGCAGGAAGCGCCTATTGCCTGTGTCGTCTCTGACGTAGTCGGTTCGGTTGGTTGTCCCCCAGAAGACGCATCTTCTCGGATAGAAGATCTCTTCGCGCCCATATGGAGGACGAAAACGCTCCTCCCTTCTGGAGATGAAAGCCTTTTGTGCCTCAATTTCGGCTTTCTGCTGAAAGGCAAGCTCAGCAAGCTCGATGCCCCACTTGCCTCTGATATAGTCAGACGCATCCTTATGGCTCATTGGTGGCAATGCGTCTCCAAACCATTCTGCACCATGAAGAACCCGTATCGCGGTTGACTTGCCTATTCCCTGGCCACCCTCGAGGATGGGCACGCTGTCAGCCTTGCAGCCTGGGTTTAGAGCTCTTGCAACGGCCTGAATAAGAGACAGACGAGAGACCGCCTCCACATATCGTCTTTCTTCGTCTGTCGCAGGCTCGACACCAAGATAGCGCTCCATCCACATAGATAGCTGCGGTTCATCCTTGTTCGGATCAAAGGAGCGCCCTTCCAGGTAGTGGCGAACAGGAGAAATGATGCTCTCCTCGCAAAGCATTTGAACACAATCGATCACTACATGTTTGTTTATCGAGGGGAAGCCGTTCTGGTTGAGCCATTTTATGACTTTCACATAGTCGCTTTCCTTCAGTTGTCGGGGCTTGAAAAAGGATGGGTTGCCTCTCTCTCCCGGAGGCTTTGACATGATCATCTTACGACCAGCCAACTCGTCATGAGCAAAGACTTGAGACCAGGGACTTCGCTCAAGCAGCGTGGTGTAGACGTTGTGGTGGTTGCTAATGATGTTGCCTCTCGGAGTTTCAATAACACCCTTTTGTGGAGCAGAAGGAAGACCCGAGCCAAACTGTTTGCGGCGGGCTCCGTCGATCATCTTCTGAACTTCTTGGCGTGTCTCGGCCACAGAGTAATCCTCGATGGTAAGCACGTCAGTCAGCGCGTGGATTGAAGCGTCATCCTTCTGCTTGGCAACCATTGAGGCGACAAGCTTAAGCACTATGTTGTGCCAACCCTCTTCTGCAATGACAGATAAGAGTTCTTCAGGCCTAAGCGCCTCAAGCCAGGCGCTTGGAGTCATAACGGGTTGATATGAGGTTGGTGGTTTACAGAGCCATTCTGGCGCCGGTGATGGTCGTACCTTTTGAGACCATTCGTATCGATTCCCATTAAATACCGATGGGGAGAGAAGGATGTATCCATTGTGTTTTACATCCACACCCTTACAGAGCTTGCCAGGGTATTTGGCGTTTTCATCTGCTTTGAAGATGTAGTGTGTACCGCCTGATGCAGAATGCTGAACCAGAGTTTTGGGCATATCCTTGCCACGCATATATTCGTCAAACGCGCAATCGGGCTTATAGCTGTCCACGTCGACGCACACCAAGCCAGACGCCTGGAGGCTCAGGCCTATGTTGGCGTTTGGAAATGCCTTCCACCATTCTCTTATTTTATCCTTTGAGACTGTGGCGTTCTTGAAGCCATTCGGAACGAGGAGAGAGAGTGGTGTCTTCTCACTTGGGGTTACTGGGAATACGAGCCAGCCATTGTCTGCGTATGAGATGGCTGCGCTGAGCATGTCTTGGATTGGCATGATTAACTCTTTTGTTTGTTAAGCCTGCCTCTCTTTCGCTCGGTCACTCAAATCAATCTAAATGCAAACGGATTATTTAATTCTAGAGTTTGTATTAGGCTTTCTTTTTTCATAAGCCTTCCGCGACGGTTGTCTCCATTCGGTTATGGAAACACGCGTCTCGTCTTCAAACCTTTTGGCCTCACAAATCTCTAGCACCAGCTTGACTGACTTACAGAATTGCGTCGTTGGATTGCCTTCAAATTGACCAAAGGTGACTGGCCGCTGATGATATTCGAAGATCTTTGCTACTAGTTCTGCAAGCTTGTCAGCTTTGGGGTCTTTGCCCCCATGCCTAGGATTTCTTTCTATTACGGACTTCCTGTGATCATGAAGATCAGAAAGTTCTTTGGAGAGCTTCTCCAGCATGGACATCGATGAAGCTACTAAATCGTTCTTTTCCACCATTAGCCGCTCGGTTTCTTTATCAGAGAGTGAGCCGATGAGATCGCAGAGGCGAGAAGAATGCTTAGAAGCAGAAAGATATGCGTCTGCAGTCTTTTCCAGGTCAGAGAGTTCATGAGGATCCTCGGAATTGTCTATCCCCAGCTCTTGCCATACATCCCTGATCAAAGACGCTTCACAGGACAATGCACTCGCAAGCTTCTCTTCTGTTAGACTATGAATTTGCTCGTCAGGATTATTAACAGAACGATTTGTCATATGTTTACCTAAAGACAGTTGGCGCCGGTGCTGGCCCTACTAAATCAAGAGACGCAGTCGTCCATCATAAGTAAACAAAACCATGAGAAATGGGTACTGAGTATCCATTGGACGACACAGTCATTCTCACGCCATCAAAACCTATCGGTTGGATTATTAAACGCTATGTTTAAGAAATGCCCATACTGCGGCTCTGAAGAGTTGATTGTCATACACATCGACGCACCCATAGACTTTTATAAGCCGATGCATGAGCAGGCCTTCGGCAACTTCCCAGTATGTGGGAATTGCGGGAAAAGCTTAGAGATAAGACATGCTGAGGCAGCAAATGATAACGAGGCTTAGGCTATAGGTCCTCAATCACCAGAGTGCTATAGTCTTCATGAGTGTCGATCTGAGCCTGTACAGAGTTGCTATAGGTCCTCAATCACCAGAGTGCTATAGTTTGTCCTGATCCTGCGAAGGGCACGATCCTGTTGCTATAGGTCCTCAATCACCAGAGTGCTATAGTGCGTCACGCCAACTGCCGCCAGATCACCAGACCGCCTGACCACCGGAATGGGTGGCGAAAAATCCACCTTTCCAAAAAAAGCAATTTCCTTTCAGCAGCGCCGGTTGGCGTCCGGGCAATCTGTAGTTAAGTATTATTTATTATGATGGATGGTACAGGTCATTTTCCAACAACACTCCAGCGCGCACGCGGTAAGGCCGACGTCGCCTTTCGGCAGGGTGATCTCGCCCGGCTTTACCAATCCGGTGCGGCGAAAGCCCTTTTGCCCCGCAGCTATGGCACGGCCCATGAAATTGTGCTGGTCAATACGGCCGGCGGCATTACTGGCGGGGATCATTTTGCCTATGACTGTTCATCTGATGCCAGCCGGGTGATTGTGACCACACAGGCCGCTGAACGCGCCTATCGCAGCAGCACAACCGATATCGCCAGCATGAAGATAAGGCTGAGGGCAAGAGATGGCGCATCGCTGCACTGGCTGCCCCAGGAAACCATCCTGTTTGACGGCAGCCGCCTTGACCGCCAGATCGATGTTGATCTGGATGCGGACAGCGAATGCCTGATATTGGAATCCCTTGTCTTTGGCAGGCACGCGATGGGTGAATTGCTTCGGACCTGCCATTTCACCGATCGCTGGCGGATCCGCCAAAATGGCCAGCTGCTGCATGCCGAGGCCCTGTCGCTTGCTGATGACAGCAACACGCTTCTTGGCATGGCCGCTGGCGGCGCAGGCGCACAGATGGCGGCCACCCTTGTCTATGCCGGACCGCGGCTTGAACAGGTCCATGCCGATATCAACGCCGTCTTGCCAACAACGGGATCGCGCATGGCGATCTCGCACTGGAACGGCCGATGCGTGCTGCGCATGCTGGCATCCAGCACCATGACCGGCAAGTCTGATCTTTCGCGAATCCTGAATTCAATCCACGGCCAGCAGATACCACGCGTCTGGCAATCATGAGGTAGAAGATGAAACTGACCCCCCGAGAAAGAGACAAGCTGCTGGTCAGCCTTGCGGCCATGGTGGCGCGCGGACGGCTGGAACGCGGTGTCAAACTGAACCATCCGGAAGCCATTGCGCTGATCACCGACTTTGTGGTCGAAGGTGCGCGTGCCGGCAGGTCGGTTGCAGACATGATGGAAGCCGGCGCGCATGTGATTACCGTCGACCAATGTATGGCCGGCATCCCCGAGATGATCCATGACGTCCAGGTTGAGGCCACCTTCCCCGATGGCACCAAGCTGGTGACCGTTCACCACCCCATCCGAAAGGGAGACCAGACATGATTCCGGGTGAAATTCTGCCAGCCGACGGCGACATCACGCTGAATGACGGTGCCGAGGCAATCAGCGTCACCGTTGCCAATACCGGCAATCGGCCGGTGCAGGTTGGCAGCCACTATCATTTTGCCGAAACCAACCCGGCCCTTGATTTTGACCGTGCAGCAGCCCGCGGCATGCGCCTCGACATTGCCGCAGGCACCGCCGTGCGGTTTGAACCCGGGCAACAGCGTGCTGTCACGCTCGTTCCATTGTCGGGGGCGCGCCGTGTCTATGGATTCAACCAGAAAATCATGGGAGCCCTCTGATGCCGAAACAGATTTCACGCGCTGCCTATGCCGACATGTATGGCCCGACAACAGGTGACCGCATGCGTCTTGCCGACACCGACCTGATCATCGAGGTGGAAAAAGACTTCACCACCTATGGCGAAGAGGTGAAATTCGGGGGCGGCAAGGTCATCCGTGACGGTATGGGCCAGTCGCAGACAAGCCGTGCCGACGGGGCGGTTGATACGGTGATCACCAACGCGCTGGTGGTGGATGTGTCTGGCATCTTCAAAGCTGATATCGGGCTGAAGGACGGAGTGATTTGCGGGATTGGCAAGGCAGGCAATCCCGACACGCAGCCGGGAGTCGATATCATCATCGGCCCCGGTACCGAGGCCATCGCCGGCGAAGGCCATATCCTGACCGCTGGCGGATTTGACAGCCATATCCATTTCATCTGCCCGCAACAAATCGACGATGCGCTGCATTCCGGCCTGACGACGATGCTTGGCGGCGGCACAGGTCCGGCGCACGGGACGCTGGCAACCACCTGCACACCCGGGCCCTGGCATATCGGGCGGATGCTGCAATCAGCCGATGCCTTTCCCATGAATCTGGCTTTTGCCGGCAAGGGCAATGCAGCGCTGCCGGCAGCGCTGGCAGAACAGGTGCGCGGCGGTGCCTGCGCGCTAAAACTGCATGAGGATTGGGGCACCACCCCGGCGGCTATCGATAATTGCCTGTCTGTAGCCGATGATTTCGATGTGCAGGTGATGATCCATACCGACACGCTGAATGAAAGCGGCTTTGTCGAACATACGGTGGCGGCGATGAAGGAACGCGTCATCCACGCCTTTCACACCGAGGGGGCGGGGGGCGGGCATGCCCCCGACATTATCAAAATCTGCGGCGAGAGTCATGTGTTGCCGTCATCGACCAACCCGACGCGCCCCTATACGGTGAACACGCTGGAAGAACATCTGGACATGCTGATGGTCTGCCATCATCTCGACAAGTCGATCCCCGAGGATGTGGCCTTTGCCGAGAGCCGGATACGCCGCGAAACCATTGCCGCCGAAGACATCCTGCATGACATGGGCGCGTTTTCGATCATTGCGTCAGACAGTCAGGCCATGGGCCGCGTGGGTGAAGTCATCATCCGCACCTGGCAGACCGCCCATAAGATGAAAGTGCAGCGCGGCCGTCTGCCCGAAGAAACAGGCGATAATGACAATATGCGGGTGAAGCGCTATATCGCCAAATACACCATCAACCCGGCCATTGCGCATGGCATTTCGGCCCATATCGGGTCCATTGCCATCGGCAAGCGGGCTGATCTGGTGCTGTGGCATCCGGCCTTTTTCGGGGTGAAACCGGAAATGGTCCTCATTGGTGGCAGCATCGCCTGCGCACAGATGGGCGATCCAAACGCCTCGATCCCCACTCCGCAGCCTGTCTATACCCGCCCGATGTTCGGTGCCTTTGGCCGATCGGTGGAACAATCTGCTGTCAGCTTTGTCAGCGCCGCGGCGCAGGATGACAATATCGCCAACCAGCTGGGACTTGCCAAAACCACGGTACCGGTTGCGAACACACGCAATATCTCGAAGGCTGACATGGTCCATAATGACTATTGCCCGGCCATCGAGGTTCATCCGGAAACCTATGAGGTGCGCGCCGATGGCGAGCTTCTGACCTGTGAGCCGGCAGAAGAACTGCCAATGGCACAGCGCTATTTCATGTTCTGAGGGCGGGGTCATGCATCTGGCACAGGAAATCGCGGCACATATTCATGATGGCGAGGCGGTGGATACCGTCACGCTGGATTACGATGCCAGATTTCTGCGTCGCAAACGACTTGTCAGCGACGGTGGCGAAGCCTTTCTTGTGGAACTTGCCGAGACCTGTTCGATTGACGAGGGGCAGGGTTTCTGGCTGGATGACGGCCGGTTGATCGCGGTGCGTGCCGCGCCAGAGCCGCTGTTGCAGGTGCGCCATGATAATCTGGCGCGCATGGCATGGCATGTCGGCAATCGCCATACCCCCTGCCAGGTGGCTGGCGATCATCTGCTGATCCGGGAAGACGTGGTATTACGGGCGATGCTGGAACAGCTTGGCGCAACTGTCACCGCAGTGACGGCCCCGTTCAAACCCGAAGGTGGTGCCTATGGCCATGGCCGCACGCACGGACATGAACATTGATATGACCCGCAACCGGAACACAACTGCGCTGACGCTGCAGAACTGGTTCTCGCCAGCCTTTCCGATTGGTGCCTTCAGCTATTCCGCCGGGCTGGAAACAGCCATTGAATGCGGTGACGTGCATAACCGTGAAAGTCTGACCGGGTGGCTGGCGGTGACACTGTGCCATGGCGCGGCCTTTACCGATGCCGTTTTCCTGCGGGCCGCCATGACAGGCAAAGATGTGAATGATCTCTGCCTGGCACTCTGCCCCGGTGCCGAGCGGTATCAGGAAACAACCGAACTTGGCACCGCCTTCAGCAAAATCATATATGAGACACAAGCCATCGAACTGCCGCCCGGCCTTGCCTATCCGATTGCCATCGGCATGGCAGCCGGACGCCTTGGTCTGGACGTCGAAATGACGCTGGCAGCCTTTCTGCAAGGCGCTTGCCTGAACCAGATTTCAGTGGCAGTGCGCACCGTGCCGATCGGGCAGATGGACGGGCAGTCCTGCCTTGTTGCGCTGCAGCCCGAGATCGAGGCCGGAATGTCCAAGGCGATGACAACATATGTGTCGGACGTCGGAAGCTTTGCACTGGCGGCCGATCTGTGCGCCCTTGAACATGAAACCGCCGAACAACGGATATACCGGACATGACCCTGCAAGAACAGCCGCGCCCCGAACTGAAACATGGCCCTCTGCGCGTCGGTATCGGCGGGCCGGTTGGTGCCGGCAAGACCAGCCTGACCGAGGCGCTGTGCCGGGTGCTGTCGCCGCATATTTCGATGGCGGTGATCACCAATGATATTTACACCCGCGAGGATGCCGATTTTCTGGTACGGGCACAGGCATTGCCGGCAGAACGGATTCGCGGTGTGGAAACGGGGGGCTGCCCGCATACCGCCATCCGCGAAGATGCCTCGGTCAATCTGGCAGCCATAGAAGATCTGAAACAGACATTCCCCGATCTTGATCTGATCCTGATTGAATCCGGGGGCGATAATCTGGCCGCAACCTTCAGCCCCGAACTGGCCGATCTGACAATCTATGTGATCGATGTCTGTATGGGTGCTGATATCCCACGCAAGAAAGGGCCAGCCCTGCAGAAATCAGACATGCTGGTGGTCAACAAGATCGAGCTTGCCCCGCATGTGGAGGTTGATCTTGACCAGATGCGTGCCGATACCGCCGCCGGACGCGGGACCCGTCCTTTCATCTTCGGCTCCATGCGCAAGAATGCCGGTGTGGACGCGCTTGTCACCTTCCTGCAGGACGCCGGCGGTCTGCCGGTCACAGACCGCAAACCCGCCTGATCAACAAGCGATGTGGCCGCGCAGGTTGGCCATTATCCGTGCGCCCCGTAATGCGCCGAAACCATCTGCGTGATCCGCCCGATCACCGCGATGTTGGCCTTTAGAGATGTGAGAGACTTTGGGTCTCTTCCATCATTAAAGATCCTTGCCCCGGCTCTGAAGATGGATTTTGGATCTCCATTATCGTCCAGATCCAGCAAACACCAGCCGATCGAATTCGTGCCTATATCAAGGCCAAGCCGCCTCCTTGCCAACTCCGCCTCCCTAATTGACAGGAGTAAAGCCTAGCAATAAAATATCAGAGCTATCAATAGCACTCTGGTGATTGAGGGACCTATGGTTAACAAGTGGGTTTCCCGCACAAATCGAAGGGCTGCCTCAGGGCGGCCCTTTTGCTTTTCAAAAGGCTGGTGGAAAGACTACTCCAAAAACACGAGCTAATCGTGTCTGGATTGAGACGAGACCCACACCTTCTTCACTCTAGAAATTACAAAGCCGAGATGTTATCTTCTTGGAAGGCATTTAATCACCAACTTGTGCGCCTTGGCATTCTGCCTAAAGCACTAAAGCGGAGGTCGATATGACACTTTCCAAACATGAACAAGATTTCGCTGACGCAATGGCTCTTAAGCTGCGTTTGAACCGTGAAGCTCGCTTTACTGAAGCGCGGCTGCGGGAAGAATATGGCGACTTCAGACATGACATCGCAGCCGGATGCGTTGCAGACCATCAGAAAGCAGGCACAGCTGGACAGGGCCTAACAATCGAAGCCGTCCTCCAAGATATGTCTTCGATGGGGTTTTAGTCATGTCAGAAATCAGGAAGAAAGTTACCAAGTTCACACTGGTTGACAGCCCTGAGAAGATGCGGCCACAAGGCGCGACCTATGGCATCATCATTCCTCAGGTTAGGCGTGAGCCAGCGCAGAAGAAGGCACCAGTTCCCAAACCAGAAACCAAAACTAACTAAGCATTCAAGACAGGCACTTAATCACCAACTTGTGCGCCTTGCCATTCTGGCTAAAGCACTAAAGCGGAGGTCGATATGACAAATGTGATCCCATTTCCACGAA
>MDTC01269137.1_pt1 | contig 10113 bp, 6 predicted proteins | sample 811181 | NCBI WGS metagenome assembly MDTC01 (sample SAMN05326644, study PRJNA326480) | marine metagenome | isolation source: seawater | place: Pacific Ocean: North | collected 2011
GAGAAAAATATATTGGTAGCAAGTTCTGTCATCAAGTGCGGATCATTTGGAAATTCCTCCAAGGCAGCTCGGGTAAACTCCTCTGCGCCGTCTAAATCATCCATATTTCTGAGAACTGTGGCGAATGCCGTGTAAACTTTTGGTTGTCTAGAGTCCAATTCCATGGATTTTTGGAACAATACCAAAGCCTCTGCATTCTGCCTTTGGCGCATTAACACCAAGCCTATCTCGTAAAAAATTAGTGGATTATCCGGTTCCTGTTTCAGAGCTCGATGAAAAGCCTCAATGGCTTCATTAAATTTCCCCTCGTGCGCAAATTGCTCCCCAAGAATTCTATGGTGATTAGCTTTCTTTCCTAATTTTTTCGCCGCTTTAGCTTTTTGTCGACGTTCAATTCTACTCATTCTATGCCCTAAGTTATTATAACTATTATTTAACTTGTTTACTTTTACTCCAGCATTTTTATCTATAAACAGTCTTAGAAGACAAAATTTGGCAATTTTTTTAACAATTACTTTAGGCCATTCTATGCTATTTCTATGCGTTCTAAACCATTTGATTATTTTCTAAAATATTTGATAATGTATGATAATTATGTAATATTAATTTGGTTCATAGAAATGAACCAACGGTAAACATCAGAATGATGAGTGTCAAAGATATGAAAAAAATAACCTATCACATTATAATATCTCCATCGGTTTTAGCTGTGTCATCAACAGCACAATTTCATACACCATGTGCAATATCCATATGGGCCACAATACATTTTATCATAGCTCGTTTTTCTCGATTTATTCCAATCGTGTTTTTTGACGTTCGGAGATTTAAACTATGCGCGTTCTCTTAGTTGTTTATGACAATGACTCTTATACCCACCTATTTCCCATGGGGCTTGGTTATATAGCCTCAGTGCTTGAAGAGCATGGGCATGATGTTGAGGTTTATAGCCAGGATAAATACCATTATCCTGATTCTCACCTGACCCAATATCTCAACAATCATCAATTTGATATAGCGATGGTTAGCGTTATTGCCGGTTATTATCAGTACAAAAAGCTATTAAAAATTTCCCAGGCCATTAACGAGTCAAAAAATCGCCCTCTATACATAATTGGTGGGTATGGACCAACTCCCGAACCCGAGTATTTTATAAAAAAGACTGGCGCAGATATTGTTGCCATGGGCGAAGGTGAGTACACAACAAAAATTCTTATGAAAGCTTTGGAGGAAAAAACACCTTTGAGCGAAGTCTCGGGAATTGCTTTTAAAGACGGCTCAAAAGTAACAATTAATCCACGCAGTCCTCTTATAAAGGATCTCGACTCAATTTCTTGGCCCGCATACAGTAAATTCCCTATCGAATATTACAGGTTAGAAAGAGAGCCGCGAACTGAAAAAACAGATTTTTGCATGCCGTTGATGTCGGCTAGGGGCTGCACATTTAAATGTACTTTTTGCTATCGTATGGATACAGGTTATCGCGCTCGAAATCCTGAGGATTTATTAGACGAGGTAGAATACCTACACAAGGAATTTGGTATCACCTATGTCTCCTTTCAGGATGACTTGTTGATGTCTTCTGTTGAACACACAGAAAACGTCTGCCGAGAATTTAAAAAGCGCAACTTACCAGTTAAATGGAATTGTAACGGGCGTCTTAATTACTGCTCTGTCGAACTCGTTAAGATGATGAAGGATGCTGGCTGTGTCTTTATCAACTACGGCATCGAAGCTATGGACAATGAAGTTCTCAAGAACATGAAAAAGGGTCTTCGCACTGATATGGTGGTCAAGGGAATAGAGATGACCCTTGAAGCCGGTATTAGCCCCGGCCTCAACATGATGTTTGGTAATATTGGAGATAATAAACGGACTTTGAAAGAAGCTGTTGATTTTCTTTTAAAGTATGATGATTTTGCGCAAATGCGCACTATTAGACCAGTAACGCCCTACCCCGGGTCGCCGCTTTACTATGATGCAATTGATAAAGGGCTAATAAAAGATGTTGCCGATTTTTATGAAAACAAACATGTTAATTCAGACCTACTAGCGGCAAACTTCACTGATTTGAGCGATGAAGAATTTTATGAGTCATTGACTGAAGCTAATACCACCTTACTGACCAATTATTATGATACTGCTAAACAAGAAGCTGTGAAACAAGTCACTAATTTGTACAAAGACCGTCAGGTTGGATTTAGAGGCTTTCGCCAAATCTAGGGTTTTTTGGGAGAACTGCCCTATCTCAAGATGAAAAATTCTTTATTTCTTGACTGATCTGCAAAGAGGGTACCTGTTGATCCAATGAAACCCAATCGCAAGAGTCAAATTTCTACTCTTTTGGAGCAGGCTCTTAAACTCCATGGAATTGGTAGTCTTGAGCAGGCTGGACCGATTTATAAACAGATTCTTAAGATCGACCCTAATCATCCGATCGCTCTCAATCAACTTGGCACAATCGCTTTGCAAACGGGCAATTTTGACTCTGCAATTGAACTTATTACAGATGCCATAAACTATAAACCTGATTATGCGGAGGCATATAACAATTTGGCTTCAGCTTTGCTTGAGTTAGGCCGTATTGAAGATGCCTTGGCCAGCTATCGTAAGGCGATCAACATCAAACCAGATTATATTAACGCCTATAACAACCTTGCTGACATCCTTATAAATCAGGGCCAGTTGGAGCAGGCTGTGGAATGTTATAAGAAGGCACTGGCTATTAATAATAATTACTTTCAGGGTCATAACAATTTGGGTAATGCGTTAATAAAACTGGGACAGCCAAAACAAGCAGTCATAAGTTTTCACAAAGCTATTTCCATCAGGCCAGACTATTTTGAAGCTCATAATAACCTGGGCAATGCAATGGTTGAACTTGCAATGCCAGATAATGCCATCGCCTCTTATCGAATGTCGCTAGAGATCAAGCCTGACAACGCTGAAGCACTTCTTAATCTTGGTACTGTGCTGGTAAAAACAGGGGAAAATGACCAGGCAATCGACTGTTTCCAAAAGGTCCTCAACTTGCAACCTGATCACGCGGAGGCACTTTTTTCTTTAGGGATAGCTCTAAACAATGAAGACAAATTAGAAGAAGCCTTGAGCTACTACACTAAAGCCCTAACCAAAAAACCTCAATACCCTGCAGCACTCAACAATATGGGAAATGTTCTACTTAAATTACAAAGGCCAGATGAGGCCGTGGCCGTCCTTAATAAAGCTTTGGATATAGCGCCAGACTATTTCGAAGCCCATAGCAATTTGGGAAATGCCCTAAAAGAAAAAAACCGTTGTGAAGACGCAATCGCTAGCTATCGTAGGGCAATTAATTTAAATCCAAATTTTGCAGATGCCCATTGCAACTTAGGTGTCCTATATAAAGAATTAGGGGACCTAGACAAGGCAATGACATGCTTTTTCAATGCCTTAGAAGTTAGGCCTGACTATGCTGAAGCAAACTATAACCTTGGCCTTGCCTTTTTGCTTAAAGGTAACTTTGAAGAAGGATGGAAAGGCTATGCCAGCCGTTGGAATTGTCGTCCACTACAAAAGATCAAACGGTCCTATCACACACCCTCTTGGGAAGGCCAAGACATCAAGAATAAAAACCTTTTTCTCTATCCGGAACAGGGACTAGGTGACTTCATTCAGTTTGTTCGTTACCTTCCACTTGTTGAAGAACATGGAGGTCGTGTAATTACGGAAGCACCCGAAGCTTTGCAGGATCTTATATCTGAATCCTTTAGAGATTTTCGGATTATTGAACAGGGCAAAACACCTGATCAGTTCGATTTTCATACATCCATGCTTGACTTACCTATCCTGCTTGGCACCACTGTAAATTCTATACCAGCACCTGAGTCCTATTTAGTTGCGCCAGAAGAACTTGTTCAAAAATGGAGCGAAAAACTGGATCCCTATGATGGGCTCAGGGTAGGCTTGATTTGGGCTGGTGACCCAAAACACAAAAATGACAAAAACCGATCCATTAACCCTTCTCATTTCTCACCGTTGCTGAAACTTGACGATGTAAATATATTTAGCTTGCAAGTGGGTCATGAAGGGGAAGCGAACAACGTGCTTGGAAAAGCAATCATCGATTTAGCTCCTGAACTGACCTCATTTAATGAAACCGCTGCTGTAATGAAAAATCTTGATGTGGTCATCTCAATCGACTCCTCCCCTGCCCATTTGGCCGGAGCCCTCGGATGCCGCATCTGGACATTACTTCCATTTATGCCTTGTTGGCGTTGGATGCTTGATAGCGATTCATCACCCTGGTACCCATCAATGCAATTATTTCGTCAAGCCAAGATTGGCGACTGGTCATATGTTATCAAAAACGTCTGTCAAAATTTAAGGGCGACGCGCAGTAGCGATTAGAGTATCTGACCAATTTCGTTGACAGAGAAACTCCCGGTAAGATTTATCGAACTCATTACTTGGGATATCTCTATAAATGTCATGACCACCCGGCTTGCCATGGCGCAACCAATGTAAATGATTTGCAAAACCAAAGCGCTGGAATGGAATAATTCTTATGTCAACGAAGCCTGCAGCCTGCATGAAGTAATGGATTGTCGTGCGAGTATGAAGGATCAAATGTTCACTCCAGAAACCAAAATTATAAAAGGCCTCCAGTGCCATCTTGTCTATAAGAAAATCCTCTGCATGGGGAACTTCAATGATAATCTTACCATCACTCTTCAAAGCGTTAAATGCACTCTCAAGATGCACCTGTTGATCTTCCAAATGTTCAAGGACATGAAACATTGTAATCACATCAAAGGGTTGTTCGAAATCTTTGAAAGATGGTTGAACCGCGACGCTATCACCAAGACGCAGTTGAATATCATCTACACATCCCTGCCGTAATTCGACACCACTCACTTGAGAAGCAACACCCACACATAAATCTAAGAACAAGCCGTGACCGGTACCAAAATCACATATAGATTTTCCATTAATATATGGCAAAAACTGTTCTAGGCGCCGATCCTCGTCTTCAAGTTTTTTGGAGCGCACGACCCCGTTATCAAAAGTATGTGAAAGGTGCTCATCACCATCTAGATCTCGACCATCACCAGTTTGAGTATAGAACTGTTGTTCAAGGGCTTCCTTGAGGAAAATAACTCGACTATCTCTGTCCCGCAGAACCGGAATTTCCATATCTCGAGTGCGGTGATGGATAACCTCAATATTTTCTGGGGACACTAGTTTACCCGCAAGTAAACTGCGGTAGATAGCATTTGTCTCTTTTAGTTTGCCTAAATCCAATATCGCCACATGTCCAGATTTCAATGTTTTAATATTTCAATATTTCATTACCTTTCCTCTACAATTAAATTTTAGTAAAGAAATTTTACGAGAGGCTCTGAATAAGAAATATTATAATGCGTGACCGCTATATTAGTCTCAAACCATCAATGACGCCAACTACCTTAACACATATAATGATGATAAGAATCGGAGGTAAACTACATGAATCGCAAAGAACGGCGTCAACAAGCAAAACAAAACCGTGCTGGCTCGCCAATGCAGATATCTGAAAAAACTATATCCATGCTGGAACAAGCCCTCGATCATCAAAGCAAAAGAGAGGTCGATCAAGCTATTGCCATTTATCGTCAAATTCTTCTCATTGATCCGAACAATTCATTTGCCAACCATCTTCTTGGTACCATTCTATTGCATGCAGGGGATGCCCAAAGTGCACTCAATCTTTTTGAAACAGCCGTAAAACACGACCCCTCCAATCAAAGAATTTTTAACGACCTAGGTTTAGCCCTTGATAAATTGATGCGTCATAAGGACGCTATCTGGAACTACCGGCAGGCTCTAAATTTGTCACCAGACTTTTCCGATGCACTAAATAACTTGGGATGTGCTCTAGCAAAGTTGGGCGAAGAGACAGAGCCTGAAACTTGTTTTCGCCGTGTCCTCGAACTCAACCCCAACAATGTTGAAAGCTTAAACAACCTAGGCAACTTGCAAATGTTCAATGGCCGATACGACGAAGCTGAAAACAACTACCGAAAAGCCATAGATCTAGCACCAAAAAATGCTGAATTTCATAATAATTTAGGTTCAGCCCTACAGTTTCTTGAGCGCATAGATGAAGCCCAATACTGCTTCCAAAATGCTCTCAAGATCAGGCCAGATTATGTCGAAGCATTATGCAAACTTGCCAATGCCCAGAACAGTAGTGGCTATGCCAACCAAGCCATCGAGACCTTTGAAAGAGCCCGCATGTTGGAGCCCAATAATATTGGCATTAGAGTAAATAGTGCCATCATTCTTCCGATTATACCTGCTTCTGTAACCGAGATAGATCATTACCGAGCGCGAATGCTTGAAGAACTTGACGCCACACTAATCAGCAATTCCATGTTATCTGATCCGTTAAAAGATGCAGGTGTTACTGGCTTTTATCTAGCTTATCACAATAAAAATGATGTTGAGCACACCAAAAAGATTGCAGATGTATATTTGAAAAAATGCCCATCACTAGCTTTCAAGGCCCAGAACTTAAAAAACCCGCAAAAAGGATCTTCAAAATACCGAGTTGGATTTTTATCCCACCATTTTTATGATCACACCATAGGAAAACTATACAGTGGTTTTATTGAACATCTTGATCGTGAATTATTTGAAGTGATCTTATTCAACACCTCTAGAAAAACAGATGCGATGGCTATCGCAATTCAAAATCATGCGGATGAAGTAATACACCTGCGCACAAACCTTGAGAGCGCCCGTCAAGATGTTAGTAATGAAAATCTCGATTTGCTTTTTTATCCTGATATTGGCATGGATTCCTTCACTTACTTTCTGGCGTTTTCACGCCTTGCCCCTGTTCAGATCACAAGTTGGGGGCATCCAGATTCGACGGGTATCCCAAACATTGATTATTTTATTTCATCACGCGACCTTGAAGTCGACACCGGGGACAATCACTACAGCGAGACCCTTGTCCGCCTGAAAAACCCACCAACATATTATTATCGTCCAGAAATACCCAAAGGAACTAAAACTCCCTCGGCCTATGGGCTACCATCTGATGCTCATATTTATTTATGCCCGCAAACCCTATTCAAGTTCCATCCCAGTTTCGACCCCATTCTTGGAAAAATCCTTAAAAACGACCCACTAGGCCATCTTCTGCTTATTTCAGGGCGCTATGAAAGCGAGGAGAAACTGCTTCTTGAAAGATTTAGAAAGATATTTCCTGAATCCATTAATCGGGTCATATTTATGCCGCGCATGCCAAAAGACGATTTCCTTCGTATCATACAAATGTCACACGTTGTACTTGACCCTATTTTCTTCAGTGGTGGAAATTCTACTGCTGAGACACTGGCAATGGGAGTGCCCATAGTGACATGGCCTGACGCTTATCTTCGTGACCGGGTCACATATGCGATATTCAAGACCATGGGCATTGATGAACTTATCGCTGGTAGCGCGGAGGATTATGTCAGCCTCGCCATTAGACTTGCCAATGACAAAGAATTCCACACGAAGATGTCTGACTTAATCAACCAATGCTCTGGGAGATTTTTTGAGAACTCAGACACAGTTCAAGAACTTGGTCATTTTATGATTGCTGCAATAAAGGCGGCACGAAACGGTGATGATCACATACGTTGGAATACACCCTGATTATTATGAGAGAACGGCATTTCCCCAGTAATCATTTTCAAAAAACAATACCATTAATTTATCTAGTAAAAACTCATCCAAATTGTTACGACAAAAGAAGTGGCTTTGTCTTTTTACTAAGTGGCTTAAGATATTATGGTGATGGAACATTTATTTGCTCATAAGGTCCTAGAAAAGTTAACCTATTTCCAAAAGTATAAATATTTGGTATAAAACATATATTAGCTGAGTATAGTTTGAAATTACTTAGTGTCTTCCTCGTTAAATCGACGATGGAATTTAAATGTTTTGTTTGCAGAATTCCAAACACAAGCATTATTTCACCCTATAACGAGGAGTATTTAGTAGTTCATGGTATTTTCCATGGAGTTTTACTTTGCTTGGAGATTATGTAATGGCTGATATACCCATTACGGCACAAACGCGAACAACTCTGGTTGCATTGAGCCAGGCAAGAGCGCTAATAGACGCCTCTTCAAAGCGTATTACCACTGGTTTACGCATCTCCAGTCCGTTTGATGGAGTTGCCGCCTTTTTTGATGCCCAAGATCTATCTACCCGCACAGTCAATCTACTAGAAGCGAAAGAAAGATTAACAAATGCAGCAGTTGTCACTGGCGGCACTGTTGCCAGTCTTGATGAAATCATCAGCCTACTTAACACGGCGAAATCTCTAGTAACCGCAGCCAAAGGTGGAACGGTCTCAGGTGCCGTTTCGACCACATCCACTGGCAACGTAGTTTCTTCGGCGGGGGCCGACGTAACCGATACGATAAGCGGAGCCGTTGACGGAGATAGTTTTAAAATTGTTCATGATGGAACTAGCACTATCATCACTAATTCATCTGGATCCACCTTTACATCGATTGTCGCACAAATATCAGCCATTTCTGGAATTACAGCGAGTGTCTCCGATGGTAACGCTATCGTCATAACGGCTGCCGATGGCAATGACATAAATGTAATTAACGAGACCAATCACCTTGGGACTGACCTTGGCTTAGCCTCATCAACGAATGGAACTGTTGCCACCAATACAACACGTAGCTCGGCTGAAACTCAGTTTGATTTGATTCGCACTAAGATTAACACTTTGGTCGGTGCAGCAAGTTTCTTAGGAACTAATCTGATTAGCTCCTCACCGGAGGACCTAGTTGTTGCCTTAAATGAAAACCATGGTGATGAGTTAACCGTAAGCGGTGTAGCCACTTCATCAAGCGCTCTGAGCCTGACAGCTGTGGATGAATTGGGCAGCTTTGCAACCGACGAAGGCATTGAGACCACGATTGCCGAAATTGATGCAGCTTTAACTACTGTGAACAATACAAGATCAGCCATTAACACAGATAGTAGCATTATTGCTTCTCGCCTTGATTTTATTGAAGGTTTAACTGATTTGATAGATGACGGCATCCAGAAACTAACAGGGACTGATATGGACGAAGAGTCTGCTAATTTGCTAGCGTTGCAAACACGTCATGATTTGTCGGTTACTAGTGTTGGCTTGTTTTTCAAAGAAGGAACTGTACTTACAAAGCTGCTACAGCTCAGCTAAATGATTTAGGCAAGCGATGTATAAACAAGCTTTAAAAGCATACGAAAACGCGCTGAAAACAGCAGTCCAATTGAAGGAGCTCGAACGCTTGGTAATTGCACAAGCTACCTGCAAAATGATTAGCGCAAAGAATAACTTTACACACACCAAAAAGAGTTATGACAAATACGCTGAAGCACTAAGGTTCAATCAAAAGCTCTGGACCCTGATACAATGTAATATAATAGACAATCCAACCAGTGGGACAGCGTCGCTACGCAAAAGTCTGTTAAACCTGAGCCTTTTCATAGACAAACAGACCGTGACTGCCCTGAGAAATCCAGATCCCAATAATTTAACATCGCTTGTTGAAATCAATAAAAGTATTTCTGGAGGCCTACATGGCCAGAAAACACAAGTTGATAAGAAATCACAAGCGCAAGAACCCGCCAAAGCTAATATTGCAGGGTAAAGTAATACTCCCCGAGAATAACCTTGAATTTTTTACCCGGGCTTGAAGCTGACGGCACAAAATTCCCTTTTCACTACGAAAAATTTGCCGGCCAGAAGGCCTGATCCCATTGTCTCTTAACTGTAAAAAACAAATAACACATAAAATTCAATAGGTTAACTAAAGTAAAAAGTTGGCCCGGCATTTGCAAAGTAGTGGGCGAACAACATCATTGGCCTCAAGCTTTAGGAAATAATTATGGCTACGGATATCAATGCAGCTAAATCAGCCCTCGCTTCGGACGGTAGCTTGCCTTCAGTAAAAACAACGGCGCAGAACAGCATTCCTGGAATTGATTTTGGGGATATCATACGCAAGAGCGGGAGTCGTTTGGATAATGGCCTTAATTTACTTTCTGACCGCGCCGGCATTACAGGCGTAAGTGAACGCATAGATAATA
>MDTC01196050.1_pt1 | contig 10112 bp, 7 predicted proteins | sample 811181 | NCBI WGS metagenome assembly MDTC01 (sample SAMN05326644, study PRJNA326480) | marine metagenome | isolation source: seawater | place: Pacific Ocean: North | collected 2011
ATTAACTGTCCTGTTGAAGGTGGATATTCAAAAGTGATTTCTCCTCTAAATTGTAAATCATCATTTACTCCACATGAATCAAAATTAATAGTAAGATTATTTATATTACAGGGAGGCAAGCATCCCGGTTCTGTAAAAGGACTTGAATTCATCGAACATGAAGAGTCGTTTGAAAACAATGCACTTACACTACAATTGACAGTACCGTCTCCAATTATATTATTAATTGTGTAGTTTATTGGACTTACAAAAGGTGGATTAAAAACAACAGAATCTCCAGAGCAATTTTGAATGATTAACTGACCATTAGATGGAGCACCTGTAAAAACAACTTCACCAGAAATTCCAAAGGTAAAAGCAATAGTATCACAATTTGAAATACTACTTGAAACAGAAATAATATCACAATTAGAGGCACAAATTGGCTCATCAAAAGTGGAAGAAGTCAATGTACATATGGTGTCAGCAGTAAAATAAGCAGATATACTACAGTTAGTTGTACCATCTCCAGGAATGTCATTTATACTGTAACTAATTGGGCTTGTAAAGGGAGGATTAAAAATAACAGAATCCCCTGAGCAGCTCTGTACTACGAGTTCTCCTGAAATAGGGGGATTGGTAAAGATTAAAGTTCCAGAACAATTAAAAGTAAGAGCAACACTGTCACAATTTGAAACTGTATTATTAATAGATTGAATTATACAAGAACAGTTTGGTTCATTAAAGTTAGATGAATTAAAAGTACAACTTGAATCATCAGTAAAATACCCAAGGATATTACAATTTGAAGTTCCATCTCCTAAAATATCATTAATTATATAACTTATAGGACTTGTAAAAGGAGCATTAAAGACAACGGAATCTCCAGAGCAATTTTGAACAACTAATTGTCCTGTAGTTGGTGGATTTACAAAAACTACATTACCTGAAATATTAAAATTACCTGTACTTGCTGAACAATTAGATAGGTTAGTAGTAATAGAAGAAATAGAACAAGGATTAACAATACCACAATTTGTTGAAGCACCACCAGTATTGGTTAATGTTATGTTACATGTAATATTGGCATAATTAGTAACTAGCATAATATATACTTGTCCATTGACTGCTCCATTTATATTGGCAATTTCAGGATATGCAGTAGGAGAATAACTACAATCAACAGGAAGAGGAAGAGAACCACAAGCATTGATTGCTGCAGTAATATTATTAAATGGTCCCCAGACTGCAAAATCAATATCTGCTGTTGCAGTATTAGAAATATTTATTGCCAAATTCCCGGATTGATCTACTTCTAAATAATACCATGCTGGATTGGGTGCAGATCCTAGACAATCATAATTATTTGAGGGTGCAGTAATTGTTGCATCTGGCTGGTTAACACCAGCTGGAAAAGTTGATGAGGTAGTTGTACAAAATGGTGCAGCGTTGTTACAATTAGTTCCTTGACAAAAGGTAACAGAAACATATAAAACAAAAGAGATTGAGGTAAAAAAAGTCTTTATAATATGACTATTATTTACCTTCATTTCTATTAATTTCTTTAATCAAAAACTTAATTCTTTGACTGGTTAAATTTAAATAATTAAAATAAGCGATAGAATCATTAGCAGAATATTCCTTTTTAGCCAATTCAAGTTTTTTGAGACATCCATTTATCTGGGTTTTGAGTATCTTTAAACTATCAGAATCATCGATTTCAATAACATATGGCTCCATTAAATCAATTGAATTAGACAATTGTGCGGCATATTGGCAGGAGAAGAAAATAAATAAAATATATAATATCAGTTTCCTTAGCATAAATTAAGGTTATTAAATAACAATTAAAGGTTGCATAATAAAATAATATCTATTCAAAATTAAGCTATTACTATAAAATCTATATTTCTGGCAAACTTAATATTTTATCTAATATCATGTTTAATGATTTATTTTAAAATGTTTATAAAATTTATACAAAAAAGCAGCTAACTAAACATATAATTTCACACTTTTGTGCAAAAATTACGTAATGTCAAAAGTTCATAATTATAGCGCTGGTCCTTGCATTCTACCAAATGAGGTTTTTAAAGAAGCTGCCGATAGCATTTTAAATTTTAATAATCTTGATTTATCATTAATTGAAATATCTCACAGGAGTAAAGATTTTGTAGCGGTAATGGAAGAGGCTCGAAGCCTAGTAAGAGAAATTCTTGAAGTACCAGATGATTATGAAGTATTATTTTTACAAGGTGGAGCAAGTTTAGGTTTTTTAACTGCTGCCTACAATATGATGGGCAAAAATAAAACAGGAGGTTATTTAGTCACTGGATCTTGGGCTAAGAAAGCTGCTAAAGAAGCGAAATTCATGGGTCATTCAGTTACTCTTGCCTCATCAGAAGACAAAAACTTCAACTACATTCCTAAAGACTATGAACTTCAAAGCAATCTTGACTATTTTCATGTAACATCGAACAATACCATTTTTGGCACACAAATTAAACATTTTTACAAAGGTGAAGTTCCTTTAGTATGTGACATGTCATCTGATATCTTTTCAAGAAAAATAAACATTACTGATTTTGATTTAATATATGCTGGAGCTCAAAAAAATATGGGACCAGCCGGAACTACACTTTATATTTTTAAAAAAGAAATTTTAGGTAAAAGTTCTGTCCCAATTCCAACCATGTTAGACCTCAAAACTCATGCTGACAAAGACTCCATGTTCAATACCCCTCCGGTATTTCCAATATATGCATCAATGTTAACTTTAAGATGGCTAAAAAACAACGGAGGAATTGAAAGTATTGAAATGAAAAACCAAAATAAGGCAGATCTTATTTATAATGAAATTGATCGTAATTCATTATTCTCTGGAACTGCAAATAAAGAAGACAGAAGTAATATGAATGCCACCTTTGCATTAAACAATGAAAGTGATAAAGATGTATTTGATCAAATGTTAGTTGATGCTAATATTAGTGGGCTTAAAGGTCACCGTTCTGTTGGTGGATATAGAGCTTCTATGTATAACGCATTACCAATTGAAAGTGTCCAAGTTTTGGTGGATGTAATGAAAGAATTAGAAAATAAAAAAGCATAAAATGAAAGTATTAGCGAACGATGGAATTTCAAAGTCAGGAATTGACCATCTGGAATCAAACGGATTTACAGTGATCACAAATAAAGTAGAACAAGAAAATCTAGTTGATTATATAAATAATGAAAGCGTTGAAGTAGTTTTAGTTAGAAGCGCTACCCAAGTTAGAAAAGACATTATTGATAATTGTCCATCTGTAAAAATTATCGGAAGAGGAGGTGTCGGTATGGATAATATAGATGTTACTTATGCTAAAGAAAAAGGTTTGTTGGTAATCAACACTCCTGCTGCATCCTCTCAATCTGTAGCAGAGTTGGTAATGGCACACCTTTTTAATATATCTCGTTTTGTTTATGATTCCAACCGTGAAATGCCAAATAATGGTCATGATAATTTTAAAGTCTTAAAAAAGAAATATGCTAAAGGAATTGAACTAAGAGGTAAAACCATTGGGATTATAGGATTTGGAAGAATTGGACAATACACAGCAAAATATGCTTTAGGAGCTGGAATGAAAGTGGTTGCTTATGATCCATTTATTAAAAGTGCAGATTTAGACTTAGAGATAGCTGATCAATCATTGAAAGTAAATATTAATACCCAATCTCTTGGTGATTTACTCTCCAACTCTGATTACATTTCTCTTCATGTTCCAATGCCTTCTGATGGGAAAGCAGTATTGAGTGCAAATGAATTCAATAAAATGAAAGATGGAGTCAGAATTGTAAATGCTGCAAGAGGTGGTGTAATCGATGAAGATGACTTGATTGCAGCAATCAATAGCAATAAAGTAGCAGCTGCTGCCTTAGATGTTTTTGTTGGTGAGCCTTCGCCTAGAGAAGATCTGCTATCACATGAAAAGATTTCGCTAACACCCCACATTGGAGCAGCTACTAATGAGGCTCAGGATAGAATCGGAGTTGAACTAGCAGATAAAATTATTGCTTTCTACAACCAATAAATTTTGGTAAATTGCCTAAATGGCGAAAATCATTCCATTCAAAGCAATTAGGCCTGTAAGAGATAAAGCTCACCTTATTTCTTCAAGACCCTATTTTACTTACAAAAAAAGTATACTTAAGGCAAAGCTTGAAAGTAATGTATTTTCATTTTTACATGTGATTAATCCAGAGTTTAGAAAAGGCGACAAAACTAAACCTAACTCAATCGAACGATTTCAGGCAGTTTCTGACAAGTACATTGATTTTAAAAATAAAAACTATTTCAAAAAAGATGAAAAGCCTTGTTTCTACTTTTATAGACAAACTTCAAGCCATGGAGTTTATAGTGGAATAATAGCAGGAGCATCAGTTGATGACTACCAAAAAAATAAAATTAAAAAACACGAAAACACCATAATTTCAAGAGAGAAACTTTTTAAAAAATATCTTGACGTTTGTAATTTCCATGCTGAACCTGTTCTTTTGACTTACAATAGAACACAAAAAATAAAGGAGATTAATGAAGAAATAGTTAAAAAAAGACCAGAATACGAATTTACTAATACTGACCAAAAAAAACATGAGTTTTGGGTAATTCAAAATGCTGAGACAATTGAAAAACTCACCAAAGAATTTGATATTATAGATGATATTTATATTGCAGATGGTCATCATAGAGCTGCATCCTCATTATTATACCACAAGGACAACAAAAAAAATAAGTTAAGTGGTTTTTTCCTGTCGCTTTTTATTGATAAAAAAGACATTAAAATATTTGAGTTTAACAGGTTTATCAATAACATTTCTCCATTAGATGTAAAAAGTTTATTATCGAAACTAAAAACTGATTTTAATATTTCCAAACCAACTAAAAAACATATTAGTCCTAGAAACAAAAAAGAAATCAGTCTTTATATTGATAATCAATGGTATGTTATTGAAACTAAAGAAGAAGTATTAAAAACATTAAGCTATAAGCAACAATTGAATAGTCAAATTGTTTCTGACCTTATTTTAAAACCTATTTTAAAAATTAAAGATCTAAGAAAAGATAAAAGAGTAGAGTTTATTAGCGGAGAACTACCAATTAAAAACATAACCAATATGGTTAAGAATACACCAAACAGCATTGCTTTTTGCTTATTTCCTCATGATATTGAGGAGATAATAAAAATAGCTGATAATTCTGATACGATGCCACCTAAAAGTACATGGATAGAACCCAAACTCAGAAGTGCTATTACAATTTATGAGTACTAATTAATAACCTCTTTGACTTTATCAGCAGCTTCCTTGAGAGTGATTGCTGAATGAACATTCAAACCAGAGTTATCAATAATTGATTTTGCCTCAACAGCGTTGGTTCCTTGTAATCTAACAATAATTGGAACAGGAATGTTTCCAATACTTTTATAAGCTTGTACAATTCCTTTTGCAACTCGATCGCATCTTACAATACCCCCAAAAATATTTACAAGAATGCCTTTCACATTCTCATCTTTTAAAATAATATTGAAAGCCTTCTCTACTCTATCAGCATCTGCTGTACCACCAACATCTAAAAAGTTAGCAGGTTCTCCACCACTTTGTTTGATTATATCCATGGTTGCCATCGCAAGACCAGCACCATTAACCATACAACCCACGTTACCGTCAAGGTTCACAAAATTTAAACCTGCTTCATCAGCTTCAACATCAATTGGATCTTCCTCAGAAAAATCTCTCATAGCTGCATAATCTTTATGTCTAAATAATGCATTTCCATCTAAAGATACTTTTGCATCAACAGCAAGAATTCGATCGTCACAAGTTCTCAAAACTGGGTTTATTTCAAATAAAGAAGCATCACAACCTTCGTAAGCAGCATACAATGAACTCACAAATTTCACCATTTGTTTAAAAGACTTTCCGCTTAATCCTAAATTGAAGGCTACTTTTCTACACTGGAATCCAGTAATACCAACCTTTGGATCAATTTCTTCTTTATGAATCAGATGAGGAGTTTTTTCAGCAACTTCTTCAATATTCATTCCACCTTCTGTTGAATACATTATAATATTTCTTCCAGTTTCTCTATTTAAAAGTACTGACATGTAAAACTCACTTGTTTTGTCAAAATCAGGAGCATAAGCATCTTCAGCAATTAAAACTTTACTTACTTTTTTTCCTTTTACTGATGTTTGAGCAGTTACCAAATGTCCTCCAAGAATTCCGTTCACTTTACTCTCTAATTCACCAATTCCTTTAGCTATAGTTACCCCGTTGGCACCAGTTTCTGTAACTTTACCTTTTCCACGACCACCAGCATGAATTTGAGCTTTTACTACAAACCATTCTGTACCCGTTTCTTGTTTAAGTAGATTGGCTGCATCTAAAGCTTCAGCTACACTATGAGCTACTTTACCTTCTTGGATAGCGACACCGTAACTTTTTAAAATTGATTTACCCTGATATTCGTGAAGATTCATTATGTATGGATTAAATTTTCAGTAAATGTAAAAATTTGAATAACTCTCCTACTTATTGCATCTAATTAATTTTAAACTAATTATAAAATATACAGTTTTAACTTTACATATTAATAAAGTAATTACTTTTGATTGATATGCTTTTGATTAAAGATGTTGAAAAATATTACGGAGAATTAAATGTATTAAAAGGAATCAACCTTTCTTTTAAACAAGGAGAAATCGCATCTATTGTTGGTAAAAGTGGTGCTGGAAAAACTACTCTTTTACAAATCATAGGAACTTTAGAAAAACCATCCAGTGGTGATGTAATTTATAACAAAGAAAATGTGTTTGATTTAGATAAAAATGAGTTAGCTAATTTTAGAAATAAGCACATCGGATTTGTTTTCCAATTTCATCATTTACTTCCCGAATTTACTGCACTTGAGAATATATGTATGCCAGCATTAATTGCCAAAACCCCTTATAAAAAAGCTACTGAAAAAGCAAGACATTTACTTGATATGCTTGAAGTTAATAATAGAGAAAACCACAAGCCAAATGAACTTTCTGGTGGAGAACAACAAAGGGTTAGCGTTGCAAGGGCTTTAATGAATGATCCTAAAATTATTTTAGCTGATGAGCCAAGTGGTAACTTGGATACTAAAACTGCCAATGAACTTCATGAACTTTTTTTTAAACTAAGAGAACAGAATAATCAAACATTCATCATTGTAACACACAACAACAAACTTGCTGATTTGGCCGATAGAAAAATCACAATGAACGATGGAGAAATAAAAATCTAAAAAGATGGGCAGGACATTGCTCTAAGCGTCTGTTTTTTAGGTTTACAGTACATTTTTAAGGCCAATGAAACTTCATGGGATCCACCAGAATATATGGAAAGTTGAGATGTAGTAATATCATAACTATAACCCAATCTAAGTATGTTGGTTTCTAAGCCCATTGTCACAATAAAAGAATCACCACTAAACTTACTTAAATCTGGATGAAGTCGATACCATCCACCTAAAACATAAATCCCTTTTTTATAGTATATACCTAGATTTAATTGTTGATATTCTCCCTGTCTAGAATAAATAAAATTAGGAGATAATGATTCTTTTTTCTTTGTTGGAGTATATAACGACGTATTTCCAAGTAAAATTTCTGTTCCACCATGTACCGTATAACGTCTTGATAAAATTTCAACACTTGCTGTAGGAGGAGCAGATTGTAAAAAAGAAAGTCTTGGTTCTGATAGATGATGAGCTGCAAAACCCAAATAAAACTTGTCAGAATAACCTATAATACCAGCTGAAAAGTCAAATATATTCACAGGACTTGCAGAAATAATATCATTAGTTGTGAAAACAAAACCTCTTCTAGGATGAATCATATCACTAAAAGTTAAATTATCTCTATCAACTGATTTTTGAATAAATGTGGTTTGAATACCATAATTGACTGTAAAAGTTCTTGAAACATGCTGATGGTAAGCATAAGAAAGACTGACTTCATTTGACTTTAATGTTTTGGCAACTTGATCACTTAAAAAAATCAAACCAAACCCCCCGTTAAGTCCTTGAATACCTTGGTCATAAGTAACTGAAGTAGTAATAAAATTTCCAGAAAAACCAGGCCACTGGTCTCTGTAATTAGAGACTATTCTTGGGCATTTATTACTACCTGAAAAAGCTGGATTTAAATATACTGGGTTTGAGTAAAATTGGGTAAAAATCGGATCTTGGGCATGAAGAGAAGAGGAAGCAATAATCAATGTTAAAAAGAAATTAAAGCAAAAGTTATAGAAAACTTTATTAAAAATTTGAAGACTTTTAAACATGTAATCTTATACTCAAAAAAATAAATTAAGGTTATACTTTTCTAATTTAACAATAATTAATTGAATAAAATTAACATAGGATAATAATTGAAATGGAATTTAATGTCTTTTATTTGAATTTATTAGCAATTACAACTATATTTATATTTGTGTCAAAGCAACGTTAATTAATAAATTTAATTCCCTAAAATTTACCATTATGAGTGAAAATACCTGGCTAAAAAGCTATCCTAGTTTTGTAACCCCGACTGTAAGCCTTGATGGCTATCAAAATATTGTTGAGATATTTGATGAATCTGTTTCTAAATTTGGCCCTCAGGTGGCTTACACCAATATGGGTGTTACACTTACTTTTAATGAGGTTTCTGCTCACGTTGACGCTCTAGTTCATTTCTTGCAGAACAAAACTAACTTAAAAAAAGGAGATAGAATTGCATTACAAATGCCCAATCTTTTACAATTCCCAATTACCATTTTTGCTTGTTTAAAAGCGGGATTAGTTATTGTAAATACCAACCCGTTGTATACTTCTGAAGAAATGCGTCATCAATACAAAGACTCTGGTGCTAAGGCAATTATAATTTTAGAAAATTTCGCCTCTAACTTAGAGAAGATTCTGTCAGATACCAGTATTGAAACGGTAATAACCACGACTATTGGCGATATGCTTGGTGGTCTTAAAGGAGCAATCACTAATTTGGTTGTTCGTAGGGTTAAAAAAATGGTTCCTTCCTTCAATATCAAAAATTCACTTTCCCTGAAAGCAATTTTAAATGAAAATAGTGGTAAAAAAGGATCTCCAGTTGCATTAACACAAAAAGACAATGCCTTTCTTCAATATACTGGAGGAACGACTGGAGTTTCAAAAGGAGCCCAACTTTCACATGGGAATTTATGTGCTAATGTTCAACAAGTGGAGGCTTGGATTGATGAAAAGTTCACCGACGGACAAGAAACTATTATTACTGCACTTCCAATGTATCATATTTTTGCATTGACAGCCAACTGCATTGTGTTTTTTAGATATGGAGCCAAAAATGTTTTAATCACTAACCCTAGAGATATGAAGGCTTTTTGTAAAGACCTAAAGAAAAATCCATTTTCCATAATCACTGGAGTAAATACATTATTTATTGGTTTACTTAATCAAGATGCATTTAAAGGATTAGACTTTAGCCAACTTAAGATGGCATTGGGTGGGGGGATGTCAGTTCAAGATGCTGTTGCTAAAGAATGGGAGGAACTTACAAATAGTCCTTTGCTGGAAGCTTATGGACTTTCTGAAACAAGTCCTGCTGCTACAATAAATCCTGTAGATGGAAGTCATAGAAGGGGATCAATAGGTCTTCCATTGCCTAATACTGATATTAAGATTTTTGATGATGAAAGAAAAGAAGTTGCCCAAGGAGAACCTGGAGAAATTGGTATTAAAGGGCCACAGGTCATGCAAGGATATTGGGAGCGTCCAGATGAAACCGCCAATTGTATGCATGGTGATTATTTCTTGACGGGTGATATAGGAATTATGGACAAAGATGGCTTTTTTAAGATTGTAGATCGGAAAAAAGAAATGGTTTTAGTCTCAGGTTTTAATGTTTACCCCAATGAAGTTGAGAAAGCTATTTCAGAAAATGCTAAAGTCCTTGAAGTTGGTGTATGCGGTGGTAAAAATGAAGACGGGACAGAGTTTGTTCAGGCATTTGTAGTTAAACGAGATAATTCGCTTACCAAAGAAGAAGTAATTGCTCATTGTAGAGAAAACCTCACTAATTACAAGGTGCCAAAAG
>MDTC01272586.1_pt1 | contig 10112 bp, 8 predicted proteins | sample 811181 | NCBI WGS metagenome assembly MDTC01 (sample SAMN05326644, study PRJNA326480) | marine metagenome | isolation source: seawater | place: Pacific Ocean: North | collected 2011
GTATCAACTATAATCCCAACTTACAATCATGCTGATTATCTGGGTAAAGCTCTGCAATCTGTTCTAAATCAAACTTATGATAATTTTGAAGTATTAGTAATTGATGGTAATTCGGATGATAATACCACCGAGGTAGTTAATAAATTTAAAGATTCAAGAATTAAATATTTTAAAATTCCTAATTATGGAATAATTGCTACATCTAGAAATATGGGTATACGTGCATCATGTGGTGAATGGATTGCTTTTCTAGATGCTGATGATTGGTGGAGTAAAGATAAACTCAAAATTTGTATGGAACATTCCAACAATGAGGTAGATTTAGTTTATCATGATTTAAAAATAGTCTCTCAAAAACCCTCATTTTTTGTGAGAAGGAAAACACGAACAAGACAATTAAGAAAACCAGTTTTAATTGACTTATTACTTGGCGGCAACATAATACCCAATTCGTCGGTGGTGGTGAGAAAAGAGATGCTTGAAAAAATTGGTTTTATAGATGAAAGTAAGGAGCTCGTTGCCTCAGAGGATTACAATACATGGCTAAAAATTTCAAAGTTTACTGATAGGTTTTTATATTTGCCAAAAAGTCTGGGTTATTATTTTATTAATAATCAAAATATTTCTAAAAAAGATATGTCTGCCACATATCGTAAAGCAACTGATAAATTTTTGTCTGATTTAAGTAGTGCGCAAAAAATAAAGCTTGAGGCAAATTACAAATATATATCAGCACGTTATGATTTCTTACAATCAAACTTTAAAAAATCAAAAAACAATTTATTATTTGTATTGAAAAATGGATCTCTAGAACTAAAAATTAAATCCTTATTAATGTTTCTATTAATAATCATTAGTTTAAAATAATGATCAAATTAAAAAAAAATGAAATAAAAATAAGATCTTTATTTTGGTTATTAATAATATTATCCCTTATAAGCCCACCATTTGTATTTGCTGAGGCAATATACTTTGGAAGAGAATTAAGATTTTTTCTTATACTAAATATTTTAATATTAATTTCATTACAAAATATCAAATTAAGTCAAACTGATCTTTTATTTTTTGTTTTGTTAATTTCAATATTGTTCGTTGAAATAATAATTCAAAGAAGTGACTTAAATAATATTATTTCTTTTTATTCTGTTGTTTTAATTACTTTTTTATTATTTAAAGTATTAAGTAAAAATAAAATAAAAACAGATATTTTTCTTAAAAAATGGCTTCATTTTTCATTTATACTCTCTTCAGCAGCAATTATTTCTTTCTTAATCCACCAGTTTACAAATATTAATTTAGATATTTTAAATTTCAAATCCTCAGGTAATTTTAATCCAATGTATAATTATAACTTTAGTATTTTTGGTTTTACAATCCCCAAAAATTTTGCTTTTGGAGAGCTTAATCGAGTTGCAAGTTTTTTTAAAGAACCTCAATATGCAGGTATTTTTTTTTCTTTAAATCTAATACTGTCAAAAAAAATAAGTAATTCAATTTTTAATAAATATTTTATCACAAATTTTTTGGCAGGAATTTTAACTTTTTCAACTACATTCTATTTAGTGTTTTTAATTTTAATGTTTCCGTATTTGAGAGCAAAACGATCATATTTTGTTTCTGCATTAATTATAACATCACTATTATTAGTTATAGTTTTCTTTTTATTAGATATAAATGTCGAAATTTCAGAATTATTTCTATCTAATACATCATTTCTGGATCGTTTGGAGCGTAGTATTAGTGGTATTAATGCATTACAAAATGCATCATTGTTCAATTTATTTTTTGGTCATGGTATTAATAATTATGGCAAATTTAACTTTGATGAACTTGGTCGAAGTATATCATCAGGTTATCTAATTATGTTATTTGATTTTGGAATTTTACTTTCATGTTTGTTTTTTTTGACACTAATTAACATATTACTTAGAAATCTAACTCTTATGATAACATTTCTGATATATTTAATTGTCTTTCCAGTCTTTAAGTTTTATTTTGTATGGTTTGTTGTTATATTATGTATTTTATATAATTCAAAAAAATTTCATTTTGATGAAAATAAAACAAATAAACAATTTTATAACATCTAAAGTCTAAAGTGCTTATATTTTATAAAACCTGTCTATTTAGATCTATGCAGCTATTATTTTTTGATTTAGTCTAATAAAACCTTAATTAATTTTTTAATTTTATGCGTGTTGCTAATATTATAGAGGATGCAAGAATAGCTGGTCCACAATTAAGAAACCTAAAAGTTTCAAAAACTCTTAATAAAAAAATTTTTGTAACCTTGATTTTTCCAAAAGAAAATTCAAAAATTTTAGAAAATCTTTGTCGTACACACAATGTTGACTATTTATCATTATCACTTACAACAATAAAAAGAAGTTTAATAGGAATTTTTTTCTACATATTCTCTTTTCCGTTCGAAGTATTTAAACTCGCAAAGATATTAAAAAAAAATAATTATGATTTAGTACACGTGAGTGGAGGCTGTTGGCAAAGCAAGGGCGTTTTTGCCGCTAAAATTGCCCAAATAAAGGTCGTTTGGGAATTAAACGATACTTATACCCCTACTTTAGTAAGAGTCTTCTTCTTTTTTTTTAGCCGCATGGCAAACGGATTTATATTTGCTTCAGATAGGACAAGAAAATACTACAAAAAATTTATTTCTATAAATACAAAAAGTTTTGTTATTCAATCACCTGTAGATATTAATTTATTTGATCCAAACAAAAAAATTAAAAATGAGAAATTTTTAAATAAAAAAAAATTTAAAAAAAAAATTATAATTGCAACAGTAGGTAACATTAATCCCAATAAGGGACATATTACTTTTTTAAAAACTGCTAAAAATCTAATGGAATATCAAAAAAAAATAATTTTTATAGTTGTTGGCCCAATATATAAAAGCCAAAAAAAGTATTTTAGGTTTTTAAAAAATTTTGCCAAAAGTAATAATATCAGAAATATTTATTTTACTGGCCCTAAGGAAGATATAAGGCCATTTTTAAAAAGTACTGATATTTATGTCTGTACATCAAACAACGAATCCTCGCCTTTAGCAGTGTGGGAAGCTATGGCAATGAAAAAACCTATAGTTTCTACAAATGTGGGTGATGTAAGTAAATTTGTTAAAAATCATAAAAATGGTTACGTAGTTAATATTAAAGATGACAAAGGTTTAGCAAAATGCTTGTCAAACTTGATAAAAAACACTACAGCCAGAAAAAAATTTGGAAACTTATCAAGAAAAACTGCTAAATATAAACTTAATTTAGATTTATGTGCTAATCTACACCTAAAAGCTTATAAAAATATTATGCTTATTTAAATAAATCTTTTGTAAGACAATTATTAGGATATGAAAAAAAAAGATTTTTAAAAAAATATCCAAAGATTTTTTATTAATAATCTATGTTGAAAAAACTTTTTACAAATCTAAGCTTTTATAAAAGGATACTGAATTTTTGAAAATCTCAATTATTACTGTAAGTTTAAATAGTGAAACTTTCATAAACGATTGTTTAGCCTCTGTAAATCAACAAAACTATAATGATATTGAGCATATTATTATTGATGGAGGCTCAACAGATAAGACAATAAATATTGTTAAAAAATATTCACATATAAAAAAAATTGTATCTGAACCAGACAAGGGTATCTATGATGCTATGAATAAAGGAATTGAAATTGCAACAGGAGAAATAATTGGATTTTTAAATTCAGATGACTTTTATGCAAATGATTATGTTTTATCAAATGTTGCTGATATATTTATAAAACAAAATCATGTTGATGCCTGTTATGCTGATATGATTTATACAAGCAAATTTGATATTTCAAAAAATATCCGCTACTGGAAATCAAGTAAATTTTTTCCTGGTTTATTTTCAAAGGGGTGGTGTCCACCGCATCAAACCTTTTTTGCTCGTCGTTCAATATATGAGAAATTTGGTTTTTTTAATCTTGAATATAGCATTGCCTCAGATGTCGAATTAATGATGCGTTTTCTTGAGGTTAATAAAATCAATACCTTATATGTTTCTGAATTATGGATAAAGATGCGAATGGGTGGGACAACAAATAAAAGTTTTAAGAACATTCTATTTCAGAATAAAGAAGTATTACATGCTTTAAAAAGGCACAATCTTTCAGTAAATTTTATTAGTTTTATCTTAAATAAATTTATTTCTCGAAGCTTACAATTTTTAAAAAGTTTAAAATAATATAAATGAAAAAAGTCTTAGTCACAGGAGCATCAGGGTTTATAGGAAAAGCATTATTAAGGAGGTTAATTAAAGAAAGTTGGTTTATTAGAGGTTCTGTGAGAAATCATGAAAAAATTAAAATTGAGAAAGATATAGAATATATTTCAACAGGAGATATCTCACCAGAAACTGATTGGAAAGAAGCATTAGAAAAAATAGATTGTATTATTCATTGCGCTGCAAAAGTCCATGAAATCAATAAAGAAAAAGATTTAATTTCTTATAACTTAGTAAATGCTGAAGGCACAAAAAATCTTGCAGAGCAAGCTGCCAAACAAGGAGTTAAAAGATTTATATTTTTAAGCTCAATTAAAGTAAATGGAGAGAATACAGGTAAAAACTCTGAAAAAAAAATATTTACAAACAAAGACATGCCAAATCCACAAGATGCTTACTCAATTTCTAAGTTTGAAGCTGAAAAAGCATTGTGGGAAATTGCCTCTAAAAATGGTTTAGAAGTAGTTATAGTACGTTTACCTTTAGTTTATGGCTATGGTGTTAAAGGAAATTTAGAACGTTTGAAAACTTTAATTTATTCCGGGATACCGTTACCTTTAAAACTTGTTAATAATAAAAGATCATTAATTGGCATTGATAATTTAATTGAAGCATTAATTTGCTGTGTCAAGCACCCTAATGCTAAAAATAAAACATTTTTAATTTCTGATGATGATGACGTATCAACCTCACAGTTGATCAGACATATGGCAATGGTTAACGGACGCTCAGTACGTTTGTTTTCATTTCCTATATCGTTATTAAAATTTTTTGGCCATGTTTTGGGAAAAAAATCTGACATTGATCGATTAACAGAATCTCTCCAGTTAGACAGTAAATATATACAGCAAACAATTAACTGGAGACCTGCGGTAAGCGTAACTGAAGGCATAAGGCGAATGTATATTGAAAAGTAAATTTTAGTTTTGAGGATTTTATTTACAATTTTAATTTACAATATTCAGTTTTATTGAATATTAAAAAAATAATAATTTTTATGTTTATATTTTGATTAATCTTAATTTGATTATTTTAAATTTAGGATATATTACAAACATCGTTAAATATCGAAAAATAAATGATTAATTTAATTGTAGTAGCACATCCAGATGATGAAATTTTAGGATTTGGAGGAACTGGAGCTAAACTTGTAAAAAAAGGTGAGATAGTACAGCCAATTATTTTAAGCGGAAATGTTCAGGCACGCTCAAAGAGGCCGGAAGATAATGAATTATTAAAAAATATAATAGAAGCAAATCAGTATCTAGGTTTCAATAAACCTGTATTGGGAGATTTTCCTAATATACGAATGAATAATGTTGATCATATCGATTTAGTAAATTTTATTGAAAATCAAATACTAAAATTTCAACCAAATAGAATTTTTACACATCACCCTGGCGACCTTAACGATGATCATGTACATACAGCAATGGCATGTCTACCAGCTTCAAGGCTTTTTCAACGCAAAAAAGGCATAAAAGCACTAAATGCATTATACTTTATGGAAATTTTATCATCAACTGACTGGTCCTTCCCATCAATCAAAAAAAATTTTGAACCAGATACTTTTGTAGATATTACAGAAACATTAAATTTAAAACTTAAAGCTTTATCTAAATACAAAAATGTAATGAGATCGTCTCCACATCCAAGATCAAGAGAGGTATTAACTGGCCATGCAAACTCTAGAGGTGGTCAGTGTGGTTATCGATATGCAGAAGCATTTCAGTTAGCTTTTAAAAGAGAGATGTGAGGTGTATCTCCGTTTCGGAAAAAGGTTTTTTGATATATTATTTTCGTTAGGTGCTTTAATTGTTCTTTCACCAATAATTCTATTTATTTCTATATTAATAAAAGTTTTTAATACAGGACCCTTAATTTTTGAACAAAAACGTATAGGTATTAATAATAATTTATTCAATTTTTATAAGTTTAGAAGTATGCCATTGGGAACACCTAACATTCCTTCAGACAAAATTAAAAAATTAAATTTAAACTGGATTAGTAAGTTTATCAGAAGAACGAATATAGATGAGATACCTCAATTATTTAATATCCTCAGAGGCGATATGAGTGTTGTAGGTCCACGCCCAGCTTTGCCAAGTCAAAAAAAATTAATTAAATTTCGTAGTAAGAATGGAGTTTTACTTTACAGACCAGGACTAACTGGTCTCGCTCAAATATCTTCCTATGATGGTATGAAAGAAAATGTTAAAGCCTTTTATGATAAAAAATATATTAATTCTATTTCTTTTAAATCTGATATGTTGATAATTATAAAAACATTTTTTTATTTGTTAAAACCTCCACCAATTTATTAAAATCAAGTTATGAAATTTGGATTTATCACTTGCGTTCAATTAGGATTAAGATCTATGGAAGCATTTTATCAGTCAGGGGGTAAATTAGAATTTGCTGTTACGTTACCAGACCATATCGCAAAAAATAAATCAGGACGTGTTTATATTGATGATTTTTGTAATCAGAATGACATTCCTCTTTTTAAATATGAGAGTATTAATAACAAGACTTTAATAGAGACTATTATAAAAAAAGATATTGACTGGCTGTTTGTAATTGGTTGGTCACAAATTGCATCTAAAGATTTTTTAAATTCAACAAAAAAAGGTATTATTGGTATACATCCAACATTACTTCCTGAGGGTCGCGGACGAGCATCAATACCATGGGCAATATTAAAAAATTTAGATAGAACAGGAGTAACAATGTTTAAAATGGATGAAAGTGTTGATGCTGGACCAATTTTTGACAAAATTGAAATACCTTTAGATGGAAAAACTAATGCTACTAAACTTTATGACCTAGTTGTTGACGCGCACTTTAAATTAATAAGAAAAAACACAAAAAATTTACTTAATAATAAATTTAAATTAACTGTACAAGACAATTCTAAAGCATCAATATGGCCAGGTCGAAAACCAGAAGATGGTGAAATTAATTTAGAAGGATCTATATATGATGCAGAAAAACTTATTAGAGCTGTTACGCACCCTTACCCAGGGGCTTTTTATTTTCACAAAGGAATTAAACATATTGTCTGGTCAGCAAGAGTCCTTAAAAAATATGATAATGACATAAAAAATAGTAATACTATAAAATTTAATGATGGAGTTTTGCTAATCTTAAATTAGTGTTAATTTTATTATTTGTAATTATGATACAAAAATTAATGCATAAATAATTAGTGTAATATAAAATAAAATTATGAGCGATTATTTCAAAAAACTATCAATTATTATTTTGTCTCTTCATCGTTACTCAAAACGTACCATTGCAATTATAACTGATATTGGTCTATGTATTTTATGTACTTGGCTTGCATTTATTATTAGATTAGAAGAATTACTATTATTTAAACAATTTAATTTTCAGCCTATTTTAATATCAATAATTATTGCTATACCAATATTTTGGTTATTTGGATTATATAGAACTATTTTTCGATTCACAAATTTATCTATTATTTTAACAATCTTAGCATCTACATTTGTTTATGGATTATTTTATTTTTTAATTATTGGTGTTTATGGCATTCAAGGAGTTCCTAGATCTGTAGGTATTTTTCAACCAATGCTATTATTCTTTGGAATTATAGGTTCAAGACTAGGTGTTAAGTATTTATTAACTACAGATTTTGATAACACTAAATTAAATGATAAAAAAAATGTTTTGGTATATGGAGCTGGAGAGGCAGGTAGGCAATTAGTTATAGCTTTAGAAAATAGTCCTGAATTTAAAGTTGTTGGTTTTATGGATGACAATAAACAATTGCATAGACAAGTTTTATTTGGAAAAATTATTTATAATCCTCTTGAATTAAAAAAATTAATTGAAAATACTGGTATAAGTTTAGTTTTTCTTGCCTTACCAACAATAAGCAGAAATAAAAGAAATCAAATTATTGAAAGTTTAAGTAAATTTAAGTTAACAGTTAAAACTTTACCAAGTATATCCGAAATAGTAGATGGTAGAGTTACTTTATCTGATATTAAAGATTTAAACATAAATGATTTATTAAATCGAGAAGAGGTTAAACCAGATAAAAATTTATTAAATAAAAACGTAAAATCAAAAACAGTGCTTGTTACAGGTGCCGGGGGATCAATTGGTTCAGAATTATGTAGACAAATAATTAAATTAAAACCAAATAAACTATTACTAGTAGAATTAAATGAGTTTGCGCTCTATAAAATCAATGAAGAATTAAAAAATCTTAATAAAGAATTGAAAATTATTCCTTTACTCTCAAATGTACAAAATCAGTCAAAGCTAGAAATCATTTTAGAAACTTTCAAAGTCGATACAATATACCATGCTGCAGCTTACAAACACGTCCCATTAGTTGAAGAAAACATTTGTGAGGCAGTAAAAAATAACGTTTTTAGTACTTTAGCAGTTGCAAAGGCATCTATTACTAAAAAAGTTTCAAATTTAGTGCTTATATCAAGTGATAAAGCTGTAAGACCAACAAATGTAATGGGCGCAACTAAAAGACTATCAGAATTATGTTTGCAAGGTCTATATGACATAAATCAAAAAATAAAAACCAATTTTTCAATAGTTCGTTTTGGAAATGTTTTAGAATCCTCTGGATCCTTTATTCCAAAAATCAAAAAACAAATTAAAGAGGGTCAACCTGTTACTTTAACTCATAAAGATGTAACTCGTTATTTTATGACAGTAACAGAAGCAGCTCAATTAGTTATTCAAGCTGGAGCAATGGGAAGTAAATCAGAGGTATTTGTTTTAGATATGGGAGAAAGTGTAAAAATAAAAGATTTAATAGAAAAAATGATTAAATTATCTGGATTTACTGTTAGAAATGAAAAAAATCCTAATGGGGATATAATTATAAAAACAATTGGTCTTAGACCAGGTGAAAAGTTATATGAAGAACTTTTAATAGGTGATAACCCACAAAAAACATACCATCCAAAAATACAAAAAGCACGTGATACCCATATTCCTTTTGATCAGTTAGAGAGAGATCTTGATGATCTAAAAATTTTATGTCAAGAATATAAAACAAAAGATGTTAAAAATTTGTTAGATAAAGTAATAAAACTTTATGAGTCCAACTCTGAAATCGTAGATCATATTTATATCGAACAGACTGTTAACGGTTCTCATGATAATAACTCTTTATTTTATAAGGAAAAAAGTAAAAAAATAATTCAAATTAAATAACCTATACATTATTGTATTTTTTAATATATCTAAACGATAATATCTTTAAAATTAATATTTGTAGCTATTTCTTAATTCATGATTTTAAAATCAAATAAAGAAAAAAATATATTTTACCATTTTCCATCAATCTTATTTTCTTTAATTCCCTTGTTTTTAATTACTGGTCCTTTTTTAAGTGATTTATCAATTTCATTAATAAGCATCTTGTTTTTAGTTTACTGTATTAAAGAAAAAAACTTTTCATATTTTAAAATAAAATACTTTTATATTTTTTTAATATTTTGGGGATATCTATTATTTAACTCTTTAATCAACAACTTTAATTTTGATAGCTTAAAAATTTCATTTTTCTATTTCAGATATGGTGTTTTTGTGATTGCTATAATTGCTTTATTAAACGTAAATGACAAATTCATTAAATATTTTTTTTTTTGTGCTTTAATCTGTTTTTCAGTACTGATTTTAGATGGTTTTTACCAGTATTTCGTCGGCAAAAATATTTTAGGATGGGAAAATAGTTCAAGAACATCGAGTTTTTTTGGTGAGGAGCACATATTAGGTGGATATTTAAGTAGACTATGGCCAATTTTTTTTGGTTTATCTATATTAATTGTAAAACAAAAAAACAAA
>MDTC01060388.1_pt1 | contig 10111 bp, 12 predicted proteins | sample 811181 | NCBI WGS metagenome assembly MDTC01 (sample SAMN05326644, study PRJNA326480) | marine metagenome | isolation source: seawater | place: Pacific Ocean: North | collected 2011
TCTCCTGTGTCCATTTCGGTTCCGAGAAATACTTCCCTTTTAGGCAATACTGGACATTTTTGTGGGTTTGATTCATACGATATCCATTCAAGCAGACGTCATGAGGGTCTTACTAGGCCACAATATTTGCATTTATTTAGCGATAATGTTGCTTTCCTTCGCTTGCTTGCATCAACAATCATCGTATCTTCCTAATTATACTCAATTAGAAAAAATGTATTCAGATGGATCAAATGACTCTACTAATTTCACATCATCAGGGGGCTCTGGAGTAGCAGTTTCTGGAGAGCCAGGGTACGTCGGCGACACTCTAATTGCATCATTGATGGTGACAAACTCGGGCAATTCTACTGGTTCAGTTTCACTGATCATCTCTCCAATTTCTGGAGACCAACCGTTCGAAGGTACGCAAACCTCAATCTCACCGGGTTCAACTCGCGAAGTTTCCACTCCCTTCAAATTGGCTTTATCCGGAACGAACAATTTTCTTTGGCGAATTTCTGAAATTGAAGATCTCACAAATTCAAAAATGCAAGGAAATTTTTCAGTGGAAGTGATGCCTAGTCAGACAATCGATCTATCTATCGATTCATTAGAATGGACTAATTCTAATGGACTAAATTTCGACGCATCAATTTCTCTATCAAATGGGAGGGCCAGGGAAATCACTCTCGATGTCTTTTCAGTTTCCCAAGGTAGCAATCAGTTATTGCAAACCATTCAGATTAATTCCGATCCTGGCAGAAGGACAATCACATTCGACCTTGGCCACCCTTCAGCAGATGAGATACTCTTAGAGGCAATCCCAATTGGATGGCAACCTTCATCATATTCAATTAATTCCTATCTGATGAACGTTTCAGAGCCATCAGTAAATGGGGACTCACTCTCCGTCGAAGCATCATTCTCTCCCAGTCGACCCATTCCCGGAAGTAGAGTAACGGCCTCCATTTCCTTAGAGAATATGGGCAATTATCAAGCACAATCCGGTTTTATCCGGGTCATCTCTTCATCCGATCAGGAAATCCTCGCACAAACGGATGTCCAATCTGTCATCCCAGGATCAAACCTCGCAACTGATGTGTCCTTGCAAAATTGGCCTGTAAGTGATAGTGTTGGTTTAGAGGTCCAGTGGCATACAAGCGGCGTGAAATCTACAAATTACTATTCAATAGAGACGGAAAACAGCCAGGAAGGACTGAACCTACCTTTCGACATACTAGCTGCAGCATATGGGCTACTTGCCGGTGCCCTAATTATCCTGGTTGGCACATTTGTATGGCGTGCAGTATCAACTAGAACTCCCTCAACCTCGGATTTCAACCTCCGTGAAACTAAGGAATCAACAAAGACTCAGTCTAAACAGGAGAAGACTGAAATCCAATGCTCATATTGCGATCAGAGACTAATGGTCCCTCACAATCATGTTGGCGGGGTTCGCTGTCCTTCTTGCTCAATGGAATTCGTTGTAGGTGAACAAGACAAACCATCGCACCCCGTAGTGCGTTCATCAGAAGACACGTTAAATTGTCCCGAGTGCGATCAGGCCTTGAGAGTGAAAATGGAGAGTAGGCCAGCAATGTCTAGATGCCCATTATGCAAGACCGAATTCATGGCCGAGACCGAGGGGGCTTAAGATGTCCGAATTCAGCGAAATTGAGGAGATGTATCTAAAGACAATCTTCGAAGTTCACATGGAGTCTCCTGGGGAGATTGTAAAGACGACACAACTCGCAGATTTGATGGGGCTTTCAGCGGCCTCGGTAACTGAAATGATTCAGCGCCTTTCCCTACGTGAAATGATTACTCACATTCCTTATCGCGGCTGCCGACTAACAACCGATGGTTTCCAATTAGCTGCTAGGATAAAAAGAAGAGAAGGCCTTCTAGAAGTACTTCTGAGGGATGTGATTGGATTCAATGGGGATGTGAAGGGCGTTGCATGTAGAATGGAGCACGCAGTGGGAATAGAATTGGAGGAAGCTCTCGATCGCCTACTCGGTTATCCGGAGACCACCATTACGGGGCAAAGAATTCCGAGCGTTGAACGTGACTTTGGAACAGTGGGCGTCGGCATATTATTGCCGATTCGAAGTCTCCCGGAGGGGTCTTCCGCCATAGTTGAGGTGATTGTTGCAAATGATGTTGATTCTTTTACCATAAAAAATTCCGGAATTAGTGTCGGTACATCGATATCAGTGTCCGGAGGCATCTTTACTTCTGATGGCCTCAAAATTAAATTATCTGGTAGTATTTCACAAAGGATTCTTGCCAGAGTCACTTCAATGGAGGATTAATCCATGCCTTCAAATGAGGAGTCGAGCAATTACCACAGTCGTGAGAGTGAATTAGAATCAATGGTAGAAACACTACAGACAGAGACTCCATCTGCACCTGAGATCAAAGTAATGGTGAAGGATGAGGATAGGGATGCAATCAGTAGCACCAAGGCTACCTTTAAGTCCAGAGAGGCGATTTTGACTGGAATAGATGATCTGCTAATCAGTAGGGGGGCCCGTTTGATCCTATTCTTGCCGATTGTAGTTGTACTTCTATTCGGACTTGCACAATCTTATCGGGGATCAGAACCAGACTGGTGGGAGGGCGGGGTACAGGAACTATTCTTCGCATTTTCATTCTCAAAATCAGTTTACTTGCTCGCCCTCACTCTTATGGTAACCGATCTCGTGCTTTTGTTCGTTCTACATTACTTATTATGGATCACAAAGAGGATTTTTCAAATCGAAACGGATGAGGTCGTTTCTACTGGAGTTACATTTCGTAGTTCTCACGGGTATAGCGAGATGAAGGCTGTAATTGATGGCGCTTCGAATCAACTTAACCTTACTACAACTTTGATGATTTTCTCTACAGGACTACTTGGATTGGCATTAGTCTTCCCTTCAGAAACTGAAGGCATACCCGTCCTTATCGCTCTTTCCACAGGCACTCTACTTTCTGGGCACAGTGTATACATGGTTTCTAATCGTCCCAGATTTAACACTGTCGAGCCATGGGGTCTTTTGGATGCATTTTCCCCTCCGATGCATCCTGCATTGCTGAATAGGCCGTTCACAGATGTTATCAGGTCCCATGTCGACCCTCTTCTAGCAGTACGCTTCTCCAAGTACGTCTCTTCATTCAGTAATAATCTCAAGAAAGGCGTCAGACTTTCAGAATTGCAGGAATACCTCCTGCAAGTCCTAGATTTGTTCCGATCAGGGGTGATTGAAGAGGACGATTTCCATCAAGCACTCGGAGAATTGGTTGATACAAGAACTATTGAACAAATTATCAATCATACGGAATTGGGAGAAGAGACATTGGACAGGTTACTAATGCATGCGAGAGACAGGTGCGCACCTTTCTTCCGTCTAAACGACAGGATGAGAATGCACTTGTCTATCCAATCAAATGACAATATTTGGTTTGATGTAGACATGGAAAATCTAACACTCGGACAAGCGAATCTATTCGCATTCGTGCTCAACCAGTCAGGAGAAACTCAGGATCTAATTCTAAGGGTTCAGACTCCGGATTTCCGTCCAAACGAGTGCGTTTACAGACTCAAAGTCGAACCTCATGCCGATGACTCACTTTCCGGAAAGACCACCTATGAGAGAGTATCTTCTTCGATGGAATCATCGAGAATAGTCTGGCAGACTCTGATTCCTTCATCTATGGGCGATGCTACAGTAACAGTAAGACTTGAGGACTCCTCCGGGAATCTAATTTCTGGAAAGGTTCTGACATCACAAGTACGCTCCGACCTCTTTACTCGCCTAAGGATGACAACAGGAGCCGTATTCATGTTCGGCGCTGTACTCGCCATAATTTCACCGATTCTTCCCTTTATAGCAAAGTTGCTTGGCCTTTAGGTCTCTTCAATAAGGGGGAACTATTCGCAAATACATGGATAGTGACGATGCGGACTCCGATGATCTCCGTACCAGGTTGCATGCCATGGAGTCCAAGCTCAGCAGAGTACGTGGTCAGAGGGATTCTCATAATGAATCCGCTAAGAGGGCTGCAGATCAGAGAAACTCGGCCCAAAATAAAAGGAATGAGGTCCAAGAAAACATCACGTCAATGATGGAAGATCAGAAGATGGTGCGGGCACAAGCAAAGATTCACCAAGCCAGTCGTGATGAGATTCAGCAGAGCATTAGAGAGATCTTGTCACGAAAGAAGGGGAAAAGGGACCAAGGACCAGGCAAGTCAGTAGTCATACAGCTTTCAGAGACCGTTGGTGAGATTGAGAGGATTGAGGACCGCATCATGACCGATGGGACTCTAACACTGGAGAAAGAGAATTCCCTAATCAAGAAACTCAGGTCCCTCATTTCTCGAAGAGACGAGTTGATACCCCATGTTGAGCATCAGCGCATAGTCTCGATTGATCTGAGTGATATGGATGAGTCTATTCAAAGATTGAGGGCAGAAGCTGACAACGAGCACAAGCTAATGCTCGAGCAGAATAGTCTTGCGGATGAAATTTGGAGTGAAATTAAGCCTATGTTCGAAGAGAGGGACTTCCTCAGAGGGGAGGGAGATAGGTTACATGCTCTATTCTTGGATGAAAGGGGTAAAGCCGATGAGGCGCACAAAGGAGTGGTTGAAATGCTCTCCAAGGTCAATGAGATCCGTAGCGAGATTCGTTCACAGCATGAGGAGAGGGAGAGACTAGTCAAGGATCATAACAAATCAGTCAGGCAGGCCCTCAGAGGCCCCGACCAAAACGAGGAACTGGCAGAGTCACTTTCCGACAAGCTTCTCTCTGGTGAATCAATAACCTTCGGTGGCATTGTTGCCGGTGATAGTGTCACAATTAGAGAGGAGAAAACTAAGCCAGAGAGAAAGTCAAGAAAGCTTGGCACTACACGGGGCAGGAAGAACTAGTTACCAGCCTCTCTCATCCATCCTAACTTCTAGTGCGTCTATTTCTAGCCCTGGCATTGCTTCTCCAACCATCTCACAGGCTTCCGCCACTACAGTTGAGTCCTCGAAGTGATGCGTGGCAAGGACTACAGCTTCAGCAGTTCTTGTAGGATCAGAGCTTTTGAAGATCCCGGATCCAACGAAAACCCCATCCATGCCATGCTTCATCATCAGAGCAGCATCAGCAGGAGTTGCTATCCCTCCCGCAGAGAAAGTTACTACTGGAAGACGGCCTAAGTCTGATACTTCATTCAGGACTGATTTCACTTCCTTCCTGACTTCTTCGAGGCTCCCGAAGGGCGTGGTTTCAACACTGGCCCCAATTTCTGATGATTTTTCCAATTTTCTATAACCACCAAGGATACGGTCTACGATATTCTCACGTGAGTTTGAGTCGCTCCTCCTCGTTGTTTCAATCTCGGTTGCCAGGAGTCTAGCATGCTTTACCGCACTCACCACATTTCCAGTACCGGCTTCTCCCTTGGTCCTAATCATAGCAGCTCCCTCGGCAATCCTCCGAACTGCCTCACCAAGACTGGTACATCCACAGACGAATGGAATTGAGTAGTCGTTTTTTGGGATGTGGAAGAACGGATCTGCTGGAGTAAGGACCTCCGATTCATCGATCATATCTACTCCAAGTGACTCCAGTACCCTGGCCTCCTCATCGTGCCCTATTCTGGCCTTTGCCATCACTGGAATACTGGTGGTCTCAATAATCTCCTTGATCAGTTTGGGGTGACTCATTCTAGCCACTCCGCCCGAAGAACGAATGTCTGCAGGGACTCGCTCTAGTGCCATCACCGAAACAGCACCAGAATCCTCGGCCACATGAGCCTGTTCGGGAGTAACGACATCCATAATAACGCCACCTTCCTGCATCTTAGCAAAACCTCTCTTGAGAAGCTCTGTCCCATGCCTCATGTTGCCCAGATCAACTCTTTGCTGCATGATGATTCCTCTTGGTACGAGTTCATGAACCTATGTGGATGAAGTATTACTCAGCTGCCAGCCAGAACTGGAGAATCCCCTTCTGCTATTGGAAGATCGGGGGACTCTTCCTCATTCTTCTCTAACCATCCCATCTCTTCGTCCGGTAAATCGGTGTCGGCATAGATTGCCTCTTCTGGACACTCAGGAATGCAAGCTGCACAGTCTATGCATTCGTCGGGATCTATCACCAAGTATTCTTCGGCTTCCCTAAATGCTTCTACTGGGCAAACATGCACGCAATCTTGGTATTTGCACATTACGCAGGCACTAGTAACAACGTGAGTCATATCATCAGTCTGTCTAAGTAGTTAGCATATGAATTCTTGTATTAGTCACCAATCAGCCCTATTAGCAAATTCTCTGCAATCTCGATCGAATCCTGTCCCGGGTAAACTTCCAACTTGAATTTCCCTTTGGCCACAGATTCGTGTGAATTATGAGAAATTACTCCTTTGCCTTGAACTAACATTTCCAGATTCAGCCTCACGTGTAGGAACTTGTCCTCATCTACTCGACTATCTAGTTCGTTCTCAAGTATAGAAACTAAAGATTCATTTTCCAGTCTACCCAACGAGGATAGAGCCTGCTTTCCCTTCATCTTCACGCTGATTGTCTGCATGGGTGCTCCCAATGTTGACTTTTCTTTGAGGACGACTATCTCAGATGTGCCCCCGCTAAGCCAATTTAGAGCATCTCCGATTACATTGCATTGGTCAACGGCACTAGCATGAATTCTCCATTCGCCGCCATGGAGGGTCATGCTCTTCCCAGTTGCCAACGTGTATTGAATGCGTTCCTTAACTGCCTATATCCGTAGCATTTCGTTCAAATACTGGTTGCAGGTCGGACGGCCCGCAAACGGGGTAGCCCCCGCAATAAGGAGACGTATCAATGGCCAAAGGTGCATCAGCGAGAGCAGCAGCTCGTAGGCAGAAGGACAAGTGGAAGTCTAAGAGGTGGTACTCTATCAGAGCACCTCGAAATCCATGGTCATTCAAGGTCATCGGAGAGACTATTGCCGAGGAAGAGGAGATGCTGGTGGGAAGGCTATTCGAGATCATGCAAAACGAGTTAGATGGCGACTTCACCAAGATGCACATCAAGATAAAGTTCCGAATTAAGGAAGTTGTCGGTAACGACGCAATCACTGAGTTCGTTGGACACGATGTCATGAAGGACTTCGTTAGGAGGCAGATAAGGAGGGATCGGGGTAAAATTGACGATACTATAGATGTCGTCACGGAAGATGGCTTCTTTGTCAGGATCAAGCCATTCACAGTAACAAGGTCAAGCGTGAAGGCTAGTCAGAAGAATGAGTCTCGGAGCGTCACCAGGAACGAGGTCGTGAAGTTCTGCTCCCAATCAACATGGATAAATGTCCAGAAGGCACTAATGGATGGCTCCCTTGAAGAGGCCGTCTCCAAGGCAATCTCTAAGATTCAACCAGTTAGGGCATTCTTCTTCAGGCGCAGCCAGCTTATACAGGACGGCGTTGTGCTAGACGACGGACCAACTCTGGAGGAGATTAAGGCCGAAGAGAAGATTTCAAAGGAACAAGAAGCGGAGATTTCCGAGCAAGAGGATGGTCCCGAAGGCTCGCCAGATGGGGATAGCCCGGTCGAAGAAGAACAGGAGGTTTCCACCCAAGACGATCAAGAGGATGAGAATACAGATGATAGCGATTACGAGTCGATGACCGTGGCGCAACTGAAGGAACTTCTGAAGGAAGCAGGTAAGCCAGTTTCAGGAAAGAAGGCCGATCTCATCTCAAGGCTCTCGGAGTGAGGAGATGCCCCGCATTGCGGTGATTTGTGGAACTGGGATGAGTGCATTCACGACCACTCTAGAATCAACATCTTCTTCTATGTCGATTCTTGCAGAATCGAAATGGGGGCCAGTACCTGTTTCGGTGGTGAATCATGAGTTGGGGCAGGTTTTCGTCTTAGACAGACATCATTCAAACGAAGAAGCAAGAACTCCTCCCCATGAAATAGAGCACCGTGCAAACGTCCACGTAGTCGCTAGTTGCTCACCTGACATAATTGTCAGCGTGAACTCTGTCGGATCGATGTTAGGTTCGATGCCACCGGGTACTGTGGGAATTGCCAGTGACATCCTAGACCTATCCATCAAGCCATGGACGTTTCACGATGATGATGCAATTCACGCAGATCGCACCCGTCCATTCGACCACCGATACTCTTCCGTTTGTGAAGCGGTACTCACAGAGGGCCAGGGCAGCACACCATCTGGATTGGTAGTGGCCCAATGTATAGGTCCTCAGTTCGAGAGCCCATCTGAGATCGATGCACTACAGAGGCTCGGAGCACATGTTGTCGGAATGACTCTCGGTCCAGAGCAGAGACTAATTTCGGAGACAGGGATAGCACATGTCTCCCTGCCCTGCTCTTCGAACTGGGCTGCAGGAAGGACACCGGGTGAGCCGAATGCAGAAATCAATCACGAAGCGGTCGATGAGATGGCTTCGCAAATGCGAGGTCTGATTTCCTCATGCATTCTGGCACTCCTTGGAGATATCAATTAGTGTAACTACCTTGATGGAGCCTCTCTCCCGCTCAATGCCATGGCGGGAAGGCTGAGTGTTGATGATTGGTTGCAGGTGGAGCACGGTAAGGTACCCGATGGGTCTTGGTCTACAATGATGGCCAGGGTGGCTAAGTTCCACCACAAGCACAATTTTGTAGATGACGAGAGCCACGGTCATGACATGGGATTCCGAATTGCCCTGACCGTGGAGGAGCTGGGTGAACTATCCGCGGCCATCACGAAGGGCAAGCCAGACGAGGAGGCGGCCGAGGAACTGGCCGACCTTCTGATTCTGATACTTGGTCACTCTCTAGCAATGAACGTAGACCTAGAATCGGAATTCCACAAGAAGATGGATCTAGTCATGACTAGGAAAGCCAGAATCGGTAAGCTAGGCATCAGAGTCACCGATTACTCTGATTAGGTTGCTACCAAAGCAGGCTAGGGGGAAAATACCTAGCCTGTACGAAACTACTCTGAGTAATCTTACTCTATTCAATATCAAAGAACTCTGATTGCATTGTGGCAATCTCACTTCTTGTTCCGGCATTTGAGTATGCCTCTAATGGTTCTCTGTTCAGATCTAGGAACTGCTGCCCGAATTGGAATGGCTCTAGGACCATAGCGGCTTGACCGTGATGCCCCAGTATGGCCAAGGAAGCAGCAATGGCCTCAACTGAGGATAACCTACCGACTCTTCCCCAGGAAACAGGGTTTGCAGCCAGTAATGCGGGTAATTTCCTTCCCTCCAGCATAGTACTTCCAGATATTTCTTCCAACGACTCATCAATCCTCTTCCATGAGCAGTCTAGAACTACAATCGCAGCACCCATGGAAATTAGGCTGCGATCCTCAGGCCCGAGTATTGTTGATGATTTGGGATCAAGGATATATCCCCTCTTGGGTGAATTTGAAATCGATTCGTGCAACTCTACTAGGCCATTAGCATGCATCTTCCTAGCAGTACACTTCCGTGGGTCATCCTGATCGAGATGAATCACATGGAGTGGCACCTCTTCCACGAATCTATCTCCTAGATCTCGCACCAGATCGTGAGACTCCTATCCTTCTCCCTTTCTTCTTCTGACTCTTCTGCTTCTTTGGTTCTGAAACAGATGAATTTTTCGCATCTGATATGGTCATCTGCTTATCGTTATTCGAAGATACCATTGAATGGGCATGGGAAACAGACTCCACGAATAGTCTGATGTCCAGAGCCTTTGCGAACTTGTTCAGGAGGGAGTCAGTCGGTCTGATGCCATTCTCGGTCTTCTGAATGACGGCAATCTTCTCATTCATCTGTTTGGCAAGGTCTTCTTGGGAAATACCCCTATGCTTCCTGGCATTTCTAATTCGTGAATGAAAGTCATTTGCGAGCTCTACCTCATCTTTTGTCATGATATCCACGCCGGAGACCCCTTTCCCCGAGACTGAACTTTGAATCCCAGTTGAGGGGACATAAGTCGGAGCCCTAACTGCCTCGACGATAAGTCCCATGGATTCTATGCATCTATTGCAGCACTCGAGTATAGAATTGTTGCCAACGGGTTTTGCAATCTTTGCCCTCTTTGTACCAATCCCCTCGGCCCCACATAGCTCGCATGCACCCATACTTAGCCGATATGTCTGAGCA
>MDTC01184132.1_pt1 | contig 10110 bp, 9 predicted proteins | sample 811181 | NCBI WGS metagenome assembly MDTC01 (sample SAMN05326644, study PRJNA326480) | marine metagenome | isolation source: seawater | place: Pacific Ocean: North | collected 2011
AACTGATTAACAATATTGCAAAAGCATATTCTGGACTTTCTGTTTTTGCAGGTGTTGGCGAAAGAACAAGAGAAGGAAATGATTTGTTAAGAGAAATGCTTGAGTCTGGAATTATTCAATATGGAGAAGATTTTATGAAATCTATGGAACAAGGAGGATGGGATTTATCTAAAGTTGATAAGGAAAAATTAAAAGAATCTAAAGCAACTTTTGTTTTTGGTCAAATGAATGAACCCCCTGGTGCTAGAGCTCGAGTTGCATTGTCAGGACTTACTATTGCTGAATATTTTAGAGATGGTCTTGGTGATGGTCAAGGGAAAGATGTACTGTTTTTTGTAGACAACATATTTAGGTTTACTCAAGCAGGATCTGAAGTTTCTGCCTTATTAGGAAGGATGCCTTCAGCAGTTGGGTACCAACCAACACTTGCTACTGAAATGGGAGCAATGCAAGAGAGAATTACTTCTACAAAAAAGGGATCAATAACTTCAGTCCAGGCAGTTTATGTTCCTGCTGATGATTTAACAGATCCTGCACCTGCTACTACTTTTGCACATTTAGATGCGAATACAGTTCTTTCTAGAAAAATTTCAGAATTAGGAATATATCCTGCAGTTGATCCATTGGATTCAACATCTAGAATTTTAACTCCTGAAATTTTAGGTGATGAGCATTATAACTGTGCAAATAGAGTAAAGGAATTATTGCAAAGGTATAATGAATTACAGGATATAATTGCTATTTTGGGTATGGAAGAACTTTCAGAAGAAGATAAGTTAGCAGTTGCAAGAGCAAGAAGAGTTCAAAGATTTTTATCTCAACCATTTCATGTAGCCGAACAATTTACAGGTATTCCGGGAGTTTTGGTTGACATAAAAGATGCTATTAAAGGATTTAATATGATTATGGATGGAGAATTAGATCATATTCCAGAAGCTGCATTTAATTTAAAAGGATCTATTGAAGATGCTATTAAGGCTGGCGAAAAAATGTTATCTGAAGAATAAGATATGTATTTAGAAATAATTTCTCCCGAGGAAACTCTTTTTAATGGTGAGATAGATTCAATATCAGTTCCTGGATCTTTGGGTTCTTTTCAAGTCTTAGAAAACCATGCACCTATTGTATCTTCAATAGATTCAGGAAAAGTTACTATTAGAGGAAAATTTGACTCTTCAAAAAAATATGCAAATTATTTTGAAAGATTGGACGATAACGTATTAGTTTTTAATATTTCTTCTGGAACTATTGAAGTTAATAAAAACAGAATCATTTTACTTTCTGAAAAGTATTAGTTTATGAAAATTATTTTTGTCCTTATTATATTTTGGACAAGTTCTTTTAATTTCATTTTTTGTCAAAAAATAAATTTTATCACAAAAAAATTAGATGAAGTAATAATTGAATCTTCTAGAATAGATTTACCTTTTTCTAAAAACTCTAGATCTATCCAGATTATTTCTCAATCTGAGATTCAAAAAAGTGGAGCATCTAATCTAGTTAGTTTACTGCAACAAATTTCAGGAATAGATATAAGACAAAGAGGTATTTTTGGTTTGCAGGCTGATCTTTATATAAGAGGAGGAAGTTTTGATCAAACTTTATTGCTTATTGATGGGATTAAGCTTGAAGATGCTCAAACTGGTCATCATACATTAAATTTATTATTACCTGTTGAGTTAGTTGAAAGAGTAGAGATTATTAAAGGATCTGCAGCTAGAATTTTTGGTCAAAATGCATTTACGGGGGCTATTAATATCGTTACTAAAGATTTATCTAGGGCTAATAATAGAATTGAAGTTCAGAGTGGATCTTATAACTTGAAAGGTTATAGAACTTCAATATTAAAAAGTTTTACAAAAACTAAATTTATGGGGCATTTTTCTTATAATAGATCAAAGGGCTATAGATATAATTCAGATTTTTCAAATAAAAATTATTTTATTAAATCTAATTTAAAAATGGAGAAAATTCCGATTAAACTTTTAGCATTTTTTTCTGATAAAAAATTTGGAGCAAATGGATTTTACGCGTCACCTTCTGCTAAAGATCAATATGAGGAAACTCAAGGAAGTGTTATTGCTTTCTCTAGTGAAATAAAGAAAGAAAAGTCTATAATTAAACCAAAAATATATTGGAGAAGGAATCAAGATATGTATGTATATATTAGGGACAATCCATCAATTTATAGAAACTTACACATTGGAAATAAAGTTGGGACAGCTTTGGATTTAAGTTTGTTTTCTAAAATAGGGACTACAGGTTTAGGAATTGATGTTTCAAAAGTGTTTTTGAGAAGTAATAATTTAGGTAATCACCAAAGGGTAATGACTAATATTTTTATTGAGCATATGTTTTTATTATTTAAATCAAAACTTGATCTAACAATTGGAATAGCCTTTAATAAATATTCTGATTTTGGAAACCATTATTTTCCTGGGCTTGATATAGGATATAATTTAAGTAATAGTTTTAAATTATATGGCAATATTGGATCAACGTATAGAATACCAACTTATACTGATTTGTATTATAGTGATAAAACTACTTTGGGTAACAAAAATTTAAATCCGGAATCTGCTTTTAATTTTGAATTAGGCCTAAGATATTTTAAAGACAAATTTAAATTAAGTTCATCGGTTTTTGTTCGAAAATCAAAAAATTTAATTGATTATGTAAAAACAGTTCAAAATGATTTGTGGATGGCAAATAATATATTAAAATTAGATACTGAAGGTTATGAAATTGAATTGGTTGGAATTAAAAATTTGAAAAAAGTAACTCATACTTTTAAAATTGGATATACTTATATTAATGACAATAATCTTAGTTCAAATTTCAAATTTTCTAAATATTCAATTAATTCATTTAAACATCATTTTGTTTCTAAAATAATTAGTCAATGGACTTCATTTATTAGCTCTAACATTGTTTTTAAATCAGCTAAGAGGACTAGTGATAAAAATTATAAAGTAGTAGATGCATCAATACAGTTCAAAAGGTCTAATTGGAAATGTTCTTTATTTATAAATAATATTTTTAATGAAACATATTCTGAGACTAACCTTGTGCCTATGCCAAAATCTAATGGGGGAGTTTCACTAGAGTATATTTTTTAATTTTTTTTATTAATGGAGTTAAGTATTAGATTGTTTTCCCATCCTTTTGATTTTAGTGTATTATAAACTTTTTTTTTACATAAAATGTGATCTTTATTTATATTCCAATATTTTTTAAATAATAAATTAAAAGTTTCTAAATATTCGATTTCATCAATTTCAGAAATGGCTTTATTTATATTCCATTCGCTAATATTTTGTTTATACAGTTGGTGCTTAATTTTAATTTTACCCCATTTTTTAATTTTAAATTTTCCTCTTGCAAAACAAATAGAAAATCGAGTCTCATTTAAAAAATCAGCACTTATCAATGTAGAAATAATTTTTTCGATTTCATTTTTTGGAATTTTAAATTTATTTAGTTTTTGAAGAACCTGTTTATGAGATCTTTCTTGATAAGAACAAAATCTTTTCATTTTTTTTAAAATAGTATCTGTAGTATTCAATTAAGTAAACTTTTATTAAAGTTATAAAATAAAAAAAGCGAGAATTTATAGATTCTCGCTTTTTTTAAATAAAAATACGTTTATTATTTTCATCATAAAACCTATAAAATAGATAATAATATGCATCTCTAGGTATGACTCGTATTCTTCTTTTATATTTAAAAAACCATTGAGTTTTAATGGAAGGGAACCCTTGGTTTAAATAAGCAGCAATAAAAGGATGGATATGTAAGAATATCTTTTTGTTTTTATAACGCTTATTATTGATAATTTTATTAATATCTGTGTCGATTTTTTCAAGTAAAACAATAGGAGCTTCAACTTCTCCTTTTTCATTAGGATTTGGTTCTTTTGTTTTTATACTCATTACTGGTCTTACGCGTTGACGAGTAATTTGAATTAAACCAAATTTACTAGGGGGCAATATTTTATGTTTAGTTCTATCACCACTCATTTCCGTTTTTAAATGTTCAAAAAGTTTTCGTCTATTCTCACTTAAATTTAAATCAATAAAATCCACCACAATTATTCCTCCCATATCTCTAAGACGAAGTTGTCTTGCGATTTCTGTAGCGGCAATTAAATTTACTTCTATTGCTGTTTCTTCTTGATCCTTAGATTTAATTGAACGATTTCCACTGTTAACATCTATAACATGAAGAGCTTCAGTATGTTCAATAATTAAATATGATCCTTTTGTCATTGAAACAGTTTTCCCAAAAGAAGATTTAATTTGACGTTCAACTCCATACTTTTCATAAATTGGAATAGTATCGTTTTGATACTTTAAAATATTTAATTTATTTGGAGCAATAGAGTTTAAATACTCTTTAATTTCCTCATAGACTTCTGTATCATCAACGTATATTCCAGAGAATGAATCATCGAAAATATCTCTTAAAATAGAAGAAGACCTATTAATTTCACTTAAGACTTTTGTTGGGAATGAATCTATTTTTACTAGACGCTGAAACAAATTTTTCCATCTTGAAACTAATGTTTGAAGATCTGAATCTAATTCTGCCACTTTTTTATATTTGGCAACAGTTCTAATAATTATTCCAAAACCTTTAGGCCTAATACTTTGAACTAATCTTTTTAAACGATTTTTTTCTTCATTATCTTCTATTTTTTGAGAAATTGAAATTTTTTCAGAAAATGGGACTAAAACCATGTATCTTCCTGCAAAAGATAATTCTGAACTGATTCTAGGGCCTTTAGTTGATATAGGTTCTTTAACTATTTGAACCAGAACTTTTTGATTAGGCTTTAGAGCTTCTAAAATAGAACCATCTTTTTCAATATCATTTTCATAACGAAAACTTTTTAATAAATAATCACTTGTTTTACCTGAAATTACCCGTTTAATAAATTTTAATAAAGAAGGAAATTTTGGACCTAAATCATGGTAATGCAAGAATCCATCTTTTTCATGACCAACGCCAATAAAAGCAGCGTTTAAACCAGAAACAGTTTTTCTAACTTTAGCAAAAAAAATGTCGCCAACCGAAAATTTGTTATTTTCAACTTCTTTATTAAGTTCTATTAATTTTCCATCTTTGAGTAAAGCAAAATCAACAACAGAATTATTTGATCTAACAACTAATTCTTTCTTCACTCTGATAATTTTTGTAGCTGTAATTGAACAGCTGATTAAACAATAATTTTTAACTTATTCCATTGAAACTATAAAGTTTCATTTCAAAGAACTTAGAATTTTAAAAGTGTTACTATTCACTATTTCTTTTTATGACGATTAGCTCTCCTTCTTTTTTTACGTTTATGAGTTGCCACTTTATGTCTTTTTCTTTTTTTACCACTCGGCATAATTATTATTTTATAAATTAATAAATTATTCTATTTGAACTTTAGATTTAACTCCCTCAACAAAAACTTTGGAAGGTTTAAAAGCCGGAATATTATGAGCGGGTATTTTGATAGTGATATTTTTAGAAATATTTCTACCAGTTTTTTCAGCTCTTTTTTTAATGATAAAACTTCCAAAACCTCTTAGGTAGATGTTATTGCCATTTTCTAAAGAAGATTTTACTTCTTCCATAAATGTTTCAACGGCAGCTTGAACATCTACTTTATCCATTCCTAATTTGTCACTAATATTTGAAATTATGTCCGCTTTTGTCATCTATGTATATATTTTTTAATTTTATTAATTTTGAATTTCTGCAAGATATAAATTAAATCTTATATTTTTCTCCGCCTTATACATTAATATTTAATATATTCAATTTAAAGTCTAAATTATAATAGATTTTTTATGTTATGGACAAATAAGTTATTAAAATGGTATTATAAAAATCGAAGAAATTTACCTTGGAGGGAAAATCCAAGCCCATATAATATTTGGTTATCTGAAATCATACTTCAACAAACAAGAGTTTCTCAAGGGGTACCATATTATTTGAGAATAATAAAAAAGTATCCTAGAATTAAGGATTTAGCTAATGCAAAAGAAGATGAAATACTTAAAATATGGCAAGGATTGGGATACTATTCAAGGGCTTTAAGCCTTCATTTAACTGCTAAACATATTTCATATAATTTGAAAGGTGTTTTCCCTGAATCAATAGAAGAATTAAAAAAACTTAAAGGTATTGGAGATTATACCGCTAGTGCAATTGCTTCTATTTGTTTTGGGGTTTCTTCATCAGTTGTTGATGGAAATGTTTATAGAGTGCTATCAAGATATTTTGGCATAGAAACACCAATTAATTCATCTTTAGCTTATAATGAGTTTAAGTTAAAAGCTAATAAGCTAATGGGAGACTCAAATCCATCGGATTTTAATCAAGCAATTATGGAATTTGGAGCAATTCAGTGTATTCCAAGAAGTCCTAATTGTCTAAAATGTGTTTTTAAAAATAAATGTGTAGCATTTAATACCGGAAAGATTAATCATCTTCCAGTTAAAAGAAAAAAAAAGAAAGTTAAAAGTCGATATTTTAATTTTATAATTTTTGAAAATAATAAACATGAAGTAGTTTTACTAAAGAGGCTGAAAGAAGACATTTGGCATAAATTATATCAATTCCCACTGATTGAAAGTGGAAGAAGAATTAATTTTGAAGAATTAAAATTAAATAAATTATTTATTAATCTTGATAAACAAGATTTGGGCAAAATTAAGTTGTTAAATAAGAATTTAATCAAGCACAGGCTTTCCCATCAAAATATTTTTATTTCATTTTGGAAGGTTAAAGTTAAAGATTTGCCCTCGTTAGGAATAGTTGCTAAAAATTTAAAAATGTATCCTGTTCCTAAAGTTATTGAAAAATATATTGATTCTAGTTTTAATTTTGAATGTTGAATCTTTATATTTGATTATAATTTAATTTTATGGCTGGCACTATAAATAAGGTAATTTTAATTGGACATTTAGGAGATAATGTAAAAGTGCATTATTTTGATGGTGGAGGATCTGTAGGGAGATTTCCTTTAGCAACAAACGAAAGTTATACTAATAAAACGACTGGAGAGAAAGTAACAAATACTGAGTGGCACAATATTGTTATAAGAAATAAAGCTGCAGAAATATGTGAAAAGTATTTAACCAAGGGAGATAAAATCTATTTAGAGGGAAGAATAAAGAATAGAAAATGGCAAGGTGAAAAAGGAGAAGATCGATATACAACTGAAATAATTGTAAATGAATTTACTTTTTTAACTACAAAAAAAGAAATGCAGAGTTCAACTAATCCTAATTCAAGTAATCAATCTATTTCTAATGAAACAGAATCAAATGATTCTGATTTACCTTTTTAATTAAAAAAAAGATAATTGGATTTATTCCCCCAAATTTTAATAGTATATAATTCTATATTAGAGGAAACACCAATAATAATATTGAAAATATCGATATTATTATTTATGTTGATATGTTCTGCTTTAATTTCAGGAGCTGAGGTGGCTTTTTTTTCTCTTCAACAGTCAGTTTTAGATTCAAAAGAAAATAAACCTGATAAAGGAATTAGTTTGATTAAAAAACTCCTAAAATCTCCTAAGAGACTTTTGGCAACGATTCTTGTAACTAATAACTTTATTAATATTGGAATTGTTCTTCTTTTTGCATCTCTATCAAGTTTATGGCTAAACTCTATAAATAGTTATATAATTAAATTATTAATTGAAATTGGAGTTATTACTGGTATAATTTTGTTTTTTGGTGAAATATTACCTAAAATTTATGCTAACAGGAATAGTTTAAGTTTTTCTAGGATGATGGTTTTTCCAATTTATTACCTGGATAAATATATTATTTTTTTTATTACTAGACCTATGAGTAAAATTACTTTGTTTGTTGAGAATAAATTTGGAAAAAAATCAGATTCATTTACCGTTGGTGAGCTTTCAAAAGCACTTAAATTTACTGAGCAGAAAGATATGACAAAAGATGAAGATAAAATTTTAAAAGGGATTGTTTCTTTCGGGAATACTGACACAAAACAAGTTATGCGCCCCAGAATTGATGTATTTGCTCTTTCGGAAGATTTATCTTTAGAAGAAATAATCCCATTAATTATTAAAGAGGGTTTTTCAAGGATCCCCGTTTATAAAGATAAATTAGATACCATTTCGGGAATTCTATATATTAAGGATTTGATGCCAAAAATTGATAATAAAGCATTTAAATGGAAAAATTTGCTAAGAGAGCCATACTATGTTCCAGAAAATAAAAAATTGGATGATTTATTTAAAGAATTTCAAATTAAAAAAATTCATATGGCAATTGTGGTTGATGAGTATGGAGGAACATCTGGAATAATTACTTTGGAAGACATAATTGAAGAAATTGTTGGAGATATTAGTGATGAATTTGATGAAGAGGAATTTGAATATACTAGAATAGATGACAATAATTTAGTTATAGATGCGAAAATGAATTTAAAAGATTTTTATCGCTTGATTAAATTGGAGTCTTATGAAAATTTTGAAAAATATAAAGGAGAGTCTGAAACTTTAGCTGGATTTTTATTGGAGATAGTTCAAGCTTTTCCCAGGGTAGGTCAAGAAATAAAGTTTGAAGGCTATATATTTAAGATTGAACATTTAGATCAAAGGAGGATTAGGCAAATAAAAGTCACAACACCTAGTATTTAATGAAATATTTTTTATTTTTTTTCTTATGTATTTTTTTTTCCTGTAATAAAAATGTTTTACCTAAGCCTAAAGCTTATTTAGCTTTAGAATTCCCTTTCCCAAAATATGTTCTAACTAATGAATATTGTAGATTTTCTTTTGAAATTAATAAAATCTCTAAAATTAATAATAAAGAAAATAGATGTTTGAAAATAATTAATTACCCTAAAATGAGGGCTAAAGTATATTTATCTCATTTAGAAGTGAAAAGCAATTTGGATTCACTTTTAAATGATGCTTATAAAATGCCAATGAAGCATATAAGTCAAGCTATTGATATTCATGAAAAAGTTTATTCTAATCCAATTGAGAATAAATATGGAACATTATTTCGAATAGTTGGGAATTCAGCATCTCAGCTTCAATTTTTTTTAACGGATAGCACAAGTAATTTTTTAGTTGGATCTTTATATTTTTATACTAGACCTAATTATGATTCATTAATGCCAGCTGCCACCTATATTGAAAAAGACTTAATACATTTAATGGAGACATTAAAATGGAAAAATTAAAATTATAAGTTAAATGAGTTTTTTATCTAAAATCACTAAATCTTTTCCAATATTAATCCTGGTATTTTCATCTATTTCAATTTATAACCCTTCTATTTTCATTTGGTTTTCTGGGGATTTGATAACTTATGGCCTTGGTGTTATAATGCTTGGCATGGGACTAAGTCTTAAAATGAGTGATTTTAAAAGAGTTTTAAAAACCCCAAAGTGGATTTTTTGCGGATTAGTTCTTCAATATACAATAATGCCTTTGTTAGGATGGAGTTTAGCGGTTTTTTTTAATTTACCTACTTTTTTTGCTGTAGGATTAATTTTAGTATCATGTTGTCCGGGTGGTACTGCTTCAAATGTTATTGTTTTTTTAGCTAAAGCGAATGTTGCTCTTTCAGTTACAATGACAGCTATTTCAACTATTTCTGCAATAATTTTGACACCAATATTGACTTCTTTTTTTTCAGGAAGTTATTTAGAAATTGATGCAAAAGGGCTTTTCATTACAACTTTTCAAGTAGTTTTGATACCTATTGTATTAGGATTAACTTTAAATACTTTAGCCCCTAGTTTAACTAAGAAGACGCTTCCTTTTTGTCCACCATTAGCTGTAATATTAATTGTATTAATTGTTTCAAGTATTATTGGACAAGGTAAAGAAATTATAATATCGTCAGGATTTAATTTATTAGGAGCTATAATGTGTCTGCATTTATTAGGTTTTATTATTGGATTTTTTACTTCAAAAGTTTTTATAAAGAATATAGAAGTTAGTAAAACTATTTCAATAGAAGTTGGAATGCAAAACTCTGGATTAGGCGTTGTTTTAGCAAAAGAAAATTTTTTTAATCCTGCAACTGCTATACCTTCAGCAATTTCAAGTTTGGT
>MDTC01186756.1_pt1 | contig 10110 bp, 14 predicted proteins | sample 811181 | NCBI WGS metagenome assembly MDTC01 (sample SAMN05326644, study PRJNA326480) | marine metagenome | isolation source: seawater | place: Pacific Ocean: North | collected 2011
ACGGGCATCGACGCAATCCCAGGTAATGGCGAAACGCTTGTCTATAACGCCACGGAGGGCGCCTGGGAGAACTCACCAGCTCCAGCATTCAGCCTCACTGGCAACAACCTTGGAGATATTGGAGACGTCACCATCGCGGCAGTCGCCTCGCTGACTCAAGGCGAAACGATTACGTGGGATGTCGCGACCTCTAATTGGATCAACAGCCCGATCCTGATCGAAAACACCGACGTCGATACGACCCTTACGGGCACGGGATATGTGATCCGCCACGACGGTTTGACCGGCTGGAAATCAGAGCGCCTCGATTACGCCGATCTGAGCAATGCCCCTGCAGCTCTGAGCGACCTGACACAAGACCTGGATTTAAGTCTCTACAACGTCGTTGACCTGGCCGATGTTGTTGTTACCTCGATTCAACAGGGCGACGTCCTCGCATGGAACGACGCTAATAGTCAGTTCGAAAACATTGCTCAGCCACCGGCAAATATCAGCGGAAGCAATCTCGACGAACTTCTCAATGTCAAAACGTTCGCCGACGTAAGTCAAAGCGTTTTAAACACTTACACCTGGTTGGCATGGAATGCGATCGACGCCAAGTGGGAGCCGAGAACTCTTGAATACACTGAGGTGTTTGATGCACCTGCAGACTTAAGCGATTTCAACAACGACCTAACTCTAAATAGTTTCACCAATGACGCTGGTTATCTTTCAGCGGCAAACCTGTCGACGTTCTCTCTCAACTCTTTCGGCGATGTAACTATAACCAGCCCTGTCGAATCTCATGTCCTGGTTTACAGGTCCGGTCAGTGGCGCAATGAGGTTGGCCCACCGGCAAACATCACGAGCAACTCAATCGGTGACCTTGCGGACGTCACTAAAACTCAGGCAGCCAATACCTTGCCGGCGGTGGTGACCATGGAGGACATGGGCCACCTGGTCTTTGACAGCCCTCTGCTCGCGTCAAATATCACTTATCAGGTGATGTACGACCACGACCGATTAGGTCTTGGCCTTTCGGCTATTCGTGACTCTGACGACACGGGATCCGAGATCTTCGTTAGCCGTGGTGGTGGTGTTGACCTTCGCTCAGACGTCAACTTCTTCCGCCTACGCGGCAAGCCTGATGTAACAACCAACAGACCCGAACTCCGTTTCGAGACTGGTGATTCTTTCGCTACCCCTGCGACAGGTCACTACATCTCACTCAAGATGCCCTCCACGGTCCTTGAAGATCAGACCTATTACTTGCCCCAAGAAGATGGCGACGTCGGCGACGTGCTCGCTACTAACGGAACAGGTGAGCTGTCTTGGATTGCTCGCGCCTCGAACAATGATCTGGGCCAACTGAGCGACGTCGATCTGAGCACTCAGTTACCAGTCGACGGCAGCGCGTTAATTTACAACTCAGCGGCCTCGATGTGGGTTCCTGGAGCCAGCGTCACAGACCTGAGCACGTCAGTTTTGAATGACATCTCGGACGTCTCTTATGGAGGCACACCGGGGACAGGTCAGGCATTGCTATGGAACGGCAGCGCCTGGGTGCCGAATGACATTGCGGTCTCGCTCGACGACCTGGCTGATGTCACCTTCTCAAACGGGGCGTTCACTGCCACTGGACTGCAGGCGATTGTCCTCGAGGACACGGCAGGCACTGGGTTCATTGGGTTCACCTCACCCGCGAACTACAACGCGACCGTTCTTTATACGCTCCCCGTTGACGACGGGGCAACAGGTGAGGTGCTCACCACTAACGGATCAGGGGTCCTCTCCTGGATCGAGCCCGGAGTTGATGAAGCATCCCCTGCGATTGTTTGGGACGTAACAAACGTTGGGGTCATTGCTTACGGGTTTACCGGCTCAGGCTTTTCGACTACGACAAGCAACCCGGCCCTTTACGTGGTGCGCGGTCAAAAGTACACGTTTAATAAGACAATCTCTGGCCATCCGTTCGAATTGGTCGAGGCCGATGGTGTTACCCAGTACACCGCCGGAGCTGTAGAGAGTCAGCCCCTGGCCCTGGGCGAATTGAACTGGACGGTGCCGATGGATGCACCCTCAACCCTTGGCTACCGATGCACGGCTCACCCGTTGATGAAGGGGATCATCTATGTCTTAAACGCTGGCGTCGACCTGGCCTCGTCGAACATCGAAGAGCTCGCCAATGTCTCGTCAACCGCCCCAACCGCGGGCCAGGCTCTTGTGTGGAACGGCACGGAGTGGGTCCCTGGGTCCGTCCTCAGCTCTGGCAGCGCTACCGGATCAGCGATCAGCCAGTCCGTAACTGAGACACAGGTATCCGATGCGAATGGTTTCTTGACCTTCATCGACCTGGGCACCTCTGGAACGTTGATCGATATACAGGCAGGCGCTGAAGCGTGGGTGACTATCTATTCATCAGTAGCGACAAGGGCCGCGGACGCCGCAAGAAGCCTCGAGGAAGATCCTGCACAAGGGTCGGGAGTCCTTGCGGAGTTCGTTATCCCCGCATCGACAACAGTGCTGACAACGCCGAGCACCAACTACTTCAATTCGGAGGGACTCATCTCCGAGTCGATCTATGCAGTGGTTCGCAACCCCTCGACAGCAGCCGCGCTCAATAACGTCTCAGTGACTGTCAGGGCGTTCGCGATCAGCGGTTACACCGCAGTCTCTGGAGGCACTTTCGGCAGCGGTTGACCGGAACCCTAGCCCGAGATTGACGGGCTTATGGCGGACTTCATCGCACGGATCAAACCAAAAAAGAGCTCCGTATCAGGTGAAGTCCCCACGGCCTCAGACCTCGAAGTCTCCGAGATTTCAGTTAACACCGCCGACGGCAAGCTGTTCGTCAAGCACACCGACGGCAGCATCAAAGAGATCAGTGGATCGAGTGGCGCCAGTGACGGATCAGTCAGAACAAGTGATCCACAAATCACCACAGCAGCGCTCGCTCAGTACGCATCAGAAGACGCCACCTTTGGTCAGACCGGCAGGGCTGGGCAGTTCCTGAAAATCGAGGCAAGCTGCGCCTCATGGGTCGTCTTCTATTCGAGCAGGGCTGCGCGCACTGCTGACGCAGCAAGAGCATCAGACGAGAACCCAGCCCAGGGCGTCGGCGTACTGATGGAGGTTTTCACCGATCAGGCTGAGACCGTTCTGATCACGCCGTCTGTTCTCTACTTCAACGACGACGTCAACGAAGGCGCCGAGGTCTACGCAAAAGTCGTCAACCAAGACGCGACAACTCAAGCGGTCACCGTCACGGCCACCGTGGTCCCTATCGAAGGACGCTCCCTATACGAAGCAGAGGGGACAGCTCGGATCAAGGGCCTAAGTGTCGAGTCGGCATCGCTGGCCACGAACGCATCAGAGTTTTTAACGCTTAAGCAGACCGCACGATCTGGCCAGTTCACAAAGATCTCGACCTCAGCAGCGGCCCGCGTAATTTTTTACAGCACGACAGCAGCGAGAACAGCCGACTCGTCAAGGCAGCAAGGTTCGACTCCCTTGGCTAGCTCCGGCGTGTTGATGGAGGTGGTCACCGCAGGCGCTGAGACGTTAGAGATCACTCCAGCAATTCTCTATCAAAACTCTGAGCCAGGCGCAGCCGGCGAGCTCTACGTGAGCGTGACGAACCTGGAGACAATTGCAACCGCAATCACTGTCACCGTTGACGTCGTACCCATCGAGGGACGCGGTGCATATCTGAGTGAGCTGAATGAACTACTCGATGTCGACACTACGGGCGTAGCTAATGGTGACGCGATCGTCTACGACGCAGCAGCATCGAAGTGGGTTCCTGATCAGCTCATCAGCCTGAGCAGCTTGAAAACTGAGGTGGCGGCTGCTTCTGATTTCGCCGACTTTCAGTCGAGGATCGCGGCGCTCTGATCGGAACCATAGGCCGACAGATCAAGCCGGCTTAATGATCAACTCCGTCGAGGACCTGAGAAGCGCTGGCGTGTTGCCTACTGGTCCTGTTTCTGCTTGGCCGAAACAGCGCAATGTGGCCGGGCCAGGGATGAGGGGCGCCAAGGAACACAAGGCCGATCCCAAGATCAAGGCAACGGTGGCAGGCCTGGCGAGAGGTCTGGGTAAGACCGCGCTGCAGGGAATCCTCAACGGCAAGGTCAGCCGTGAGGTCAGAGAGGAGCGGTATGACATTTGTAAGGCTTGCTCGGCATTTCGCAAGCAAGACAAGCGCTGTAGTGAGTGCGGTTGCTTTATGGAGGCCAAGACGTTTATTGCTGGCGACCCCGACATGCTCTGTCCCCTCAAAAAATGGAGCCGCTGATCGATGGCTATCAACCCCGCGCCAATGGATCAATGTCTGGTCAAGGCTCGCTGCCTGACTGGACCTAATGAGGGGCTGGCATACGACCTCAAGCAGCCCTGCCCGACCGGTCAGCAGTTCGTGCCGGAAGTGTGCGACTGCTTCCCTATAGATACGCCTTGCCCTGCCGGCATTGGCGGGACCTTGACGTCACGCCTCAGCAGTCGGCTAGGGAACGCAACGGTAACGACTTTCTACCCCACAATTCAAGGCGGAGTGGCTGGCGGCGGCTCTCGCGTCATCGATGATCAGATACAGGTATTTGATGGGACGGCCTTTGTCGCGGCAGGCGTTACCCCTTACAGCGTTGGCGACGAATACGGCGGCCAGATCTTGACCAGTGTCGTTCACTCGTTCGCTTTGGCTAGTACGTGTGATCCGACTTGATCAGGGTTCGCACTCTAACTGGCCGGAACCATAGGGGGCAACTTTCTGCCGGGGGTGATCCCCGTCTGCACCATGCCCGAAGAGAATCTCAATCTCGACGTCAACGCTGGCGTTGAAACCGCCGAAACAGTCGACGCATCCCCCTCCACTGAACAAGACAGCTATTCAAAGGAGGAGGTCTCGAAACTGCTAAAGGCTTTACATACCGAGCGCGACGCTCGCAAAGCACAAGAGAAAGCCCTCAAGGAATCAGCCACCAAGCTGCAATCCCTGGAAGGCATCGATAAGGCCACTTACGACAGGCTTCAGGAAGAATCTGCACGCCGTGCGGAGGCTGAGGCCACTTTCGAAGCTCGTGAGCTCGATCGCCAAAAGGCCTTCGAGTCGATGCGTCAAGAGGCGGCCGTCCGTGAGCGCAAGCTCGAAGGGCAGATCAGCCACATGAATCGCCACCGGGCGTTCGAGGGACTCTTCTCCGCTGCAGGCGGTAAGGGCGGAAGATTCCTAGATACAGCGTTCGACGCTGTCGGCAAAAGCCTACGCCTAGAAGACAACGGCTCATTTACGGTCATCGACCCCAACGGCGACCCCTTGCTCGACGATGAGTCAGGCAAGCGCATCGACCCAAAAGAGTGGGTTAGCCAGTGGAAAAGCGATGACTTTCTCGGCTTCTGCTTTGAGCCCGAACAGGGCTACGGCACCGGGGCAACCAATCACCCCTCACAGCGTCGCGACACAGGGACTATGGGTGATTTCAAAGGTCTAAGCACTAGCGAAATCTTCGCCCGTTCGTTCGGCAACAAGAAGGGCTAAGCCCAAAAAACGAGTGAGTTCGGGAGTTGACGTGGGCCACTTGCGCCAACTTCGGCACTCTCTCGGAACCCTAATCACGAGATGGAAGATGCCCTGGTTCTGATTCGGTGCGACGCCGATTCGGTGGCCTGGGCAGAACGGACCCCTTGAGGTGTGACGCCTCTGTTCCGAACTTCCCAGATCACCAACTCAATGTCACTCTGACAACTCAGAACAATGTCTTTAACCCTGCTACAGCAAGGCCAGTTCGCCACAACAGGCGAGCAGCTTGCAATCATCTCCGAGCTCGCCGCTGGCGACCTCCTTTCAGTTCTTCCCTTCCGTTCAATCGAAGGGAACAGCATCCGCTTCCGGCGCGAAGAGGCTCTGCCTGACGTCGGCTTTCGCCACGTCAACGGAACTCTCACCGAGAGCTACGGCGAGATCTCGATGCAAAGCGAGGCTCTCCACCTGTATGGCGGCGACCTGCGCGTTGACAAGGCCATCCTGACCCTCGAAGGTCCTGAGGCCCGTGCATGGAACATCCAGGCCCGCGTGAGAGCAATGCGCCACAACTTCGAGAAAGTCTTTATCAAAGGATCCGAAGCTGCCTCTAACGGCCTCGAGTTCGATGGACTGCAGGCCCGTATCGCTGCAACCTCCAGCCAGTACATCGCCAATCAGTCCGGCAACTCCGGCGCCCTCAGCTTCGCAGCTTTGGACGAGGCCCTCGACGCAGTCGACGCCACTGGCGGCCAAAAATACTTGGTCATGTCGAAGCAGATGCGTCGTGCCCTGACCGCCGGCTCCCGCGATTCTGGCGTCAACGGTGGCATACATATCAGTACCGACGAGCTTGGGAGACAGCGCACTATGTACGCTGATACCCCGGTGTTGATCGTGGACCGCGACGAGAAGAACGTTGACATCCTGGGCGCTACTGAAGCAAACAGCACTTCTTCCGTCTACATCGCGTCATTCGGCGACACCGCTCTGACCGGCATCCAGAACGGCGGCATCGAGGTCCGCGACCTCGGAGAAGCCACCGACCGCCCTCAGATGGTCACAAGAATGGAGTGGTATTGCGGACTAGCTCTGCTTCGTGGAAATGCTGTCGCACGCCTCGCCAAGGTTGACCCAACTCTGGCCGCTGTCGCCTGATCACCTTCCTGATCCGTCCGGGGTAGACGTCACTACCCCATCCCTACATTCTTTCGCTAACCAAAAAAATGGCAGCACAATCTACCGGCATGATGAAGCGGCAAGGCTTCCTTGTCGACGAGGCCACAATTCTCGCTAACGGAGTGGCCAAGTCTTTGACCGGCGGCGCTAAGGCACAAGGCCTGAACATCGGCGCTTATTTCTCCTCCGACGCTGCGGGATCCGTTTCCGTAGCCGATCAGGTCGGCACCGTTCTCGCCACGATCGCCGCACCTTCAGGCGGCGGCAAAGTGATCGTTGAGCGTGGACGCTTTGAGGTCTACGACGCAACCTCTGTCGTCCTCGACACGACCAGTTTGAGCGCAGGTTCTGTGCAAGTTTCCTTGTACTGATCCGAACAACAACAACAAAAAGGCGCCTCTTCGGGGGCGCTTTTTTATTGGGAATACTTCCCTGACTCCGTAGTTACCCGATGGACTGTCAGAAGTGTAATAAGTGCGGGGCGACTTTTTTCCCAAACGGTGAGGGTGGCTACCACCTCAGGTGGGCAACCGGCAAAGTCGGGAGAGCTGAGGACCTGGCCGGCCTGGTCTGCATTCCATACGGGAACGACGAGTGCATCAATCCATCGCGCCACATCACGACGGGCGACACCTGGGCGAAGAGGCTGGCTGAACTCGAGCGCCTTGAGAAACGAAACGGTTTGAGTTGACACTTTGGGGTAGGAACGTTTATAACTGAAACGTGTTCAGGGGGACAGCCCGATGTTTATGCTCTCGACAGATACAGCCGACACTCGCATCTTGGGCTACACGCTGAACTGTTCGGTGGGTATGGAGGTGTTCAGCACCATGGAGGAGGTTCTCCTGAGAGTCCACGGCGTCCCTGCTGACCAGCTTTGCTGGGCCTCGCTGGCTGACGCTCTAATCGATCTGACCTGGAGACAGGAGCAGTGGGGGGAGGGCACCATCAGCCAGACCCTCGGATATTGGGGCGGCGACGGCGTCAAGCGGATCACCATCAACAATCCGATGGGTGTTCGCCTCGAATGGGATGACGTGCTTTGAGTTGCACGAGTTGACAAACGGGGCAACATGCCCCATACTTAAAAAGTCGAGATCAAGCGAACCAATGGCCCAAACCATCACCAACAACAACGAAGCCCTAACGGAGGCCCTGACCCTAGCCATCAACGCCCCTACAGAGGAATTGAAAAATGAGCTAATTGGGATTGCTGAGGGGATAGCTCAGCAGCTCACGGAAGACGAAATCGAGGCTTGCAAGGCAGCAGCAAAAGCCAACAAAACCAACTTTTGATCTGGACGGACACAGACCGATGCTTGACCTCTCCCAGATCGAACAAAGCTCCACCCGCTTCCGTTACGAGTCCAAGGCCAAAGCCGAGGCATTGCTAGCCATGGCAATCGAGACCGCTCTCGAGTCCGAAAGCTTCGACCTGTTCGACGACGGCTACGGCTTCCGTGTCCGCATGTTCGAAGATGGCGAGTTCTGCTGTTGCCTGTGAGCTAAGGCTCGAAGGTTTCGCCGAACTCGGTAAGGATCGACATCTGATCCTCTCGGGGTTTTGGCTCCAGCTCTTTCGGTATATCAACGACAACATCCTCGAAGCGGGTTCGGCAGAAGTAGGGGACATCTCGACCTGAGCCAGAGGTCTCAAACCACAGTCGCCCCTTGAGTTCGCCCCTACTCAAATTTTTCACCTGCCCAGAAGTTCTGCACCTTACTCACTTTTAGCGTGAGTGAAAAGCTGAAGCCTATGGGCCGAACCCACCAACACAAGCCGTCAGATTCGACGCAGGTGGTGAGAATCGGCTCGGGAATATCCGCCCTCCTGCCCTGCTCATTCCGCTCTAGGCGGCCCAGGTCTGTGCAAATTATATCGTAACCGGCCAAACACTTGGGCGATATTCTTCGGGTCATGGCCTGGCCAAGTTCTTCAGAGTGTTCCGACGGGTCAGCGGGCGATGATGCTCCACCCCGTCCCAGGTCCCTCGACCTGCCAGCGCCTTCCCCAGTTTTTCTCGCTGTATCGAACTGCTTGGCCTGCCGTGATCCAGGTATCGACGTAGCCACCCTCCACGAGGTTGGCTTCACCGAAGGGATCGTTCACAACCGCTGACTCGCCCTCAAGGCCAATCACACAGGACCAGTGACCGCCGCCCGAAGGGGAGGAGACATGGCCTTTATGCAGCCAGCCACAGGGAACGGGGAAGCCCTGACGGATCTGATCCTCGAGCGTTTCCCAGCTTGCATCGGTGACGAATTCGACGTCTAATCCGTAAGAGCGGAGCGCTGAGATCTGAGCGCTCGAATCCGTTGTATCTCCGTAATGCTCGACGGTCTCCAGATATTCGAGATCGCCGTTAGGGCCGCTGAGAGTCCCTGGGCGCAGGTACTCGAGCAGCATCGCGCAAGTAGTTGTGAAGCATTGCCTATATCCATGAGGCCCGTTGTCGAGCTGGATCATGTGGCGCACTTTCAGGACGCGATCGGATGACTCGAGACCGTTCCTATAGATACGTGCGAACTCATCCAACTCCTCGAGCGTTAGCAGGTCCTCGAGGTATTCGAAGGCCTGGACCTGATGGGGCTCACCCTTGTAATAGGTGGCCGCATTAACCAGAGAGATCGAGTTGTCGGCTGCCATGGTCGTCTCCGAATCACGCCAGGGTTCCGATCAGATCGTCAGCCGCTTAACGCCACCTGCGGTCCTGCTGCTCTCGAAGTCTTCTCAGTTCGACCGCTTGATCGTTTACGTGAAAATCCATCCGCTCTGATAAATATTTAACGTCTTTTTTAATCTCCGACATGCTGTCGAAGAGGCGATTCATTGCACCTTCAAAATCGTGCTTCGTGATGTAATCCTCAGCTACCTTAAGCTCAACAGAATCAATTTTTTGTAAGGCCGTTTCTGCGACCGCTCTGGCCTCCTCCGTTCTCTTAAATGTAAAAGCGCCCCAACCGAGAACACTAGAACAAACAGCAGCAATGACGAATTCAGGTAACACGGACTGAAGACAGTTAACCAAGGTTTCCGGCTTCAATTAATGAAAAAGGGGACTTAGCCCCCAATTTCTCGAATGAGTCTTTGCGCCTGTTTTTTGTCGATACCTTCGGGCGCATTTCGCAAGCATCGAATCATTACTTCCTGATCGCTAATGGGCAGCCGCTTGACTCGCCCATTGCTGCCAATAGGGCTCTCTACTTTCTCCACTACTCAGAAAAGCGACGGCGCGGGGCCTTCTTCTTGGGCGCCTCTTCGACCTGCTCAGCAGCAGGAGTTTCCTTCACTTCCTCGACGACTGGCTCTTCTTTCTTGGGGGCCTCATCGACGCCGTTTTTCTTGGTCGTGATAGCGCCGAGCTCTAAAGCCTCGAGGGCATCGGCTGGGTGGTAAAACTCGACGACGTTGCCGGCTAAGTCGTAGTAGGTGG
>MDTC01217626.1_pt1 | contig 10110 bp, 12 predicted proteins | sample 811181 | NCBI WGS metagenome assembly MDTC01 (sample SAMN05326644, study PRJNA326480) | marine metagenome | isolation source: seawater | place: Pacific Ocean: North | collected 2011
CAACTCTCCAGATCCGTTATCTCCGTCACCTCTCCATACAACATGTGCTTTTCTTTTCATACTTAATAATTTTACGTAAATTAATTAAAAATGATTTTAAAATAAAAATGAATTCTAGAAGAAAATTTTTATTAAGTTCTCTCGCATTAACTTCCTTTCCAATATTTGAAAATGAAGTTTTTGGCAGAGTATTTAAAAAAAATGAAATTAAACTGGCACTTCAGATTTACTCTTTTGCTCCTCTTATATTACAAAACAAATTAGATATATTAAATTTTCCTGAGATGATAAGGAAGACGTATAAAATTAATGGAGCCGAGTACTGGTCAATAGCATTCATGGGGAAAGAAAAAGATAAAAATCTAATTAAAAATTTAAAGAAAAGATCAATAGATCAAAATATTGAGAATTTGATTATCCTTGTTGATAATGTAGATATAAATACTATGGAAAATGGACCTAGCATAGCTTCCTCAATAAAAAAAGAAAGAGATAAGTCTATTGATTTTCATAAAGAATGGATTGATGTAGCCTCTGAAATTGGGTGTCATTCAATAAGAGTAAACCTAAGATCTGATGAGTTAGATACTAATAAAATTTTGGATAATTCTTCTGAGAGTATTTCTAAATTAATTGATCACAGCAGTAATCAAGGAATAAGTATTGTAGTTGAAAATCATGGAGGAATCACTGGAGATGCTGACTGGTTAGTTAGTCTGATGACAAATATTAATAACGATTATGTTGGAACACTTCCAGATTTTGGTTCATATAATTTTTGTGTGAAAAGAGGTGAATTAAATTTTGAGGGATTAACGAGTGATTGTGAAAATCAATATGATAAGTATAATGGAGTGAGAAAACTTCTACCTTTTGCAAAAGGTATAAGCGCTAAATCTCATGAGTTTAATTCTATGGGAGAAGAAACTTCTACAGATTTTTCTAGGATGATAGATATAATTTTAAGTTCTTCATATGAGGGTTTTATCACAATTGAGTACGAAGGGGCAATGATGAAAATGTTTGGAGGAAAAGGAAATTACCTCAACCCACATCAAGGTGTAGAAGCTACTAAATCACTTATAAAAAAATATATATAATGGACTGGATTAAATATTTTTATAATATAGCAGAGCAAGTTAAAAAGAAATCGAAAGATAAGAACACCCAAATTGGGGCTGTAATAGTCGGGAAAGATAAAGAGATTGTCTCAACTGGTTATAACTCTTTCCCAAGAGGTATAGATGATAATAAGGTTGAAAGGCAAGAGAAACCTGAAAAGTATTTTTGGTTTGAACATGCAGAAAGAAATGCTATTTACAACGCAGCAAGAATAGGAGTATCCACAAAAGGATGTACCATGTATCTGACATGCGGAATTCCATGTGCTGATTGTGCAAGAGGTATAATTAATGCTGGAATAAACAAAATATATGTCATGAAAGGAGGTGGAGCCCAATCTCAGAAATGGTTAGACTCTGGAGAGAGGAGCAGGCAGATGTTTGAAGAAGCTGGAGTTAAAATAGAGTGGTATAACTTTTAACTTAAAAAAAAGTCACTTCCAGTTTTTATTTACAAGACCTAAAAACATAGGAACGTTATCTTGATATTTTTTATATTCAGGATATTTTCTAGAACTAATTCCTTCACTGAAGACAGCACTGTTAAAAAATAATACTACAAGAAGAACACAACCTACAACTGACCAATTTAACCAAGTTCCATTAGCAGAAGCACTTATGAGATAGAAAGAAATCCAAATTAACTGCTCACAAGCAAAATTTGGATGACGAGAATAGGACCATAGTCCAGTAGTTATGAATCCTCTCTTATAATCACCGTCTAACTTTTCTTTGCTATCTATCCTCCTATATTTTTCTGTTTGGAAATCATATTGTTGTTGGTCGGATATAAACTGAATGACAATTAGTAAAAACATAGATCCACCAATTAAATAATCTAACCAGTATAGAGGCTCAGACCCTTGCCAAGCAGCAAGAATTGGAAGTGAAAATAGAAAAATTAAACCCATTTGGTAGAGACAAATAAAAAATAAATTAAAAAGACCCCAAGTAAATCTTGACGATAAAAATGGTATTGAAGCCTTAACCTCAACCCATCTATAATCTTCTTCTCCTTTCCAAAAATATATACTAAAACCACCTCTTCTGCCAAAGTTATAAGTTAGTCTTACACCCCAGCATGTAACCAAAAATGCCATCATTAACATACGGTCATCAAAGCCAGATGAATAAGCAAAATACCATACATAAGCTATCGGAATCAGACTCCAAAATTTATCTACTTGACTATAATTTTTGGCGAGTTCACTGACAACAAAACAATATATCGCGGAGCCTAGATAAAGTTTTGTCATTGTTATAAGTGCCACGTACTGCTCATCAGTGAAGGATGTGTCAAACACATCAGTTCCAAAAGTAATGTATACTAAGGCACATAAAGTAACTACTAAAAATAATGCTTGTTTTGCTACCATCTAACTTAAAAATTTAAATTTCGTTTTATGACTTTAATGAGCTTAATATTATCAAAAAAAATCTATGATTTAAAAAAATTACCAAAAAAAACAGGAATTTATTACTTCATTGATTCGAATAATATACCGATTTACATAGGTAAAAGTTTAAATATATATAAAAGAGTTAACCAACACCTAAAGTCAAATACACAAAAGTCAAATAAAATAAAATCTGGATTTGATCACCTAAGATATCTTGAGACAAGAAGTGAGATGATAGCTTTGATCATTGAATCGCAAGAGATAAAAAAAAATAAACCAATTTTTAACAGGAAACTGAGAAAGAAAAAAGAAAATATTAATATTAACTTTTTTACAAGTAAGTCAGGACATATGGGCTTAAAAATTGGAAAAAATAAAGAAGATAACTTGACTAGTTTTCAGTCAACAAATAAAGCAAAATCCTTTATTGGCTACATATCAGATAAATATAATTTATGTAAAAAATTAAATAATATTCATTTGGGAGAATATTGTTGTCATGCAATATCACTTAGCCATAATATTAAAAAATGTGGTTATGAAGAGGGTGTCAAAGAATATAATTCAAGATTCTTCAAAATGATAAACTCATTAAAGCTACCTAATAAAAAGTTTTTATTGATTGAAAAAAATAATGATAAACCTTATCCATTTGTATCCGTTAAAAATGGTACAATTGAAGGTTATGGATATCTTAATTCTAAAACTTCAGAGTATAGAATCAACCTAAAAAGATTAGAATTCATTACTAAAGATGAATTAATAATTATTAAAAATTATTATAAGAAAAATTTTGAGAGTTTAAACCTAACTAGTGTAGTATGATAAAGTATCTAAATAATGGTGTTTACGAATTAAGAACAATTCAGGAATTACCGATCAGCTTAAAAAAAAGTTGGGATTTTTTCTCTAGTCCAGTAAATCTTAAAAAAATAACTCCTGAGCATATGAATTTCAATATTCTAACAGATTTCAATAAAATGTACGAAGGGCAAATTATTAAGTATAAAGTTTCACCATTTCCATTTTTCAGAGTTGGATGGACAACAAAAATTACATATGTAGAAGAACCTTTTTCTTTCATAGATAAGCAAGTAAGTGGTCCCTTCAACCTATGGGAACATGAGCATCGATTTGAAAAATCTGGGAAAAACACAATCGCTTATGATATAGTAAAGTTTAAACTTCCAATAGGTTTATTAGGAAGAATTTTTGGAAGTGGCTTAGTTAAATATCAATTAAATAAAATATTTGAGTTTAGAAAAACTCAGCTTAATAAAATGTTTAAAAAATGAGAAATATTTTAGTTATTGGAGGTAGTAAAGGAATTGGTCATGAAATAGTTAAATCACAGCTTGAAAAGGGAAACAAGTGTTATAATTTTTCAAGAACGCAATGTGATATCAATCATGTGAATTTTAAGCAAGAAATAATAGATATTAATATAGATGAATTACCTCCTATTGAAGAATTAGATTCTATAGTTTACTGTCCTGGCTCAATAAATCTTAAGCCAATACTTCAGCTAAAAGAAGAAGATTTTCTCAACGATTTTAATATAAATGTAATGGGAGCAATTAAGACTATTAAATCATATCTAAATATAATTAAGAGAGGAAATGACCCATCAGTTCTATTCTTTAGTACAGTTGCTGTAAAACAAGGGATGCCATTCCACTCATCAGTTTCAGTTGCAAAAGGAGGAGTCGAAGGGCTGACTAGATCATTAGCAGCAGAATTAGCTCCATCAGTTAGGGTGAACTGTATTGCACCAACTATTACTAGAACTGATATGGCTGCAAGAATTTTAAGGAATGAGAAGATTGAAGAAAATATTGCACAAAAACATCCCAATAAGAAAATTTGTGAGGCAAAAGATATTTCTAATATGGCAGATTTTCTCATCTCCTCAAAATCAAATAAGATAACTGGTCAGATTATGAGAGTAGATGGTGGAATGTCATCTCTTAAAATCTAAATTATAATGATTCTTTCTAGAAATGATATTAATAACCTAGACAAAATTTCTAGACTCAACTTAATAAACAGCATAACAGGATATAAACCTGCAAATTTAATAGGAACTAAATCATTAAGTGGCGACACTAATTTAGCAATATTTAGTTCTCTAGTTCACCTTGGATCAAAACCCCCTCTTCTTGGTTTAGTAACAAGGCCAGATTCAGTCCCTAGACATACATACCTTAATATTATTGAATCAAAGTACTATACCATTAATCATATTAATAGTAACATGGTCCATAGGGCTCACATGACATCTGCTAAGTTTGATGCTTCTGAATCAGAATTTGATAAGTGCGATATTAAAAGTGAATATAATAGTAATTTCTACGCACCTTTTGTCAAAGAAAGTGAAGTTAAAATAGGAATGAAATTTATTGAAGAATTAAAAATTAATAGTAATAACACAATCCTTATAGTTGGAGAAATAATTAATATTATAATAGACAAAGACAATAATGTTTCTGACGACGGTTCATTGAATTTTGGAAAGATAAAAACTGTATGTATATCAGGACTAGATTCTTATTACGATACTAAAAAAATTGCAAAATACCCTTACGCAAAGAGAGATGAAATTCCTGAGAGATGGGAAAAGTAATTATTCAAGATAAAATTTGTGTAGTTTGTCATAGACCCTTCTCTTACAGAAAAAAATGGAGCAAGTGTTGGGAAGATGTAAAGTACTGTTCTAAAAGATGTAGAGGAAATAGATGAAAGAAGTATTAATTATTTTACCGAATCAACTTCATGAAAGCAATGAAGCTCTTCAAAAAAATATCCCTATCTATCTAGTAGAAGAATATATGTTTTTCAATCAGTATAATTTTCATAAACAAAAATTAGTATTCCAGAGAGCTTCTATGAAAAATTATGAGAACTATCTAAATGATAATTCATACAATGTAGAATATATAAACAGTAACAACAAGCTATCTGATATTAGAGACTTAATACAGTTTCTCGCTTCTTCAATTAGTAAAATAAATGTGATTGATCCTGTTGATTTTTTATTAAACAAAAGAATTAAGTCATATTGTGATAAGAATAATTTAAATCTACAGGTTTATGAAAATCCATCTTTTATCAATAAAAGAAAGGAATTAAAAACATTTTTTAAAAATGATAAAGTAAAATTCTATCATACTTCATTTTATAAAAATCAAAGAAAAAAATATAATATACTAATTGATAACACTGAGCCTGAGGGAGGGAAATGGAGTTATGACGATGAGAACAGAAAAAAATATCCAAAAAATAAACTACCACCTAAAATAAATTATAAAGAACATGATAAAACTTATAAGGAGTCTATAAAATATATTTCAAAGTCATATTCTAATAATCTGGGGGAAATAAATCACAAAATCAAATATCCAACAAGTTTTAAAGAGGCAAAAAAATGGTTTAAAATATTTTTAGAAACAAGATTTAATGAATTTGGACCATATGAAGATGCTATAGTAAAAGAGGAAATTATCTTAAATCATAGTTTACTCTCTCCGCTAATAAATTCCGGTTTAATATCTCCTAATTATATTGTTAATGAAACTATTAAATTTTATAGAGAAAACAATATACCAATAAACTCATGTGAAGGATTTATAAGGCAAATAATTGGATGGAGAGAATTCATTAGAGGAGTTTATATTTCAAGAGGAAGTTATGAGAGAACAAAAAACTTTTGGGGATTTAAAAGAAAAATCCCAAAATCTTTTTATGACGGTACTACAGGTATAGAACCAGTTGACGATACAATAAAAAAAGTTAATTCTTTAGCATATTGCCATCATATAGAAAGACTGATGATTATGGGAAACTTCATGTTATTATGTGAATTTGATCCTGATGAGGTCTATAAATGGTTTATGGAATTATTTATAGATTCTTATGACTGGGTTATGGTTCCTAATGTATATGGCATGAGTCAATTTGCAGACGGGGGTTTAATGTCAACTAAACCTTACATCAGTGGAAGTAGTTATATTTTAAAAATGAGTAATTATAAAAAAGGAGAATGGACTCATATCTGGGATGGTTTATTTTGGAGATTTTTAGATAAGCAAAGAGATTTCTTTTTAAAAAATCCAAGGATGAGAATGTTGGTAAATACATACGACAATATGGAAAAAAATAAGAAGCAACAATTATCACTTGCTGCTAATACCTTTTTGAAAAGTTTATAAAAAATGAATAAAACAATTTACTGGTTCAGAAAAAACTTAAGAATACAAGATAATCCTTCCCTTCAAAAAGCAATTAAAGATAATAAAGAGGTCATATGTGTATATTTTGTAGACTATTCAATAAACAACCCGAATGGTATAGAACTAGGTGAAATTGGTTCATTTAGAAAAAAATTTTTAGATGAGTGTATTATTAATTTAGAAAAAGATCTGAAAAAAATAGGGATAACTCTATACCTTTTTGAAGGAGAGTTTGAAAAAATTATTAAAGAAATAAAAAGCAAAACAAATTGCAATAAATTATATGCATCAAAAGAAGTTGGATGGTATGAAGAAGGAAAAGAAAAATTAATATCTAAATATTTTAATTTACAATTATATGAGGATCAAAATTTAATTGAATCGAATAAACTACCTTATCATATTAATGATTTACCTCTCATATTCACTCACTTTAGAAAAAAAGTAGAAAAAGAAGTAGATATCAGAGATTTAAATATAATAGACTTTAGTAATAAGGTTAAGACAAATTATTCATTTAAATACAAAACAAAAATTAAAAAATCATATATAAATTATAATAAAAATTCATGTTATCCATTCGAAGGTGGTGAAAGAAATGGAATTAAAAGACTTCAAAATTATCTTTGGGGTACACACGGATTAAGAACTTACAAAGAGACTAGAAATGGAATGGTTGGAACCGAATACTCTTCAAAGTTATCAGCTTACTTAGCTCTTGGATGTTTATCGCCAGTTACTATTTATCATGAAATAAAAAAATATGAAAAAGAAGTTGTAAAGAACTCATCAACTTACTGGTTAATATTTGAAATTTTATGGAGAGAGTTTTTCAGATTCGTTTACCTCAAAAGCAAAAAAAATATTTTTATTAGAGATGGAATTAATGGAAATATTTTTAGTAAAAATTTTAAAAATGATAAAGATCTATTTGAGAAATGGGCAGATGGTAAAACAGGTCAAAAATTTATAGATGCTAATATGATTGAATTAAAAGAGACTGGATTTATGAGTAATAGAGGAAGGCAAAATGTTGCTAGTTTTCTTGTCAATAATTTGGATATAAATTGGGTGTGGGGAGCATCATATTTTGAAAAACATCTAATTGATTATGATGTGACAAGCAACTGGTGTAATTGGATGTATATTTCAGGAGTTGGAAATAATGTGAAGAATTGGGTTTTTAACCCTGAAAGACAGGCAGATATGTATGACAAAACAGGTATTTACAGAGATATTTGGTTAAAAAGAAAATTTGGGCAACAAAATATTCAATTTTAGAGTATAAGTAATATTAAGATTAATAGAGTTTTTTCTCTTAATACTAATTTAAAAATATTATTATGTTTAAGTTTATAAAGCTTTTTAAACCACTTGAACTGGTGCTTTTAATTATGGTACTTTCAACTATAGTTATTTCTGAGTTGTTTTTTTTCAACGACGAACCATTAAAAGCAGTTTTTCTTGGGTTATGGGCTCCAACTATTCTTCTATTTATTTTGATTTTTAATCAAAAGAAAAAAGAATTATAGTTATAAACTAAACTATGTCTGAACTTTTAACTAAAGATTCTATTTTCATTTGGGCCGGTATTGTCTCCTTCGCATTTATCGTCTGGATATTTATTACTGCTAAAGAGCTAAACGATATAGTTGATAAAAGAGAAAAAAAATGAATGCACATATAGCAAGTTTAGTAAACGGAATAATACTAGTTATAATCGGGTTATGGGGCTATTTCGAATCTAGCTCTGCTACTTCTTTAATCCCTGTAGGAATTGGTGCTGCTTTATTGTTACTAAATAAAGGTGTAAAAAATAGTAATAAGGTAATCGCTCATATAGCTGTACTTATAACTTTATTATCTTTTGCTAATATAATGCCACTAAGAAGTGCCCTATCAGACGGAAGATCAGAAGCTGTACTAAGGATAATAATCATGTTGTCTTCTTCTGTTTATGCTATGGTGTTTTTTATCAAAAGTTTTATTGATGCCAGAAAAAAAATAAAAACATCCTAATTTTAATATTAGGTTATGCATAGACATCTTCTTTTCCTTATTTTATTTTGTTTTAATCTTTCAGCTCAAGATGAAGAATCTACGAAATGGGTAGCTACTTGGGGTGATGACACAAATGGTACAGGAGAATCTTTTAAGCCATTCAAGACAATAAATAAGGCTTTATCAGTTTTAGATTCAGGCACAATAATGTTTAGAGCTACTGATTTCATAAATACATACCGAGAGAAAGTAATAATTGATAATAAAGAAAATATCACAATCAAAGGATATGAAGCTGGAAATTTAGGGAATAGATATATAATATTTGATGGAACTACTGATTTGAGTGGTTATGACTGGACAAATCAAGGAGGAAATATATTTAAGACAACTATAGACACAACAATATGGCAACTGTTTGTCGATGGTAATGAAATGGTAATGGCCAGATGGCCAAATGCACAATTCAGTGATAAATCTATCTACAGCTGGGACACTTGGGCAGAAGGTGATGAGGTAAACAGCATAAATGGGATGTTAGTTATTGATAATACTAAATCTTTTTACTCCGGTTTAGATTATACTCTTGATACGGCTCACGCAATATTAAATGTTGGCTCTTTTAGAACTTGGAATCGTAAAATTCAATATTCTGAAGGGTCAGATTTTTTTACGTATGATAATGTGCCAACTAGCCAGTACAAGGATAAACATCACTATTTCTTTGTTGAAGGAGATTTAAATCTTTTAGATACATTAAATGAATGGTATCACAACCCCAAAACAGGAGAACTGTGGTTAAAGACAGATGGGACAAACCCAAATAATCTTGAGATAAAAGGTAAGACATCAACTTATTCTTTTGATATAAAAAACTCAAAAAATATTACTATTGAAAATCTATTTTTCTTCTCTTCAACCATTAAAGCATCTTCTAGCGAAAATATAATAATCCAAGACTGCAATTTTGCTTTTCCTTCAACTTCTAAGAGAATGATTGGTGATTTAGGGACACCTGAATCAACATCTATAGGGATAAGTGGAGGATCTAATAAAGTAAACAATAGCATATTCAGAAGAAATTTATTCACCTACACTGATGGCGATGCTTTAAGAGTTTTTGGTGATAATAATAAGATAGAAAACAATATTTTTCAATATATTGATTACTCTGTTTCTGAACTTCCGGGATTGATGGTTTCTTTCTATATAAATGGAGATAAAAATATTTTTACTCAAAATACAGTAAATGATGCTCAAGCTTCTGCTACAGTTGTACCAGGTGAAAGAAGTGAGTTTTCATATAATAAAGTAACAAGAACTGGAGCACTGCAATCCGATGGATCAGTATTTCAAGGC
>MDTC01024506.1_pt1 | contig 10109 bp, 8 predicted proteins | sample 811181 | NCBI WGS metagenome assembly MDTC01 (sample SAMN05326644, study PRJNA326480) | marine metagenome | isolation source: seawater | place: Pacific Ocean: North | collected 2011
AAATGGCGGGTTGCATGTAATAGGTACTGAAAGACATGAAAGTAGAAGAATAGATAATCAGTTAAGGGGAAGATCAGGTAGACAAGGTGATCCGGGATTTACTCAGTTTTATATTTCTCTAGAAGATGATTTGATGAAGAGGTTTGGTGGAGAAAGGATAAAGTCGATGATGGATATGGTTGGAATGGAAGATGATATTCCAATTGAGAATAAGATATTAACAAGGGCTGTTGAAAATGCTCAATCTAAAGTTGAAGGGTATAACTTTGAAATTAGAAAAGCATTAGTTGAATACGATGATGTAATGAACCGCCAGAGAGAAATTATTTATGACCTGAGGAATAGGGCATTAAAAGAAGAACATTATTTTGATGAATGGAGTGAAGAAATTACTCAAAATATTTTAGATTTTGTATTTGTTTCTAGAGCTAGTGAAGACAATATAGAAAATAGGATAGTAGCTGATATATCTAGGATATTTCAAATTAGCGCTCAAGAAATCGAAGTCAACTTTTCTGAAAAAAATAATATTGAAAATGAGGTAGAAAATTTAATAATTAATTTATTGGAAGATTTTAATAGCAATAATGATGAAGAAGAGATTTCATCTTGGATTTCGAGTTTATTTTTAAGAGCTATAGATATGCATTGGGTAGAACACTTAACTACAATGGATAACATGAGGCAAGGAATAGGGCTTCAAGCAGCGGGGCAAAGGGACCCTTTAATTCAATACAAGAAAACTGGGTATGATTTATTTGAAAACTTATTAATTAGAATAAAAAGAGATGTTAGTTTGAATTTGATAGCTTTTTCTAAAGCATCAAGCTTAGAGCCTGTGACTAAAAAAACAAAGATTAAAAACTTTATTCCGGATGGCAATAAAAATAAAAAAATTGGAAGAAATGATCCTTGTCCATGCGGCAGTGGCCTAAAATATAAAAAATGTTTTGGCACAAAAGATTGTCAATTATGAGCCTAGATATGATCAGCAAGATCAAAAATAACTGTACTGAAAAAACAGATTATTTTGAAATTATTATTAATTTTTTCTCTAAACTTAAAGAAATTCCTTATAGAAAAATTAACGAAACTTTTATTTCTAAGGAAGCTTTTAATTGGAAGTTGTCATTGAAACTTTATTATTCAGAATTTAGAAATTTATATCAAATAGATGATTTCTTATTTACACCACATGATTTTAATGAAAAAGAGAGAGTTAAAATTAAAAATTTAATGGGAGCAAAACTATATTCTGCGCATTTGAATTATTTTTATGGAATAGTTGTTGAAAATGCTATTAGAGAGATTTTAAGATTAGAAATAGAAAAAAAACGAGGCTATCATAATTATGAAAATTATTCTGAAATTAATGATAATGTGTTTGAGTTAATATACAAAAAGAAAAATAAAGATCTATGGGCAGAATTTTGCTCTTATGAAAGATTAAGGTCAAAAAGTTATTATGTTCCTAATAAAATATATTCACTGGAATATGATAGCTTTACTTATTGGTTATCTAAAAAAAGAATTAAATTATGTACACCAGAATTAAATGCCAGTTTAATTTCAAGAGGTTTGAGTTATTTAGAAGGAATTGGAATAAAAAATGAATTATATTAGCGAAGATATTTTTCCAAAAAACTATAAACATCTGGATGTTGAAAAAAAAATAGTTCAAGAGTGGGATAAAGAAAATATATATTCTAACTTTAACCCTGACTCTAAAAAGAAAATTTTCTCTGTAGATACTCCTCCTCCCACAGCAAGTGGTTATTTGCATATAGGTCACGTATTTTCATATTCTCATCAAGATTTTATTGTTAGGTTCAGAAGGATGATGGGAGAAGAAATATTTTATCCAATGGGGTGGGATGACAATGGACTTCCAACTGAAAGGAGAGTCCAAGATTATTTTAATGTTAAATGTGATCCTGAAGAAAAGAGCGTAGAGAATATATTAGAAAAAATTAAAGAGAATAAAAAAAGCTCTTCAGCTTTGAAAGTCTCAAGGAATAATTTTATTGAATTATGTCATATCGTAACAACTGAAGATGAAAAAGTGTTCAAAGAATTATTTATGAAAATCGCATTGTCTGTTGACTGGAATCATGAATATACAACTATTCAAGATTTGCCCAGAGAGCTTGCCCAAAAAAGTTTTATAGATCTATATGAAAAAGGATTTGTTTATAATACGGACAGTCCATCTTTATGGGACCCTGAATTCCAAACAGCAGTAGCTCAAGCAGAAATTGAAGATAGAGAAATGCCAGGCGCTTTTCATGATATTAGATTTGAGACTGAATCAGGTGAATCATTTAATATTTCTACTACTAGACCAGAACTACTTGCAGCTTGTGTAGGAGTAGCAGCTCATCCAAAAGATAAGAGGTTTAAACATTTAATTGGCAAAAATGCTATAACTCCACTTTTCGGTATTAAAGTACCAATATTTGGAAGTGAACTGGTTGATATGGAAAAAGGAACTGGAATTTTAATGGTATGTACATTTGGAGATAATGTAGATGTTCAGTGGTGGCAAGAAAATAATTTAGATACAAGAATAATAGTTAATAAATACGGCAGATTGGATGAGGTTAATTTTGGATCTGAAGGGTGGGAATCTAAAAGTCCTGAAAAAGCCAATATTTATTATTCGAGAATACTTGGGAAAAATTTGAAACAGGCTAAATCTGAAATAGTAGATATGTTGTCTAATAAAGATAATTTTGAAAATGAACCAGCTCTTATAGGTAAACCTAAAGAAATTACTCATAGCGTTAGATTTTATGAAAGAAGCAAGACCCCTTTAGAAATATTAAGTACTAGGCAATGGTTTGTTAAGTTAATGGATAAAAAAGAATTGTTAATAGAGAAATCTAATCAAATTGATTGGCATCCAGATTTCATGAGGAAGAGATTTGAGAATTGGACTGAAAATCTTCAACTTGACTGGTGTATTAGTAGGCAAAGATTTTTTGGCGTCCCTTTTCCATTGTGGTATAAACTCGATCAATCTTCAAAGCCTGATTACAATAACCCGATCGTTGCTGATATCTCTGATTTACCAATAGACCCAACTGAAGATACCCCTTTAGGTTATTCAGAGAGTGACAGAGGAAAACCAAATGGATTTATTGGAGAAAAAGATGTATTTGACACATGGTTCACAAGTTCATTGACTCCTCAGATAGGAGGGAAATGGGATAAAAATGATAATTTTTTAGATAAAGTATTTCCTTATGATATTAGACCTCAAAGCCATGAAATAATAAGGACTTGGGCTTTTTATACTGTTGTAAAGTCAGCACTTCACCATAATGATATACCTTGGAAAAATGTAATTATTAGTGGATGGGTTTTAGATCCTGATAGAAAAAAAATGAGTAAAAGCAAAGGGAATGTAGTAGTTCCTAATGATTTAATTGAGACATATGGTGCTGACGCAGTAAGGTATTGGGCAGCTAACGCAAGATTGGGAAGTGATACTGCAAATGATGAACAAATATTTAAAGTGGGCAAAAAGTTAGTAGTTAAATTGTTCAATGCAAGTAAATTCGTACTTAATGGTGCGCCAGAATCTATAGATATTAAAAATATAACTGAACCACTAGACTTGTCATTAATTTATCTATTTAATGAATACCTAGGCCAGATAACCAAAAATATGGAGAATTTTCAGTTTTCTGATGCATTAAACAAATTAGAAGATTTCTTTTGGAATTATTTTACAGATAATTATATAGAACTAGTTAAGAATAGAAGTAAATTTAATGATTATGGGCAGAAAACTCTCTCAGGATTAACAACATTAAGACTGGTATTAGAAAATTTACTTAAATTATTTGCTCCATTTACTCCTATGATAACTGAAGAAATATGGGGGTGGGTATATAGAAATAAGAATTCAAATTATAAATCTATTCATTTTGAGAAATGGCCTGAAAAACTTAATTTAGATTTCAAAGACATTAGCTCTGAAGCACTGATTATTGCTAGAGAAGCTATTGGTGCAGTTAGAAAAGAGAAAACGAATATGGGTTTAAGTTTGGGTGCTGAGGTAAAAGAAGTAACAATAATTGCTAATAAAGACCTTCAAAGTGTGCTTAGTAAAGTTATTGATGATATTAAGGATGCCTCAAGATCCCAAAGTATTATTATTAAAACTGACTCTCAGGAGGGGATCAGGGCTTCTATAGATTAATTTTCTGATATTTCTATATCGCTACCAAAAAAATCAATCCAGGGTTTGAATTGTTCTACAAATTCCTTGCCTTCTTCAATTGTTGTAAGACCTTTGACTGCTCTTCCAGGATCATAGCCTTGAGCTTTTGCCATTGCTTCTATTCCCCTTTTAGTTAGCCTAACTCCTCCAACCACGAATTCGTCTCCGTTGTCATCTATGACTATAAGGTCTAAACCCTTTTCTTTTTCTTTCCAGAATAACTTCATTATTTTATTATTTTTGATAGTTCATCAAGTATTTTCCCAGCTATAACTCTTTTTGTCTCTATTTCTGTTGAAGATATACTTCCATCTTTTTTAATCATTTTTACTTGATTGTAATCAGATTCGAACCCAATTTCCTTGCTCGACACATCGTTGATTACAATCATATCCAAATCTTTAGTTTTTAGTTTATCAATTCCATTACTTAAATGATTTTCAGTTTCTGCGGCAAAACCAACTTTGATGCAGTTATTTTTTTGTATGCTTTTTAATATATCAGGAGTTTGCTTTAAGTTTAATTCTAGATTTTTTCCTGCTATTTTCTTAATTTTCCCCCCAGCTTTAAACTCTGGAGTAAAATCTGATACAGCAGCCGCCATAATTATACAATCTGTATCTTTTACTCTATTCTTTATTTCAATCGCCATTTCTTCTGCAGTTTCAACAGAAATTTTATTAATTTTCGATGTAGTAATTAAATTAGATGATGACACTAAAGTTACGTCTGCACCCCTTATTAAACCTTCTTCAGCAATGAAATGACCCATTTTTCCTGATGATCTATTGCCAATATATCTTACTGAATCTATAGGTTCTTTAGTTCCTCCAGCAGAAACAAGGATTTTTATATCTTTTAACCCATTTTCTATTCCTAGAATTCTGTTTATCTCATTAGAAATGTGAGTTAAATCCTTTAACCTTCCTTTGCCAAAAGATCCTGAGGCTAAATATCCTTCTTCAGGCTCCATAACTATGACTCCATTTTCTCTCAAAGCATCTACATTTGCTTTTACAGCAAAATGATCATACATATTTCCATCCATTGCTGGAGCTATTAAAACAGGTTTAGTAGTTGCAATGACAGTTGTAGAAATTATGTCATCGCATACTCCTCTAGCAATTTTAGAAATTATATTGGCTGTAGCAGGAGCTATTACAATAATGTCTGCTGTCTTTGATATGTCTAAATGATCAATATTTGATTCTGAATTATTATCCCATAAAGAATCTGTAACTTTGTTATGAGTTATTCCTTCAAAAGTTGCCTTTCCAACAAACCTTTTTGCTGATTCAGTCAGTAGCACATGAACTGAAGCTCCTTTTTGGGTCCACTCACTTGCTAAATTTACTGATTTATAGGCAGAAATACTCCCTGTTACGCAGAGAGCAATTTTTTTACCTTTAAAATTTTCTACATTATCTATCATTATTAATTTTATAAATTAATCTTAAACCTTCTAAGGTAAGGTTGGGCTCTATCTTATCAAAAATTGAAGTATGATTGTCTATTAAATTTGCAAATCCTCCAGTACCAATCACAAAAACATCTTTATTTTGAACTTTTAATTCATTTATAATCCTTCTTATAATACCTTCAGTTAAAGATATGTAACCCCAAAATAAAGATGACTTTAATGACTCATCAGTGGAATTTCCTATTACTTTAATGTTCGCACTAAGATTTTTAAGATCAATATTTTTTAATAATGATGCATTATTAGATAGAGCTTTTGAGGCTACTTCTAATCCAGGAAAAATTGACCCTCCAATAAAATCACCTTTTTTTGAAATTACTTCAAATACTGTAGCTGTCCCAAAATCAACAACTATTTTGTAAAGATTTTTTGGGTATAAATAGTTCACAGCTACGCAGTCAGCAATTCTGTCTGCACCTAAATCAGATATAGGCTCATAATCAAATTTTATTTCTGGAATTGAACTAGAATCTACAAATATAGGGTTTAGGTTTAATTTATTTTTCATTTGAAGAATAATTTCATCATTTAAATCGGGAACTACAGATGAGATAATGCATCCATCTATATTGATATCTTTATTCAGCGTGGTTATGTATTCAGTAATAGATTTGGGTATATTAACTATATTTTTTGAATTGCTATCAAATGAGATTGTTTTAATATCATTTTTTGAATAATCTTCAAATATTCCGACTTTTATCTTGCTATTACCTATGTCTATCGCAATTAGCATTTGCCTACTCCAATATTTTAAATACTTGGGGTATGAAAGATATCACATTACTAGCAGTCATTGAAGTTGATCCATATTTTTCTTTAGCTAATAAACCAGATTGGCTATGCACGTAAGTTGCTATAATTGCAGCATCTTCAACATTAATAGAGCTGTTTGATGCTAGACTTCCAATTACTCCAGTTAATACATCTCCCATTCCTGGTTTTGACATACCTCCATTAGCTAAGGTATTAATTTTCTGGATCCCTCCAGGAGTAGTGATTATTGTGTTTGCACCTTTTAAGAGAATAGCTAAATTTGTATTCTTAGAGACTGTTTTTATAGATTCTAGTGAAATATCACTTTTTTTGATATTAAACAGTTTTTCGTATTCTCCTATATGAGGGGTAATCAAGGTAGGAGTCTTGAATTTCTTCCACCAATTCTCAATCCCCGAAAGAACATTTAAGGCATCTGCATCTAGGATTATATTGTGCTTATTATTAGTGTTTGAAAGATAATACATAAGATCTTTAATTTTTTTGGTCGACTCCTCATTCACTCCTAGCCCTACTCCTATAGATATCGATGTAAATGCGGATAAAGAATCATCTAGATTTTTTGATATATCAAATTTGAAATTTGTTACTTCAGGAGTTTCATTTATTATTTCTTTTAGCAAGGAAGATGAAGTTGATATAGATGTATGTCCGGTGCCAGAAATATTTGAAGATTTTGAACTTAATATTGGGGCTCCAGGATACTGATCTGAACCACCAATAATTAAATGTGATCCAAATTTGCCTTTATATAAATTATCTTTTCTTTTTGGGAATATTTTTTTAACTAAATTAAAATCTATTGCTTGGGTGTAGTTAATGCCTTGTTTTTTAATATCTTGTTCTTTAATTCCTAAGTCTATATGAGACGTAGAAGTAAATAGTGAGGGATCTTTTAATGTCCCAATTGTTTGGTAGCCTAGAAATATGATATGAGAAGAATTCAAAGTATTTTTATCGTGAAGCCCTGTGTTTGGATCAAATCCGGATGGTAGATCTAAAGAAATAATCTTGGCATCGAGTTTTAAGGTGAGATTATTTATGAATTTTAGATTTTTTGAGACCTCAGGTCTCATAGGGAGCTTTCCGGAAATTCCAAGTATACAATCTAGAATTATAATATTGCCTTTTTTGTTCTTTATTTTGTATTTATTTATTTCATTTAAGTCTATCCTTAATTTCTTGGCTAAATTTAAGTTATTAGATTTAGAATTAGAATTTATAGAATGGAAGTACTCTATTTCATTTATTGAACTTTCCTTTTCTAATTTATTTCCAATCAATAACCCATCTTCCCCATTAAGGCCAGCGCCTACAACAATAATTAATTTCGAAGGATTTAGTTTTGTAAGTATATTAACAACTCCTTTCACTGCCTTTTTTTGGAGTTTTTTTTCTTTTGAATTCAGGTTTATTATATTTTCAATCTTCTTAATATCAGCAGGATTTAGTATTGGAATCATGATGTCATATGAACTATAGCTGTAGCTAGATTTTTTGAATGGCTTATGCTTAATTCAATTGATTTTATGTTAAGTTTTTCAGCCCTTTTCTTTGCTCTCCCATGAAGAACTAAATATGGCTTTCCACTTTTGTGTCTTTGAACTTCAATTTCTCTCCAGCCAACACCACGTATTCCAGTTCCAAGAGCTTTCATGCCCGCTTCTTTAGATGCAAATCTTGCAGCTAGTTGCGCTGGCCTTCCTTTGCAGTAATTTTTTTCGTACGAAGTAAAAATCTTTTCCAAGAATCTTGCAGGATACTTATTAAGGACAGATGAAATTCTATCGATTTCAATAATGTCTATCCCTATATGAATATTTTTGTTCTCGCTCATGGTAAATTGTAAACTTATGTTTTAATCAACTATATTTTATCTGATGTTAATTGATGGAAAAGAAATTTCAAAAAAAATACTTAAAGAAATTTCTAATGATTTGTATAAAATTTCAAAAAATCTAGGCAGACCTCCATCTTTATCAATTATTTTAGTAGGAAATAATTCAGCTTCAGAAACTTATGTTAAAGCTAAAATTAAAGCATGCAATCAAATAGGAATTAAAGGAGAATTAATTAGATTTGATGTAAATGTGCAATCTAAAGCTTTGATGGATGAAATAGATAAGTTAAATAATAATAGCGACATAGATGGAATTTTATTGCAGCTACCAGTTCCAAAAAATTTAAATGAAAGGGAATTGATAGAGCATATAAATCCATTGAAAGATGTTGATGGTCTTACTGCTGAAAATATTGGTTTGCTTAATTCAGGATCACCTAGATTTATACCTGCTACTCCATATGGAATTATGGAAATATTTAACAGAATAGGTATTACTTTGCCTGGAAAAAAAGTAGTAATAATTGGGAGAAGCAATATAGTTGGGAGACCCCTATTTTCTCTTATGAGCGGAAAAGGAGAAAATTCGAACTCCACTGTTACTTTATGCCATAGGTATACAAAAAATTTGACTGAATTCACTTTACAGGCAGATATAATTATTGTAGCCGTAGGCTCTGCAAATATTCTAGATGGTTCAATGGTAAAAGAAGGGGCAATTATAATTGATGTAGGCATTAATAGAGTTGAAGATAAAAGTAAAAAATCTGGATATAGATTAATTGGAGATGTAGATTTTAAAACTGCTAATAAAAAAGCTTCTTATATAACTCCAGTACCAGGAGGAGTAGGTCCGATGACAATAACAATGCTTATGAAAAACGTTTGCAATGCTGCAAGTGAGGTTAAATGAAATTAATTTCTTTAACAAACCAATGTGTTGTAATATTAAATAACACCCGATTCAAGTTAAATAAATGGAAAAAAAAGAGTATTTAGATTTATATAGAAAGATGTATCTTATAAGACGCTTTGAAGAGTCTTGTGGTGAGAATTATTCTAAGGGTTTTATAAGAGGATTCCTTCATCTTTACATCGGAGAAGAAGCGATTGCTGTTGGTTCTATAGCCCCTTTAAGAGAAGATGATTATATTGTTACTCATTATAGAGATCATGGCCATGCTATAGCTAGGGGGCTAGAAACAGGGCCTTTAATGGCTGAGCTTTTTGGAAAAAAAACTGGCGTGAGTGGAGGCAAAGGTGGCTCAATGCATTTATTTGATGCCAGTAAAAATTTTATGGGAGGGCATGCTATTGTTGGTGCACAGATACCTTTGGCTGCAGGTTTTGCGTTAGCTTCACAATATCAGAAAAAGGATAGCATTACTGTTGTTTATTTTGGTGATGGAGCAACTAACCAAGGAACCTTTCATGAGACAATGAATCTAGCAAGCATATGGAAGCTACCAATATTATTTTTTTTGGAGAATAATTTTTATGGAATGGGGACAAGTGTTGAGAAAATAAGAACTAATGGAAAATCTTTTGGCAATTTGGCTGAAAATTACGGCATGCCAAGCACTGTTGTTGATGGCATGGACATCTTGGCTGTCAAAGAGACCACTGAAGAAGCCATTAAGAAGATTAGGTCTGGCTCAGGTCCAGTATTTATAGAAGCCACCACCTTTAGATATCAAGGTCACTCAATGGCTGATCCAGCGAAGTATAGAACAGATAAAGAACTTGATGAATGGAAAGAGAAAGATCCCCTGATTAATTTTCAT
>MDTC01040351.1_pt1 | contig 10109 bp, 9 predicted proteins | sample 811181 | NCBI WGS metagenome assembly MDTC01 (sample SAMN05326644, study PRJNA326480) | marine metagenome | isolation source: seawater | place: Pacific Ocean: North | collected 2011
CAAATTACAAAAACCAAATTCATTTAATTTTTTTATCAACAATAATATTTGCTTATCTATCCTTAAAAGGATTTGGGTTAATAGAGCTTAGCTTTAGCTTATTGGTAATACTTTTTATTTTATCGTTTACAAATATCGAACTAAATAATGAGCTTAATAAAATAAATGAAAAATCATTTTTAGTAAAAGACTTATTTGTGATTATATTTTCAATTACGAGCATATGGATTGGTTCGAATCTTCTTGTTAGTAGCGGTATAGAGCTAATTGAAAAATTTAATGCCACCTCAAGTCAGATCGGGACAGTTTTTCTAGCACTTAGTACTTCTGCTCCAGAAATATTCACATCTTTAATTGCAATTATAAAATTCAACAAAAGTGGTTTCGTTGTTGGGAATGTAATAGGTAGTAATATTCTGAATATCGGAATTTTCAGCATTATTGGTATTACTTATAATCTTAGTTATTTTGATATAAATGTAGCAAATGTTCTATTGCTTATAGCATGTGAAGCTTATGTATTAATATTATTGTATTCGATATATAAAGAAAAAAGTATCAGCAATAAATATGGAGTAATTTTAATTCTGTTTTATATTATTTTTATTTATAAATTATGAGCCTTATATTAGAAGAAATAACTGAAAACACATTAGAATTCCAAGATATTACATCTTTTAGAATTTTAGCAGGCATTGAAAATGAAAATTTAAATTATGTTAGTAAAATTTTAAAGTTAGAAATCCATTCGCGTGGATGTGAAATCAAAATAAACGGAAATAAAAGTAATGTAGAAAAAGCCTCTGAATTATTTAAAGAATTTTATGAAATAATTAAGAAAGGATATCATCCAAAACAAAAAGATTTTGAATCGGGGCTTAATATTTTAGAAAGTAACCAACATAATCTTGAAGAAATATTCCTTGATACTGTTTGCTTGACTACTGATAGAAAAACAATCGCACCAAAAAGCATTAATCAAAAACTCTACATAGACTCAATAAGAAAGAATGACCTAGTCTTTGGTATTGGCCCTGCAGGAACTGGTAAAACATATTTAGCAGTAGCCATGGCTGTTTCATATTTAAATTTAAAAAAAGTAAAAAGGATTATATTAACAAGACCTGCTGTTGAAGCTGGGGAAAAATTAGGGTTTTTGCCTGGAGACTTAAATGAAAAAGTTGATCCATATTTAAGACCATTGTTTGATGCCTTAAATGAAATGATTGATCCTGAACGAATTGCTAGGCTAATTGATAGATCTATCATCGAAATAGCTCCTCTAGCATTTATGAGAGGAAGAACATTAAATGATTCTTTTATAATTTTAGATGAGGCACAAAATACAACAACATCTCAAATGAAGATGTTTCTTACAAGATTAGGGTTTAATTCAAAAACAATTATTACCGGGGACATCACTCAAATAGATTTGGAAAAAAATATAAAATCGGGATTGATTGAAGCTCAATCCTTATTAAATAATATTGATGGTATAGCTTTCAGTTCGTTTTCTAACAATGATGTTGTCAGGCACCCATTAGTTAAGAAAATTATAGATGCCTACAAGTAAAGTATCTGGTCTCTTTCAGGACCTACAGAAACCATTGAAATTTCAACATTAAGATAATTCTCAATATATTTTATAAAATTAATTAAGTTTTTTGGAGGATTTTCTTTATTTAAATCATCTGTTTTCCATGATTTAAAGTTTTTATAAACGGGCACTACTTTGTTTAAATTGTCCAAATTCTGAGGAAATTTTTTAATAAGTCGGTTACCTATTTTATATCCAGTACAAAGTTTAATCGTATCAAACATCGAGAGTATATCAGCCTTTGTAATAACTAATTGATCTAGTCCACATATGTTTACTGAATGTTTTAATGCAACTAAATCAAGCCACCCGCACCTTCGAGGCCTACCTGTAGTTGCACCATATTCTGCACCAAACTCTCTTAATGTAAGTCCTTTATCGTCCAACATTTCTGTAGGGAAAGGTCCATGGCCCACCCTTGTAGTATATGACTTTGAAATGCCTATTGATTTAGTAATTTTCGAATAAGGTATACCAGTGCCAATTGAAGCATTAGCAGAGATTGTTGAAGAAGAAGTTACAAAAGGATAAGTACCGAAATCAATATCAAGCATAACTCCTTGGGCTCCCTCAAACAATATACTTTTATTTTTTTGAGATGCTTTCTGCAAGTAGTCTTCAGTGTCTGTTACAAATTCTTTTAAATATTTATATTGTTTATTTAAATCACTTAAAACTTTTTTCAAAGTAAAGCCTTTTTGTTTAAAAACTCTAACTAAAATTTTATTTTTTTCGTTAAGAGACATGGACAATTTACTATATAAGGATTTTTTATCTTGAAGATCAATGAAACGAATTCCTTGCCTTGATATTTTATCTTCATAACATGGGCCAATCCCTCTACCAGTTGTTCCGATTGCATTTTTTCCTCTTATTATCTCGCGTCCCTTATCTAATGCCTTGTGGTGAGGCAAAATCAAATGGGCAAGATTACTTATTTTTAAGTTATTTTTGGAAACCTTATAGCCCTTCTTCCTTAGCTGCTTTATTTCATCAACTAAAACTGATGGATCTATAACTGTTCCATTGCCAATGACTGAAATTTTACCTTTTCTAAGAACACCTGAAGGAATATGATGTAGAACTATTTTTTTATCTTTTACTATTATAGTATGTCCGGCATTACTTCCACCTTGAAACCTAACAATAATATTAAATTTTTCAGATAATAAATCTATAATTCTACCTTTCCCTTCATCGCCCCATTGTGCACCAACAACTACAATATTTTCTTTTATCATTTAAATTTCTTCCTCAGATAATTCTTCAAAAGTATCAAATCTAGCTAATAAATTATTACCTTCATCTAGCAACTTAATTTTTTTTAATTTATCAACTTTAATTAACAACTGGTAATTAAGATTGCTAATGTATTTTGATTCAAGAATTCTGACCTGAAAGGCTTGATTCGCAAAAAAATCCTTAATTTTATAAGCCAAAGATATATCTTGATTATTTTTTAACTCAATTACTGCAAGTGGCTGAGTTAAGGTATCAAATTTAATATTTTGTAAAATTGGTAATACATTTAAAGCAAAACCCATTGCAGGAACATTCAATCCATAATTCGAAAGAAGATTATTATATCTACCACCAGACATAATATGATCTTTAATTTCAGGAACACTTATGTCAAAAGTAACATTTGAATAGTAATTAAAATCTCTTACATCTAGCAAATCCAGCACACATTCAATCTCTGGATTAATATTTTCCAATTCTTGTTTTAAAAAACTAATATCTTCTATTTCTTTTTGTATGGTCTTGGGGAAAGACCCTAATTTAATTTTTTTGTTCAATGCAAAAGGCATAACAATTTTCTTTATAAATTCTTTCTCTCTTTTTGGCACTAGTTTAGATTTTGATAAAAGACTTATTGAATCAAAATCTTTTTTATAAAATAATGTTTTAATTTGATCTTTAGAAAATTCTAATTTAGAAAGTATGTAATTTACCAATAGTGAAGAATTAAGTGTAACAACCTGCCTAGGGAACCCTAATTTTTTTAAAATCTGTGATCCAAGCTGGATTAATTCCAAATCATTTACTACACCTTCCGTTCCTATTGATTCACAACCTATTTGAAAAATTTCTCTTGGATCTTTATTGGAATCAAGGTTGTTTCTTATTATTCTTTCAGAATAACTAAGCCTTACAGGTAAATCTTCCTTTGAAAAATTTGATGTAACATATCTAGCAATTTGAGGTGTTGTATCAGACCTTAGACCCAGAACATCTCCAGATAAAGGATCAATCATTTTCATTATTTTCTTTGTATCATCATCTTTTGATCCTACGGAAATAGAGTCAATATTTTCGAATAGAGGAGTTATAACTTTTTCATATCCATTTGTTTCAACTTCCATGAAAAAAATCTCTTTGACATAATCAAGCTTTTTTATTGTATCTAATGAATAGTCCTTAATACCTAATGGTAATGAAATATTGTTTATCATTTAAAAATCACTTGTTCTATACTTTTAACTTCATCCATATTGGCAATAAATTCAAGTGTCTCTTCATCAACGGGAGAATCTACAGAAATAAAAGCTAATGCAAAACCAGTGTTGTCATCCAATTGATTACTTAAATAAAGCCTATTAATGTTAATTTTCTTTTTTCCTAAAGCATTACCAAGCAATCCAATAACTCCAGGTTTATCATCATTTTCGATCATTAAAATATTGCCTTCGGGAATAATATCTAAACTATGATTATTGAATCTGGTAAATCTAGACTCTTTCTTGCCAAAAGTAGATCCAGATATCGAAAATTCAGTATTATCTGTTTTAACAATAACCCTTATAAGGCTTGAAAAATCACTTGAAGAAGAAAGCTTTGTCTCAGTTAACTTTATACCTCTTTCTTCAGCAATTAAGGGAGCATTAACAAATGTTACTGGTGCACTCATTATAGGACTCAAGTAACCCTTCAAAACTGATATAGTTAAAGGTGCAACATTAGATTCTGTGATCAAGCCACTGTATTCAACTGTAATATGTTCAACCCCAGACTTGCAAATTTGACCCATGAAGTTGCCCAACCTTTCTGACAATTCAAGAAAAGGGTGTATTTTAGACAAGACCTCTAAATTCATCGATGGCATATTAACAGCATTAATAACAACTTCGTTATTAACATATTCGATAACTTGTTCCGCCATAGCAATTCCTACTTTAGTCTGGGCCTCTTGTGTAGATGCTCCAAGGTGGGGAGTGAAAACAATATTTTTTTCTTTATCAAAAATAGGCGATTTAAAATCAGGAGGCTCTTCTTCATAAACATCAATAGCAAGGCCACCAACCTTTCCTGAATCTAAAGCTTCTGCTATATCTTCTTCATTAACTATGCCTCCTCGGGCACAATTAATAATTATTACACCGTCCTTCATTAAGTTTAGTGAACCTTTTGAGATTAAATTTTTTGTTCCTGATGTGAGTGGTGTATGAACCGTAATAATATCAGCATCTTTAAAAACTTCTTCCATATCAACCAAATCTACAGGCATATTCAAATTTGTGTCTTTTGAGATAAACGGATCATGTGCAATTACTTTCATGCCGATACCTAAAGCACGCTCTGCTACTAATCGTCCAATATTCCCGAGCCCAATGACACCAAAAGTCTTCCCGTATAACTCCTTACCTTGAAAGCTTGATCTTTCCCACTTTTTGGCCTTCATTGAAGCAAAAGCCTGAGGAATATTACGAACTAAAGAAAAAAGGAGAGCAATAGTGTGCTCAGCAGTAGTTATAGCATTAGCTGAGGGAGTATTCATTACTATGATACCTTTTTTTGATGCTGCAGACACATCAACATTGTCGACTCCTATCCCTGCTCTACCAATTAATTTAAAATTATCATCTAGAATATCAATTATCTCGGAATCCATTTTAGTAGCACTTCTTATAATTACAGCTTGATAGTTATTAATTATTGACTTTAACTCTTCTCTATCAGTTTTTTTTCTAACATCAACTTCGATTTCAGGATATTTGGCAAATAATTCAAGTCCTTCCTTTGAAAGACCATCAGTAACTAAAATTTTCAATTAAATTCCTCCAGGTGTACGAAATAAAAATATTTCTGTGATAAGTATATATCAAACTTTAACCAAATTGATAAAATATTTTACAAGGTATAAGATTAAATGGTGGATAACGAAAAAAAACTTACCTTTATCGAACACTTTGGAGTATTGAGAAAAAGTTTTATAAGAATAGTAATTTTTCTTATTGTCTTTTTCATTCCATGCTTCTACTTTAGGGATATTCTAATGGATCTCTCATTACATCCAATTCTAGAAACACTTCCCAAAGATTCTAAAATAATATTTTCAAAGCCAACTGAAGGTCTTGCCACTAACATCAAACTAGCCTTCTTGACTAGCATTGTACTAACAACCCCCCTAATAATTTATGAAATTTGGTCTTTCATAAAACCTGCTCTTTATGAAAATGAAAGATATTTTTCAGCAATAATAATTTTCTTGGGAACATCACTTTTCTTGCTTGGATCTTTTTTTTGTTTTTTATTTGTTGCTCCAGTGGCATTCAACATATTGCTTAATGAATATACAACAGAAGTGATTACAGCTTTCCCAAATATTTCAGAAACCATTGGATTCTTATCATCGTTAATTTTAAGTTTTGGAATCATATTTGAATACCCTTTGATAATTTATCTTTTGTCCAAATTAGGCTTAACTTCTGCAAACTTTCTTGCTTCGAAGAGGAAATATGCTGTACTTATATGTACTATTTGTTCTGCTATTTTAACTCCAACAACAGATGTTATATCGATGATGTTCATGCTGATACCTCTTTTGGTTTTTTATGAAATAGGAGTCGTAATAGCTAAAATAACAAGAAAGAGAAATTGATATGGGTAAGTATTTATGTAAGATTTATATTTAGAATTTGTGGGGGTTACTTATGGAATATGAAAAATTAGTTTCATCTAAATATATAGAGGAATTTGTTATTGGCGAGGAACTTCATCACGGATGTGTTCAAATTACTCCATACAGAAACAAGGAATATATAAAAAAATTTAAAAAATCATTCCTATATGGTTTGAACTCAGAATACCAGAGCAACCTGGGATATAATGATCCAGAAGACAAATCAAAGAAGGAAAAATTTAATATTGGATATCCTGGCTTAGTAAGCCAAGGCTACATATTTAATGTCGGTTTTGGGTTAAGTGTTCATGATATTTCTTATAATGCAATTGCAAACTTATCTTATAAAAATCTTACATATGGTGAGCCTGTATATGAAGGAGACATTCTATTTGGAAAGTCTAAAGTTATTGGAATAGAAGTAAAAAAAGATGGAGCTTCTAATGGCTCAGTTCAGGTTAAAACAACTATTACAAATCAAAACAATGAAATGGTTCTTGAATATGTAAGACAGGTTTTACTTAGGACATCACCAGGTACAAAAATCAATGCAAAATCAGAACTTGAAACTCAACCGGATACAATTGATATAAATACTGTTAAACTACCGAAAGTATTTGTAAATCTTAACAATCAAAGTCTAGGTAAACATGGGAAAAAATTTGAAGATTTAAAAGTTGGAGAGCTATATAAAGGTACATTTGAAAAATCAATAAGCTTAGTAGATTTCTCATGGCTTCAAATTTCAACACTTAATGATGCCAGTGTTCATCATACTCCTAGCTCCAATTTTATTGGTTATGGTGGAGCAATAAAATCTACTGTAGAAGGATCAATCAGTGAGCATATTCCTCATGCATATTTCATAGGAATGAATAGTGGCTCTCATGATGCCCCAACTTACCCTGGAGATATTGTTCAAAATATGTTCGATTCTGAAGATGCCGATGATGAAAAAATTAGCGGTAGCTTTAAAATAATCGAAAAACTTAATCATGAATCAAGAGAAGATTTCGGTATTATAAAAATTGAACTAATTGGAGAGAAAACAATAACTGAAGCCAGTATGAAAGCATATGAGAAAAGTGGTTTTAAAGGAGTAGGGAATATTAAAGATGGAAAAATTCGAGTTTTAACTATGGAAATGTTACTTGCAATTCCAAAAGGGGTGGCTTTTCAATAATGTCAAAAAAATACGAAAAAAAAGATTTACAACATCCGGTTGATTATAGTTGGAAGACAGAGTTTGATTATTTTTGGAATACAAAAAGCAATCAGAAAGATTGGATTTTACCTAAGGTGCTAAAAGATCAAGCAATAAAAAATCCAGATAAAGAATTCTTGCAATTTAGCTATGGAAAACCACTTACCTTTTCAGAAGTTAATACTAAAGCAAATCAAATTGCTAACTCACTGTCAAAATTAGGTGTAAACAAAGGGGATAAGGTTTCAGTTTATATGCCTAATTCTCTAGAAATCTGCTTAGCATGGTTTGGAATTCTTAAAAATGGTTCTGTTATGGTTCCGATAAATACAGCATATGTCATGGATTTCCTTCAATATATAATCGAAAGTTCAGATTCCAAAGTAATTATTATTGCGGAAGAATTTATGGATAGATTGAAAAATATTCAAGATAGAATTCCTTTAATTGAAAATGTGATTGTATGGCCAAGAGAGAGCAAGGATAAGCTTGAATTAATGGGATATGAAGGTTCCAAAGTTCAATCCTGGAATGATTTTGTTCAAAATGGTGGACAGGAAGAGCCAAATGTTGAGTTAACTCATTTAGATCATGCAAGACTCATGTACACATCTGGAACAACTGGTAGGTCAAAAGGAGTTGTTAGACCCTGTGCAGCTGATTATTCATCAGCGATGAATTATTCACTAGTTATGGATTTAACTGAAGATGATACTGTTTTTACTTGCTTACCCCTCTTCCATTCAAATGGGATGGTTATGGGGGTTTACCCTGCTATGATTCAAGGATGTAAAGTTGTTGTTGAAGAAAAATATTCCGCCAGTAATTTCTGGAAATGGATGAAAGATTTTAAAATTACAAAATTTAATCTTGTCGGTGTGATGTCATATTTTATGTGGAATGCTCCTGTAGTGCCTGAAGAAAAAGATCATAATGTAGAGCTAGTATTAGGAAGCCCTGCTCCTCACGATATTATTGAAGAATTCATGGAAAGGTTCAATATTAAATTTATGGAAGGTTACGGACTTACTGAAGTAGGACAATGTACATTTATGAGACCTGGGGAACCCTTTAGGGTTGGATCATGTGGTAAAGAATCCCCTGGTTATGAGATTAAAATTGTTAATCCAGAGACCGATGAAGAGCTTCCACCAAATACTCCTGGAGAATTAGTTCTTAGACCAAGGATTCCAAATATTTGTCTTCATTATTATCATAAAATGCCAGAAAAAACTGTTTCTGATTTTAGAAATTTTTGGTTTCACACTGGTGATTTATGTAGAAAAGATGAAGATGGATACATATTTTTCATGGATAGAGTAAAAGATTATATAAGAAGAAGAGGCGAAAATATCAGTTCCTTTGAAGTTGAAAATATGGTTTCTTCTCATCCTAATATTTCTGAAGCTGCAGCTATTGCAGTTAAAGTTAGCGAAGAGGGTAGATATTCTGAAGATGAAGTAATGATTGTAGTTGTTCTTGAAGAGGGAAAAGACTTGGCACCTGAAGAAATAATTGAGTTTCTTAAACCTATTATGCCAAAATTTATGATTCCAAGATTTATTAAATTTAGAGATAACTTACCTAAGACTCCTACAAACAGGGTACAAAAAGTTAAATTAAGAGAGGAAGGTGTCACGAGTGACACCTGGGACTCTCTTAAAAATAAAAACTAATCCTTATCCCAAGGATATTTCTTTATTGGTTTTTGTGTATAAGGATTTTTCTTTTCAGGTTGAAAATATTTGAATGTATTAACATGCTGGTCTGTATATGAACCAGGTGGATAATACTTATCATAGAAGTCTAAGTCTAAATGCTGAGCTTGGAAAACCAGTCTCATGTACATTGGATCAACATTTGCTGGGAAGGAGCCATATGTATCATAAATATATTGTGCAACTGATTTAACTATTTCTATAGTAGTTTCAGTTGGTTTTGGAGCTTGCATTAAATGCTTATCAGGCTCTTCATACGGGAATGGCTTATCTGACTGCCATGCCGCCATTTTATGTTCTAACATTTTATCAAATGCATCACTCATGTTATCAAAATAAGGCGGACAATATGCCTCAAAGACTCCATCCTTTCCAACAGGTCTAGTTGGACCTGCTTTTGGTTGTTCAAATCTAAAGCCCAAACCTCTAAAGAGCTCAGGATTAGAGCCAAGAGTAAATCTAGGAATCAAACCAGTAAATGTCCATCCCCCAAGGCCTAATGCTTGTAGTGCTAAATTCATATTTTGACAAATAAATGCTTGTTCAACATTTAATCCAGTTAAGATACGAACTTCTAAATCATAAAGCGATAATTTAACTTCTTCTTTTATTCGGCCAGTTTTAATCCATTTGTCTTGACCACATGATTTATTATTTATTGGATCCCAAATATTAAAAGCATATGTG
>MDTC01052075.1_pt1 | contig 10109 bp, 9 predicted proteins | sample 811181 | NCBI WGS metagenome assembly MDTC01 (sample SAMN05326644, study PRJNA326480) | marine metagenome | isolation source: seawater | place: Pacific Ocean: North | collected 2011
ACCCCATTTGTACACCTAATTAACATAAATGAAAAAAACAAAAATTGATCATTACACTGATAAAGAAGCTTTAGATTTTCACAGCCATAAAAAACCTGGCAAGATTGAAATTTCATCTTCTAAGAATATGACCACAAAACGAGACTTGGCTTTAGCATACTCACCAGGAGTTGCTGCGCCGGTCAGAGCGATTAGTGAAAATCCAGAAGCTGCATTCGACTACACGAGTAAAGGAAATCTTGTTGCTGTTATTAGTAATGGATCAGCAATTCTTGGTATGGGTAATTTAGGTGCTTTAGCTTCTAAACCGGTAATGGAAGGAAAAGCTGTTTTATTCAAAAGATTTGCTGATATTGACTCTATAGATCTTGAAATAGATTCTTCTGATCCAGATGAGATAATTAATAGTATTAAAAATTTTGCGCCAACTTTTGGTGGAATAAATCTTGAGGATATTGCGGCTCCTGATTGTTTTATAATTGAACAAAAATTAAAAGAAATTTTAGATATACCTGTTTTTCATGATGACCAACACGGAACTGCAATAATTACCACCGCAGCATTAATTAATGCCTTAGACATAAGTAAAAAAAAAATAGATAAAATTAAAGTAGTAGTAAATGGTGCTGGGGCTTCTGCAATGGCATGCACTAATTTATTTAAAAAGAGTGGAGTTCCTCAAAAAAATATTACTATGATTGATAGAACAGGTGTCATTTACAGAGGAAGAGAAAACTTAAATCAGTGGAAATCAAGTCATGCTATTGAGACTAGTGACAGAAATTTAGATGATGCGATTGAAAATGCGGATGTTTTTTTAGGTTTATCAGCGAAGGGTGCCCTAACAAAAGCTATGGTGAAAAAAATGGCTAAAAATCCTATTATCTTTGCCTGTGCAAATCCAGATCCAGAAATTACACCTGAAGAAATAGAAGAAGTGAGAAATGATGCAATAATAGCAACTGGACGATCAGATTATCCTAATCAAGTGAACAACTTAATAGGTTTCCCATATATTTTTAGAGGAGCATTAGACGTTCGTTCTAAAACAATAAATGAAGAAATGAAAGTTGCTGCCGCACATGCAATTGCAGATTTAGCAAAACAAGATGTACCTGACGAAGTTGTTGCTGCGATGGGGGGTGAGAGGCCACATTATGGAAAAGAATATATAATTCCATCTACATTTGACCCAAGATTAATAAGTGTTATTCCAGCAGCTGTTGCAAAAGCAGCTATAGACACAGGTGTTGCAAGAATTAAAATAGATAATTTTGAAACTTACAAAGATCAACTTAAACAAAGATTAGACCCTACCGTAACAATTATGCAAGGTATAAACACGTATATCAAGAGAAAACCAAAAAAAGTTGTTTTTGCTGATGGTGAAGATGAAAATACTCTTAAAGCTGCAATAGCTTTTAAAAATTCGAAATTAGGTACACCAATTTTAGTTGGTAAAGAATCATTGATAAATGATCAAATAAAAAAAATTGGATATAATGATAATTTTGATATCGAAATTGTAAATTCAAAAGATAAAATAAAAAGAGAAAAATACGTTAAATACTTATTCAAAAAACTTCAAAGAGAGAAGGGAATGTTAGAATGGGATTGTGACAGATTAATTAGAAATGACAGGGTAATTTGGGCATCATGCATGGTTGCATGTGGTGATGCTGATGCGATGGTAACAGGTAATACAAGAAGATACTCCTCATCGCTAGAAAAAATAGTTAAGGTTGTTGACTCTAGACCTGGTGAAATTATGTTTGGTCTTAATTTAGTTGTAAATAGAGGTAAAACTATCTTTATTTGTGACACTTCAGTAATTGAATATCCTGATGCGAAACAATTAGCAGAGATGGCTAAATCAGCTGCGAGAGTTGTAAGGCTTTTTGGTTTTGATCCAAAGGTAGCTTTTTTATCACATTCAACTTTTGGTGAACCTGCAACAGATAGAACAAAAAGATTAAGTGATGCAGTTGAGATTTTAAAAAAAAGTGCTGTAGATTTTAAATTTGATGGAGAAATGCAGCCTGATGTTGCTTTAGAGGAAATGTATAAAGAGCTTTACCCTTTTTCGAAAATTGTAGGTAATTCAAATGTCTTAATAATGCCAAGTCAACATAGTGCAGCTATTTCATATAAAATGATAAAATCAATGAGTAGAGCAAAAGTTATTGGTCCATTATTGATTGGGTTAGGTTTGCCAATTGAAATTGCACCGTTAAGAAGTTCTACATCAGAAATTCTTAATTTAGCTTCTATAGCATCGTATTCAGCTGATGTAATTGATTATAAAAACTGATTTAATTTTTTTGAATTCGAAGATTTTCAACAAGTAAGATACTAGCGATAACATCTTCCACATCTAAAATTTTTTTTGCTTCGCTTATTACTTCTTTCTTTTCATCTGATGTAATAGATATTCCATAAAGATAAATTTTCTTTTTATAAGTATCGATTTGATAATTTGTTGCCTTAATATTTTTATTTAGGATTAAAGCTGTTCTTAATTGTGAAGTAATTAAAATATCTTTTGCAGACTGTTTAAAATTAAACTCTTCTTTTACTTTTATGTCATTCCTTACAGACCTTACACCATCAGTTTCCCACGCCATTTTTGTTAACTTAAGCTTTTCTTCAGGATCATCAACTTTTCCAGTTAAAAATATTCTTCCATCTAAAACTTTTGATTTTACTGAAAGTAAAAATTTTTTATCCAACAATATAATTCTCGCTGATAAATTTTTTTGCATTATAGAGTCATCAATTTGGGTTCCTACTGATCTTGGATCTAAAGCAACGCTCACCCCTGTACCAAATATCCCACTTGATGATACGCCAACACATCCTTTTATTGCTAAAGCAATAATTAAAATTAATAATATCTTAATTTTCATTTTTTAAACTTAAACAATAATTATAAATTTCTTTTTTAGAAATTTGGTTGTTTGAACTTATAAAATTTACGATCTCCTTAATACTTAGCTTATTTATCATTTGATTAATATTTCTTTTATCTGATTCACTTAATTCTTGTGAAGCATTTTTACTATCAATTTTCTCTGAAATAACAATTGTTAATTCCCCTTTTAATTCTTTATCGAATTTTTTGAGTTCATCTATATTCATTCTAATAAATTCTTCATAAAACTTTGACATTTCCCTACAAATAACAATTTTTCTTCCATCAAAATTTTTTTTAAGTGTCTCAATAATTTTGTTAATTTTTCTCGGAGATATAAAAAAAATAATTGAGCAATCTAATTGGGATAAAGTTTTTAAATCTTCATTAATTGTTTTTAGTTTATCTGGAAAGAAACCATAAAAGAAAAATTTTTCAGAAAATCCACTCATTGTTAATGCAGCTGTAACTGCCGATGCACCAGGTAAAGGTGTAATTGATATATCATTATCAATACATTCCCTTACTAATATTGCACCAGGATCTGAAACACCTGGTGTTCCAGCATCAGAAACTAAAGAAATAATTGCTCCTGATTTTAATAAGTTTATGATTTTTAATAAATTTTTTTTTTCATTAAATTTGTGATTTGAAATCAATTTTGAATGTATTTCATAATTCTTAAACAAATTTTTTGAAAGTCTTGTATCTTCACATAAAATATAATCAGATCTTTTTAAAATTTCGACGGCTCTAAACGTTATATCACCTAAATTTCCTATAGGCGTTGAGACTAAATATAACCCTTTTTTTACCTCTTTTTGAAAAGATTTAGATTTTAAAATCATAATTATAATTTAAATTATATAATATCATTAAAATGATTAAAATTTTTAAAAAACTTTCATTTATATTTTTAATTTTTTCTTCCATATTTTTTAATTCATATGCTGAAGAAAAAAAACTTAGAATAGGTATGTTAGTTCCAATGACTGGGGATGACAAAAAAATTGGTCAACAAATCATAAAAGCTACTAGAATGGCTTTGAAAGACATTAATTCAATTAACATAGAAATCATTCCAAAAGATACAGGCTCAGACCCAACACTTGCTTTAAAAGCAGCAAAAGAAATTCAGCAGATGGGTATTAACATTGTTATAGGGCCAGTGTTTTACAAAAGTTTAATTTATTTAGATGAAGTTGAAAATATAACTTTCTTATCCTTAACAAATAAAACTATTGATATTCCAAATAATATTATAAGCAGTGGTATAAATGCGACCTCTCAACTTGTAACAATAAAAAAATTTATTGATTTAAATGAATTTAAAAAGACTATTTTTTTAAGTCCAAAAGTTGATTATGATAAAGAGATAAAAAAAGCAATTAACAAGTCAAATTTAAAAAATTTCAAACACTACGTGTATGACACAGAACCAACCAAATTAACTAAACAAATTGAAAAGATAACAAATTACAAAATTAGAAAACAAAATGTAATTGATGAAATTAAAAGAATAGAAAATTCTGACCTAGATGAAAATGATAAAAAAAGAAGAATAGAAAAACTCAAAAAAAGATATACTTTAGGAAATCTTAATTTTGATACAATTATAATTGCAGACTTCGATGAAAGCTTAAAAAGTGTAATCACCTCGTTGCTATACACAGATGTCTCCCCCAAAAGTAAAAAAATTATTACTTTTAATCAATGGTTTGATAAAAGTTTAATCAAAGAAAAAACTTTACAACCAATTTATTATCCATCAATTAATAAAGAAAATTTAGAAAGTTTTAAAAAAAAATTTAATAAAGAATTTGACGAACATCCTAATCATTTAGCCCTATTAAGCTATGATCTTGTAGGTTTAATTTATTATCTTTCAATTGAAAATGATATATCTGAAATAAATACGCTATTTAAAAAAAAGAATTCATTTAAAGGTAAAATTGGAATTTTTGACATTCAAAATAATAAGATTAATCATAGATTAAGTTTTTATCAAATTAATGATGGTAATGTTAAAGAAATTTTTTAATTTTTTTAAAGGCTTTAAATCTATGGTCTATTTTATATTTTTGGTTAGGTAACATTTCGCCAAAAGTTTTTCTTTTATTTATTGGTATAAATATTGGATCATAACCAAAACCATTTTTACCCTTTGGTTTTGAGGAAATATGCCCCTCAACCTTACCTACAACAGAAGCAATCTTTTTATTTAAAAAAGATATTGATAGTGCACAAATGAATCTAGCTTTAATTTTTTTTTTCATCCATCCATCATCTTTTTTGTTTAACTCTTTAAATACTTTTTTTATCGCTTTTTTAAAGTCAGAATTTTTTCCTCCCCATCTTGCAGAATATATTCCAGGTCTTTTGTTCAAAATATCAATCTCCAAACCAGAGTCGTCCGCTAAACATACTAATTTAGTCTTTTGAGAAAAATATTTAGATTTAATGAGAGAATTTTCCTCAAATGTCTTGCCATTCTCTTTAGGACTTTTGAGTTTAAATGTAGATGTAGATACAATTTTAATATGTTTTGGTAGTAAATCTCTTATTTCTTTTAATTTTCCCTTATTATTTGTCCCTATAAATATTTTTTTTATTTTTTTATTTAACATCTGGAAATTTACAATTTTCTTACCATATATGTCTTAATGGAAAAAGACCAAAACGAAAATATTGAAAAAAACGAAGAGGCTGTCTCAAAAGACAAAAAAGCTTCTGACGACAATAATGACAATGAAGAAAAGTTGGAAATCAAATCTCTTGATGAAAAAATTCTTGAATTAGAGGATAAATTAACAAGAACATTTGCTGAAATGGAAAATCAAAGAAGAAGGTTTGAGAAAGAAAAAGAAGAAGCATTCGAATACGGAGGTTTTACTTTTGCAAAAGAAGCTCTAAACCTAATTGATAACCTTGAAAGATCTAGACAAATTTTGCAAAATGATGCCGCTTTGAAAAACTCTGAAGCTTTAAAAAAAATGTTGGAACATTTTGATATTATAAATAAGGACTTAATATCTGTTTTTTCGAAAAATAACATTAAACCAATTGAAAGCTTAAACAAAAAATTGGACCCAAATTTTCATCAAGCAATGATGGAGATAGAAGATGCTAATAAAGAACCTGGAACAATAGTTCAAGAAATACAAAAAGGATTTACTATCAAAGATAGACTATTAAGGCCTGCATTAGTCGCTGTTTCTAAAAAATTGGACGATAAAGATAAAAAAAACGAGGAAAATAAAGAGAATTTAAAGAAGAAAAATGATTAGATTAACTTGTAGAATTAAATTTAACCCCTATATGAACAAAGTAATTAAAACATATGAGTAAAATAATTGGTATAGATTTAGGAACAACTAATTCATGTGTGGCTATCATGGAAGGTAGCCAGGCAAAAGTTTTAGAGAATGCTGAAGGTGCAAGAACAACTCCTTCCGTAGTGGCATTTACAGAAGAAAAAGAAAAATTAATTGGTCAGCCTGCAAAAAGACAAGCTGTAACAAATCCAGAAAATACTATATTTGCAGTTAAAAGATTAATTGGAAGAAACTTTGAAGATCCAACTGTAAAAAAAGATATAGAAGCAGCACCATTCAAGATTGTTAACTCTGAAAAAGGAGATGCTTGGATAGAGGCCAAAGGTGAAAAGTATTCTCCTTCACAAATTTCAGCTTTTATTCTTCAAAAGATGAAAGAGACAGCTGAAAAATATCTAGGACAAGCAGTAACAAAAGCTGTGATAACTGTTCCAGCATATTTTAATGATGCTCAGAGACAAGCAACTAAGGATGCTGGTAAAATAGCAGGCTTAGAGGTTTTAAGAATTATTAATGAACCAACAGCAGCATCTTTAGCTTATGGATTAGATAAAAAACAAAACAAAAAAATTGCTGTTTATGATTTAGGTGGTGGAACATTTGATGTTTCTATTTTAGAATTAGGTGATGGAGTATTTGAAGTTAAGTCTACAAATGGTGATACATTTTTAGGTGGTGAAGATTTTGATAATGCTATAGTGGAATATTTGATTTCAGAGTTTAAAAAAGACAGCGGAATTAATTTAAAAACAGATAAACTTGCATTACAAAGATTAAAAGAGTCAGCTGAAAAGGCGAAAATTGAATTGTCTGCTGCAGAACAAACTGATATTAATTTACCATTTATAACTGCTGACAAAACTGGTCCTAAACATATCAATTTAAAAATGACTAGAGCAAAACTTGAGGCTTTAGTAGAGGATTTAATTGCAAGAACAATTCCACCTTGCAAAACAGCTCTTAAGGATGCTGGTATTTCTGCAAGTGATATTGATGAGATTGTAATGGTTGGCGGTATGACTAGAATGCCAAAAGTAATCAGTGAAGTAAAAGATTTTTTCGGAAAAGAGCCTAATAAAAGTGTTAACCCCGATGAAGTGGTTGCAATGGGAGCAGCTATTCAGGCAGGTGTTCTACAAGGTGATGTTAAAGATGTTCTTCTATTAGATGTAACACCATTATCTCTAGGTATTGAGACATTAGGTGGAGTGTCTACTAAATTAATTGAAAAAAATACAACAATACCTACAAAAAAAAGCCAAGTATTTTCCACAGCTGAAGATAACCAGCCTGCAGTCTCGATTAGAGTTCTTCAAGGTGAAAGAGAAATGGCAACTGATAATAAATTATTAGGAAACTTTGAGCTAGTTGGTATTGCACCAGCGCCAAGAGGTGTTCCACAAATTGAAGTCACTTTTGATATTGACGCAAATGGAATTGTTAATGTATCTGCTAAAGATAAAGGTACTGGTAAAGAGCAAAAAATTCAAATTCAGGCCTCTGGTGGTTTAAGTGATGAGGAAATTGAAAAAATGGTTAAAGAAGCTGAAGCTAACAAAGAAGTTGATAAGAAAAAAAGAGAATCTGTAGACACAAGAAATCAAGCAGATACTTTGATTCATTCAACTGAAAAAAATCTAAAAGAACATGGCTCTAAAATTTCTGATGCTGAAAAAAAAGCAATTGAGGATGGATCTAGTGCACTAAAAGATGCTTTAAAAGGTGAAGATATTGAAGATATTAAAAAGAAAACTGAAGCTTTAGTTCAGTCTTCAATGAAACTAGGAGAAGCTATTTATAAATCACAACAAAGTGCTAAACCAGATGCTAGTAAAGATGATGGTAAAGATGAAAAGGAAAAAAAAGACGATAATGTTGTTGATGCTGATTTTGAAGAAGTAAAAGAAGACAATAAAGAAAAAAGCGCTTAACTGACATCTATCTGTCCAGGTTAAATACATGGCTAAAAGAGATTATTACGATGTCCTGGGTGTTAATAAATCTGCTAGTCCCGAAGAACTTAAATCAGCTTATAGAAAACTAGCTATTAAATATCACCCTGACAAGAATCCTGGGGATACAGCTGCGGAAGACAAATTTAAAGAAGCTAGTGAAGCGTACGGAATTCTTTCAGATAAATCTAAAAAAGAAAATTATGATAATTTTGGTCACGCTGCTTTTGAAAATGGTGGCGGAGGTCAAGGTGGTTTTGGAGGGTTTGGCGGTTTTAGTGGCGCAGATTTTTCAGATATTTTTGAAGATTTTTTTGGAGACTTTGGTGGTGGAGGAAGAAGGACATCTAGAGGACGTAATTCAAATAATAGAGGTTCGGATTTAAGGTATGACTTATCAATATCATTAGAGGAAGCTTATTCTGGGAAAAAACAAAATATACAATTTACAACTTCAGAAAAATGTAACACATGTAAAGGAAATGGATCAAAACCAGGATCTAGCCCAGACAGATGTACTTATTGTGGGGGAAATGGAAGAGTACGTTCCAACCAGGGTTTTTTCACTGTTCAACAAACATGTCCACAGTGTGCAGGAAGTGGTGAAGAAATTACCAATCCTTGTACAGATTGCAATGGTCAAGGCAATAAACAAATTTCAAAAAAGATATCTGTGACTATTCCCAAAGGTGTCGACGATGGAACAAGAATAAGACTTGCAGGTAAAGGTGAAGCTGGAACCAGAGGTGGAACTACCGGAGACTTATATTTGTTTATAAATGTAAAATCCCACGAACTATTTAAAAGATCTGATGTAAATTTATTTTTTGAATTTCCAATATCAATTGCTGATGCAGCACTAGGAACAACTATCGAAATTCCTACAATTGATGGAAAAAAAGCAAAAATTAAGATACCAGACGGTACTCAAGATGGAAAACAATTTAGATTGAAAGGAAAAGGAATGCCTTTTATGCGAAGGGGAGATTTTGGTGATCTATATGTGCAAGTTAAAACAGAAGTGCCAGTTTATCTAAATAAAGAACAAAAAGAGTTATTAGAAAGATTTAGAAAAATTGATAATGAAAAGTCTAATCCTAGTATAAAAAAATTCTTTCAAAAGGCTAAAAGTTTCTGGAATAATTAAATCATAGTAATATTTTTAAAATTTAAATATGATAAAGAACATGTCATATCTTACAAAAATATTAATTCTCCTAAAAGGTTTAATTCCTATAAAAATTAAAACAGAAATTAAAAAATTAAGAAAGTACAATGGTTATCATAATTTAGATAAACAGATGTTAGAATTTATAAATTATAAAGGTGGGTTTTATATTGACTGTGGAGCAAATGACGGTGTAAATCAATCTACAACCTGGTTCTATGAAAAACAGTTAAACTGGAAAGGAATTTTAATTGAACCTATACCAAAAGTATTTGATGAATTAAAAAAAAATCGGAATAAAAATAATTACTTTAAAAATTGTGCTCTTGTTGATCAAAATTTTAAAAATAAAACTGTAGAATTTTATTATAACAAAAATGATACTCTTACTGGTGCAATTAAAAATAAAAAAAATACAAAAAAAATAAGTGTTTCAGCAAATACATTAAATCAAGTGATCGATGAAATTAATTACAAAGGTAAAATTGATTTTTTTTCTTTGGATGTCGAGGGCAATGAAATTGAAGTTTTAAGCGGAGTTGATTTTAGCAAACATTTTATAGAATATATGTTGATTGAAACTGATAATTTTCAAAGATTAGAAAATTTACTTACAAAAAAAAATTATAAGTATTTAAAACGTCTTTCAAACTACAAATTTCTTGATAAACCAGATTATGGTGATTATTTATTTAAAAAAATAAAATGAAAAAAATTAATTTAGCTATTACTGGATGTATGGG
>MDTC01069687.1_pt1 | contig 10109 bp, 12 predicted proteins | sample 811181 | NCBI WGS metagenome assembly MDTC01 (sample SAMN05326644, study PRJNA326480) | marine metagenome | isolation source: seawater | place: Pacific Ocean: North | collected 2011
AATATTAATTTTTTAGGTGTGATAAATTTTTGTGTTGTAGACCTATGATCAAAATTACCCTTCGGTAAAAGATAACCACGAAGTGTGATTGAGAAGTTGGTTCTAACTAATCTCTCCCCATCACTTAATTCTGTGGCATCCGTAAAATTATCTACTTGTGTACGAAACCTTAATTTGTTTGGATCTCCCCAATACGCTCCGTCTGAGTAAACGATTCTTTCAACTATCTTATTCATCTGTTCAACATAGGTAGTCCAAATTATAAAATCATAGGTGAGTGTAACATAATCTGGCATCATCACATTGTAGTATTCCCTCTGTGGAACCGTACCTGTTTGAGCAGCAAAATTGTCATATCTATTCAATTGACTAAACTTTTTCTGAAATGTGTAAAACTGTGTTGGATTGTTTGCATCCAATTTATCAATCGGTAATGTTTCATCCTTTTCAATACCAGTTCTCTTATATACGATAAGTGGTGTTATTACCTGTGTATTTTTATCCCTTAAAAAACCATCCTTTTTGATTGACTTCCACCTTTCTTGTGATCCATACATCAAAGGAACCTTTACTTCCTCACCATTGTCTTTTACAGATGGTTGTATGACATTTTCAAAATAAAACAATATGGCACTATCCATATCCATTAGGGTTACTTCAGCATTCTTAATATCCTCATCTTTTCTAGAATATAAATAACCTCTGTTTAGAACTCTCTGTTTTCTCGGTAATGGTTTGTTGGACTCACTTCTATGACTTGGCATTATACACTTCTCACTCTTTCAATGTTAAGATTAGATATCCTGATTAAGTTAGTAGAACAAATTACTGAATGGTTAAAATCCGTTTGTCCACCGACTCTTTGATTTTCATTTATTGATGATATTTCCCAATATCCATTATTCCAATTAATAACATCACCTATTTCTAAAACAAAACTTATATCGACTAATGATTGTCTGATAAATGAAAACAAAGCTGTTTGTTGTAAATCAGGCCCGAAATCCTCTGTGGTTGTGGTCTGATCATCAGCTTCGACCAAAGCTGTTATCTGAACACCATCTTTATATACTTTACCTTCCGAAGATTCCCCATACATATTCACCTCTGTATCATAGACTGAAACTTTATATACAACGACAGGTTGGTATATAATACCATCTTTACCAGAATTGAGATCACCTACGAGTTCTTTGTTGAATTTATCGAAAGTATCTATGTCTTTTTGAGAATAAAAACGACTTGGCATCTTATTATCCTATGTAAATTGGATATGGTACTTTATTTAATTTTTCTTGTAGGAATTCAGCTTCATCCTTATCAGCTTCTAAAAGAGCTCTTCTACTAGTTTGTTCTAATATTTCTCTGAGTTGAGCTGTCAATGCTTCCTTCTCAGTAGCAGCTTCAGTTCTCAAGGTGTCCCCATCAAGTGATGTTTCTGCACCTGGTATTGGTATCGCACCGTATTTAGAACGGATTATTCCTAGTAATTCTTTCACGAGGGCTAATCCATATTTTCTGATCCATTGTTTACCAACATCGTTTATAAACTGATATTGCATGTTATCATAAGGCACATTAGAGAAATCTGATACAACATCAGCAGATCCACTATATTCAGTTATCAATGGATTGTCTCTATCGGATGTATTCACATAATCGAAATATAATGTACTAGTATCCGTTGGATCAGGAAAAATTCTAAGTTTATTGTTTACTAAAGTGAAACTATATGCTGATTTTCGTATTGAGTCATTTAATTCAATAGCCTGTACTCTTAATAAATCTTCAAAAATAGGCATCAATGTGAAAGATACAGCAGGGGATTGTTTACCAAATCCGAAACCCTCAACCATATTTATAGTTCCATAACCAGTTGTTGCATAAGGATCGAAGAATCGTTGCATAGCTGGTGTTCCTTCATAGTATACCCGTTTCACTTCAATGGATCCACTACCGCTACCATCAACAACCAATGAGTTCAAATCATATTCTTGACTTCCACTAGTCACAGTTATAGAAGCTTTTTTAATATCAACATTACCACCGACCTTAGCCTCGGTACCATACTGATTAGATAAAAATACTGTCCTACCCATAGTCGGTGTGACTCTTTTATGTGTTACATTAGAACCAGTTGCTTGACCAGTCAAATGTAATAAATTATCTTTAATGTTAAATTGATTGACTTGAGCTGAATATTCCGTAACACTTTCCTCAAAACATGCATAGAAAGAACCAGAGTTTAATTCAACTGACATGATTGGAAATCCTAATCTACGAGCACACCAAACAGCAAATTTATCTATATCTGTGGAGAAACTAGAATCTGAATCATATAATCCAAACGGTGTTTGTCCTGTAGCAAATGAACTACTACCCTGCCAAATTACTTCTTGTGCCATAAAAATCTCCTAGATATACAATTACTCAATAATAAATATAAGAACCGATAATATTACATAAAAAAAGGGGAGTATAAAACTCCCCTTTTTATTTTTGTACTCTAAGTACAGTCTAGTTGAGATCAACCTTTACACAAAGTTAACATCAGCAACAATGACTTTTCCGTAGAACTCAGGTCTTACGATCTTCTTCGCATAACGAGTCATTACACCTTTTCTTGGTGTAAAGTTCTTAGGATCGTATACGAGAGGAGTCATAATTAATGGAACATACGGAGCATATACTGCACCAGTTTCGAGGAAGTTACTTCCACGGAAACCAACCAATATCACATTTTCAAACTGATAAGGGTTTTTGTATACAGTAAATCTGTTGTTCAATAATCCAGCTTTTTGAACACCCATTGCGTATGAGTTATTTGTTGAAGCTCCGTCACTATCTGTTGCATATCCTGGAATTGATTCTAGGATTGTTGCTACCTCAGGACTTACTACGATGAAGTTTGCACCACCTCGTAATGTTTTCTGATGGATAGCGTTTGAAACAGATTGTATCTTGTTACCAAGAGTTTGGAACCAATCACCTTTTGTGTATGCATTGGAATTACCAGATGATTCAGCAAACAAGTTTGTTGCTGGGTTAAACTCGAATCCAACTTTAGCTGACCAACGCTCTGTCTTAGCTAATGCATTTAGATGAAGCATATCAAGGATTTCTAAATCGATTTCCATTGTTACATACTCACTTAAAAGTGAAGTAAGTTCTGCTTCAGCATCAACTGAATGATAAGCATTTAAGTCTTGAGCTAACTCAGGTGTCCAGACAGCTTTCAACTTACGAGTCTTAGCGACAATTGGAATTGATCGCATTGCGATATCAATTTCAGGTATGTCAATATCTGTTTCTGGATTAGCATCTACTTGAGCTGCTGTGGCTTCGAAATCACCACGAGTAGTATCAGTAGGCTGTTTATGATAATTAACCGTGACATGCAAACCAGCTGCAGCTACTTCATCAACGATAAATCTAACATGAGATGCATCTGCACTTGATGGTTCTACTTCGTTTCCGTTAATTCCGTCTAAAAGTTTCGTATATGCTGGGTAGTATGCATCAAATGCAGTTGAACCAGTAATTTCGAAAGCTTTTACACCTTCTTTATCAGGATTTGTCATTATACTTAATGGTACATCAAAGTACTTCAAGTTGCTCAAAGAGGATGATAGATCAGGTTCAAAATCAACATCAGACCAGGTAATAGAACCTGTTGAAGTAGCACCAGCTTCAGAAGCTAGTCCAATTTCATAAGATGTTGAAGGTTTGTCATTGATTGAGTATCCACTTCTACCTGCACCATAAAGACCTTGTTGTGGGTCAGCATTAGATCCAGATGTGATACCAAATACTTGGTCACCATCTCCGAATCCAGCTTGTGCTGTACCGTATTTGAAATCAAGATAGAAAATCAGACCAGATGGTAGATTCATAGGTTGTACTGAGACGAACTCTTGTGCTGCTAATTCACCAAAGATTTTTCTTACCAATGGTAGAGCAACACCAGACCATTCTTCGGAATTTGCTGATGTACCTGTTTGACTTGACTCATCAATTAACTGACGAGCTTGGTTTTCTAGGAGTACAGCCATTCCGTTGACTTTGTGATCGTCTTTTATACCTTCTAACAATCCAGTAGGTTCCCACTTCTTGATCAAACCGCGGGTTTCCTCTTGTCGTTGACGGTGTGGATTATATCCATCCATCAATTTCTCGACTGTAGAGAGATTTTTAAAATTCGACATTATATTTCTCCGATTATTGTCTAAAGAATACCAGCCAACTTCTTAAATCTGTCTCTTAACTCTGACCCTTCGGAAATTACTTCCTTCTTTGGTTTTGTTGAAGATACAGCTTTTGAAGCTGAACCCTTTGATTCTTTTATATTTTTAGTTTTCTTACTTCCAAATGATTCAGCTAAAGTAGAAAATACTAATTTAACTTCACGAAGATTTGTTGCTCTATCAAATGTTTCCACAACTTTCATCTTCTGTTCATTGGTTAAACCGTTTGAACGGAAAAGTTTGTTTGTGAATAGTAATTTAGCATTCAACAAATTAACTTCGTTTAATTTGGATCGTAGGTATTTAACGACATTGCGATGTTCTTCAAGTTCGGATTTAAGATTAGAAATTTCATTCTTAGATTCTTCTTTCTTTTCTTCCTCTTCTTCCTCAGATAGTGCTTTCAATACTTCTTCAAGATCAATATCTTCTTCCATATCTTCTTCTTTTTCTTTTTCGTCATCTTCATGAGCACCTTCTGTGAACTTTGCTTTATCTTTTGCACCGATATTAGATGATTTGTCAGCGGTAGCTTTTTTGTTATCGCCAGTACCGATACCAGTTGTAGCATCCACTTCTTCTTTCATATCATCTTCATCTTCGTCATGCATCCCTTCTTCTTTTTCATCATCCATTTCAGTTTCGAGTTCTTTTATGACAGCTTCTAAATCAAGATCTTCATCCATCTCTTCATCTTCATGAGCTCTCTCTTCAGGATCATCATCTTCATGTCCCATTTCTGAAACTACAGGTGCATATTTGACTCCATCGATTTCAATTACCTTAGATTCATCTTTCATATCTTCATCTTCGTCATGCATTCCTTCTTCTTTTTCTTCTTCATCGTGCATTCCTTCTTCTTTCTCTTCTTCGTCATGCATTCTTTCTTCCATATCATCATCATCATCGTCACCGTCTGCGTCTATGTTGATGTCAACAGGATTATCGTCATCTTCATCTTCGTCTTTCATCCTTTCTTCTACATCGTCATCTTCTTCCATTTCTGATTGGATCTTTTTGGAAAGCATAGATTGAAGTCGAGGTGTGAAAGCTTCCTCTAGAGCAATCTTAGCATTTTGTAAAGCTGTTTCACGAACTGCTTTAGCATCTGCAATGGCCTCTTTTAATAAGTCATCCATTACTTCTTCTCCAGTTTGGATTTAGTATAGTTATTGAGAACTATAATGAGTTAATTGTGATTGCACTACATGATGGTAGAAATACCGTAGTGTATTTTATATATAAGTATATAAATATTGAAAAAATAACCCGATTATTTGGTTTTTCTTCTTAATTTTGATTTTGCTTTCTTTTCTTTTTTAATCAATGATGGTTTTTTATAGAATTCTCTTTCCCTAAGCTCCAACATCAACTTACTTTCTTTTACTTTTTTCTTTAACTTACTCAGTGCTTTGTCTATATTATTATTATAAACCTTTATATAAATCAAGGTTCCCCCTAGTCTTTCTCGTTTTTAGCTTGATAATTTTTATCCACATAATTAAAGAAATCTTTTTTCTTATCGTCATCCAATTCATCTGGTGAAGATATTCCAAACTTCTTCATTGCTGATTGGAAAAATTTCTCATACTTATTTTCTTCAATCTCAGGTGTTTCAGCATCATCTGTATCGTGACCATAAACATGAGTCTCACCTATCTCATAATACCTTCCTAAAATGTTACCCATATCCTCATACAGAGCACCCATTCTTTGTTGAAGTGATTTTGCTTCGTTAGATATCTTACTGAATTGTTTGGACAAACCAGTAAGTTCCTTCATATTACGATTTACCGTTATCTTATCAAACCAACTCTCGGTTTCTTGTAGGGTGTGTGATTTTGCTTGATTAGCAATCCAACTTAATTTTTCCGATATTTGTGTGATATTGGACTTTCCGAATATAGCTTCACCCAACTTATTGAACTGTGCTATTTCCTTAGTAAGTCCCTTAACATCTACACCTTGACCATCCACATCACCGTATTTTTCTTTTACAATCTTTGACAATGATGTTTCATCATGGAAAGGACTACGAGATACAACACCACCCATAAGTGTTCCACTAAAGTTTTCATTTATTAAATCTTTTAATTTTATTTTTTTTGACATAATATTTACCTTTATTTGGTTATATTGTTATCATACTATAAATATTAACAATCGTTATTTTTCTTAAAATCTAGTATAAAGACCCGTGTTTCTTTCAATTGCGTTGTCTAACTGATCAACTGCAATACCTTTTAGTTTTTTTATGTCATTATATCTGTTCATACGAATCTTACCAAATCTTATATTGTACAGATCATTTCCTCTATCATAATCAATAATTATGTGGGATACACCCTTTGGGTTCTTTCCAATATGTAGGATCAATCCATCCTTCCCTATAGCTTTGGATTTCACACCCATCATCATTTCAAATCTTTTACCACCGAGTTGTTTCATTAGAATGTTAGCCTGTTGGGTATTGACAGCTTCATTCACAACTTCGTGTAATCCTTTCTGTGCCATTTTTTTTATCAAAGGTTTAAAATCTTTTTTCTTAGACATTTTGATAACACCATCAATACCTTTATCATTCAACATAATAAATTTAGAAATAACTTTGAGTTCTTTATCACTATATCCTTTGAAATCTTTATGCCAACTCTGTTCATTCATACCTTCTTTCATCTTATCTTTTACTTTTTCAATTGGAGTTATATTTTTAGTAAACATATCTGCCAATCCCCTATCCTTTCTCGATAGTTTATTTCTTAATTCTTTTAATCTATTTATAACAACTGTTAATTTATATTTTTCACCTCTGTTATCCGTACCACGAAACTCTTTACTACCAGTTCTAGCATCTCTTTCAACAGCATTTTTGATTCTACTATATTGTTGATCAAAATATTTTCTTATCTGTTGTATTCTTCTATTTGCCATTCTATCACCGATACTGACTTCATTCATAGACTCTTTAATTTTTATAATTTCTTTACGGATGTATTCCCTTAGTTTTTGTTCATTTTCTCTTACCTTCTTTGGTAAATCATCATGTTTGGTTTTTGCATATTTCTTGACATCACTCTTTTTCATCGACTTAGCTACCTTTTGTGCTGCTTTGGAAAATTTACTAGCAGGAGCATCACCTTTTTGAATAGATCTAACTATACCCATAAACTTCTGTTGTTGCTTTGACTTGGCAGGCATTATTTCATCCTCTTAATCATTTGTACAGCATCTCTCATATATGCAGTTACACCATCTTTATATGATTTTTTCAAATCTCTTGCTGCTTTTTTATTTTCTGTTCGCGGGTCTTGTAGGAACACTTGTTCTAATTCGAACATTTCTTTTCTGAATTTTTGTTCTGTTTTAGCAATCTTTGATAATACTCTTCTTGCTTCTCTCTTATCATCTGGCCCTTCATTTACATCCTCACAGGTACAAACATCCTCGGTGCAACCTGAGTGATCCTCATTCGCTTTTCTCAAAATACTGTTTAGGGTCGGTAAGGGTTCACCAAATTTCCTATCCCAAACATATCCCTCTTTTAGAATTTTTTTAAGTTTAATCATAATCAATCCCATCCTTTATAATTTTTATCCAAATACCTGGTTATCTGATCATCAATTCGATATAACTTATTTACAAGATTCTTAAATTTATTATCACCTTTTAAGATATTAGTAGCCAACATATTCAGTTCCTCAAGACCATCACCAAAGTTATAGTAAGCATCTCTGATGGAATCCTCCGTACCTTCATTTAGGATATCCTTTAATTTAATCATTTCATTTTACCTACGATCTTTTCCAAATCCTCAGCTGTTTTCTGTATCTTTTTAACCATATTGAAATTTCTCTTACCAAAATTCATCATTTTTTTATAATTGGATCTACGGATTTCTGCTTCCAAACGATTCAACGCTCTGACCATAGGTAGTATGTCATCCTCGTCTTGTTCTTGAACAACTTGTTTATCAAGTCGCCAATCTAACCATCGTTCCCAATTCATATCAACTACCCCTCATTATATCATTAATGATAGATTCAACCTTACAATACTCTCCACAGGTTCTTCCAACTGACTTATCAACACTTTCGTTCATACCTTGTGGGTACATAAATGCTCCGTGTGTAGATGGATTGGAAACAAAATCAAATGCAATAAGTTCGAAATCATCTTGTACCTCTTGGGATTCACCACCATTTTCTTCGGTGACTGTTTCCACAGACCCCATACCCCTACTAGATATACCTAATTTTATATTACTTTTAAATAACTCTTTTAAAATATTACCTGCCGGTGTGCCTAACACCTCTACTGTTCCTAGAAGATTATCACCTTCCCAATTCATATCCTTGATATTATGAGATACATTCTGTAGATTTACCACAGAACTATCAGGATGATCCAACTCACCCATTGCCCTTCTTTGATTTATAAACTCCTTAGTATATTTCTTTGCTTCCCTATGAAGGATTTCTCTTGGATAGACCCTACCGTTCTGATTCTTGGCCTCTGCCCTCTGTAATACACCACGAACGATCAATTTACCATTGTTTTCTTTCATGGACTCATTTATGTACTCTGGTTTTACCTCAAATGGTAAGTAATCTACTATTAGTTTCTTCACTAATCCTTCTCCATCATTATTTCAGTTTTAAGACTTTCCAACTGTTCGATCCATTGGTTAAGTCTCCTTAACATATAATTCTTAGTTATATCTTTTTTCTGTATTTCCACCTGCCATCGCTTCAATAGGGTGGAAATACTAAAAAGAGTATCCATGTAGGATTTCTTTTTATCTTCGAAAGGCATTGTATCACTCTTACTGTAGTTGACCAACCTTGTTCGCTAGTTTTACTAACCTCTCACTTATTTTGTGTAACGCCTTATGTGTATTCTTCCAATATGACTGAGAATTAACTTTCAATTCTTTTTTTAATCTAACATTCATATCAATGACCTTGGATAATTCCGATAAAGAATTTCTAACATCTCTCATTGATCTTCCAATCTTTTGTTTGGGTGTCATAGACTCATCATTTCTGTAGTCATGATATTTTCCTTCATTAACGGATTCATTATACTTTTTATTAGCCAAAGTATCTTTCATGTAATCCATTAGATCAGATATGTATTCTATATATTTGATAACTTCTTTATCATCTTGTTTTTTAAGGGCTTTCATAAACTCCTTTGCTGCCAATGGAAGATATCTACCCCGCTTACCTATCTCTGAATATCCTGAAACAGTTATCTCTTCGTTGACTTTAGTGTAACCAGCTGCTTGTGTGATTTTCTTCTTCTTTTCCTTGTCTTTCTTACGACCACCGTAAAATGCATAAGGTGTTTTAGGTGGGCCTTCACCACCATCAAGAGCACCAGTCACGGAAACCTCTTCAAGTTCCTTTTTGATCAACTCCTTGATATATTCTTTGAATTCCTCAACGCTCATGGACATTTTTAATCTCCTTAATAAGTTCATAGTATCTCATGATGGTTAAAACTTGATTTTCCTTTACAACTTTTCCTTTTGTAAGGTTATCAATCTGATTTATAGCTTCATTTAATTTTATATTCGTTATCTTATCCTTAACATTAGGTAGATGAGTTTTTAATTCTTTTTTTATTTTATAAACCTCTTCATTTGTAAATTCTCTGAGTGAATTTGTGTTACTCACATTATTGATATAATTTTTCAAGAGTTTTCTTTGAGATTCATCTAAATTTTTATATTTTTTGTTGAATTTATCAACAAGTATTTGATAAGCTAGTAATCTGAGGTCTTTGTCTGATTTTCCATACTCGTTTATGATTTGTTCTTGTATTTTTCCCTTACTCGATTTCTTATTAGTGATGTGTTCAAGT
>MDTC01088163.1_pt1 | contig 10109 bp, 8 predicted proteins | sample 811181 | NCBI WGS metagenome assembly MDTC01 (sample SAMN05326644, study PRJNA326480) | marine metagenome | isolation source: seawater | place: Pacific Ocean: North | collected 2011
CCAAAGAGGTGGGAGAAGTTTTCAGATCTAGTCATACTCCCTGAAATGTCATTTCCTGAGGAATTGTGGCACCATAGTGAAGAATTATGGACAATAGTTGCGGAAGCACTTCAAGTTCAACGCGTTGCAATTATGGGCGAGGTGCGCGGCCAATTCCGAGAGAGTGGAGTTAAACTATTGCGAGGAGATGATGATTGGATTGTCCGCAGGGAGCATGGTATTGAATTTGGCTACCATTTTACCAAGTGTATGTGGAGCGCAGGAAACGTCACTGAACGTGGTAGAATAGCAAATGCTGATTTTAGCGGAGAAAACGTTCTTGATTTATATGCAGGTATTGGATATTATACATTGCCATTTCTCTCTGAAGGAACGAGAGGGCCAAATGGGCAACGAGGAAAAGGGCGTTCTGCAAAACATGTTGTTGCCTGTGAATGGAATCCAACTGCAATTGAATGCTTACGTTGGTCATTGAATCAAAATGGTGTGGCTGATAAATGCACGATAATCGAGGGAGATAATCGTGATGTGAAATTTGAAGCTATATTTGATAGAGTAAATCTTGGTCTTTTACCCAGTGCAGAAGAGGGATATGGCAAGGCAATAGGAGCACTGAAACCGACAGGTGGGACACTGCATGTACATGGATTGGCAATTGATGGAGAAGAAGAAAAAACAGCTCGAGAAATTGTTGCACAATTAACTTCTCTAGGTAACTTTGAATGTGAAGTCACTAATATTGAATATGTCAAATGGTATGCTCCACATAAACGACATATTGTTGTGGATATCACCGCACGCTGAGTATCTTGTTAAGAACCGACTTTGATTCCCACGTGCATGGAACTTGGGATTCAAACAGAAGCCCTCGAATTTGCTGCGCCAATCATGATGGGGTTTGTTGGGGGAATGGTAGGCCTGCTAACTTTGTTTACGGCAATACGTTGGAATAAATCACAAGAGGCGATTCGTAATTTGTGGACAAGAACCTTTGTCGCCATACCATTGCTAATCCTGATATTTTCTATGCTAGAATTTGGAATAATCACATGGAGTATCTTAGTTGGATTCTTTGCAATTGCTGCACACAGAGAGTACTGTATAGGCATTGATTTTCAGGACAAATGGATGCAACGTGTAGGTTCTTTGACATTGATTGGATTGATAATATCGGCTGTTTTATTGAAAGAAAACCAATATCTCGATTGGGCTGGCGAAGAGGGTTCAGGACTTCTTGGTTTGGCCTTATTCATTGGTGCATTTGGGACATGGGCTGTGCCCATTATTCAAGATAGAAGTGCGAATATAACAAGAGATATTGGCCAAGCATTCATCGGATTTGTTCTAATCTGGTTCTTCCTGCATAGTATATTCCTATTGCATCTAAATTCAATAGGTGCTGGTGCGTGTATTTTTGCGATTGTTAATGTCGCTATAACTGATTCATTTGCACTAATTTGGGGCCGATTGATTGGGAAACATTCTTTCAGACCAATTCTATCTCCAAAGAAAACTTGGGAAGGTGTTTTTGGGGGAGTGATTTCAGCCGGTATAGTTGGATACTTAGCACAACCACTACTTCCTGAACTTGATGCTATGGTCACAGCCCTTCTAGGAGTAATTCTAGCAATTGTTGGTACAACTGGTGACTTGATGCTGTCATCCATAAAACGCGACCTTGGAATCAAGGATTGGTCACAAATGCTACCCGGACATGGTGGATTGCTAGATCGAATTGACTCGTTTATTCTTGTCGCACCTGCAACTTATTGGATCCTGATATTCTTAGGGTCCTAATTCTAGCATTGCATCAACGGCAGACTCAATCCCTAGGTCGGAAATTGGGCCGCCTCTCCTCAGATTTAGACCGATGCCACCCAAAAGTGCAAATGCCCAAATCCAGTAGAGAATAGACAAAACATTGCTCCCAATTTCTTCGACATTTTCACCAAATGTATTGCTTTCAACTGTTTCATCAGATGAGGCGACAACACCAATCATACGTATGGATACCAAGTGGACCTCCTCAATTGGTCTATCTGGGCCAGGAGGGACATTGCCTATACCGAATGGGTCGTTTGAGGTTGGAACTGTAGCGATTGATCTGACATGCGACATACCATCTCGAACTATTCCGAAGGTAGCATATCCTCCATCAGTTCTTTCTTCTGGGTCCAACTGATGTTGTTCAGTATCACAAATGTAAAACTGGCTTTCTGCACTATCTTGATCCTGGCCTCTCGCCATTCCAATTGCACCATCAACATGGCTCATATTTTCATTGTGCTCAAGAGGAATCGTCTGCCCACTTCCTCCTGAACCACAACCTGGACTTGTTGCAGGGTATGTGCCCAGTGTTGTGCAAAGAGGGTCCCCTGACTGAGCAACAAAATCATCAATCACTCGATGAAAAAATATTCCATCCCAAAAGTTCTCTTCTGCGAGCATAATGAAATTGCCAGTTGTTATTGGCACCCAATTGGGGAATAATTCAATGACTATTTTTCCCTCAACTTCAGAACCTGCTAAGGAAGGAGTATACCTCACAGATAATTCCACAATAGGGTTCCCTGAACCGGGTATATCCATTGGACTACCTTCGAGTTCGGGACCATCTGTCCAAGTATTTGGATCAATTTCATTTTCAGTCCAATCCGTGTTATCCTCTTGCGCCCCTGCTATTGGAAAAATGAAGAGGAGGGTGACCAGTACGACCGGTACAAAACGCCCGCACATGTTTGGCGGTGATATCGCTCACTCAAGAGGTCACCGACTAATCGTCATGCTCATGACACACCGCCCCGTAGGGCGGTGCATGGCGGCCAACGAAGAGAGGCGAGAATTGCTCACTCTCAATATTGCGCTTGGTTTGACTATAGGAGTTGTAGCACTGTTCATCGTCCTAGCTTCAATTTGGGGTTCTGGGGCCGTTCAAGATTCAGGTTCAGTTGAAGACGGGGCATGGTGGCAAGTGTCATTGCAAGAACGTCATAAATTGGATTTAGATTATACAGGCGTGAGGAGTAAATTGCCTATTGAAGGCATGTACAATTGGACAGGGCCAACCGAATACTTTGTCGAAGTTGACCTCCCTGCCAGTGAACAAGACGCGGGTTATCCAGAACCTGCATTGATGCATGTAGCATTGTGGTTACCAGATGTCGAACCTGGAACGAAAGTACCTGTTATCGCCACTATTCATCCGTACTATGACTTCGGGACCGAGGTTGCCAATGGTGATTCGAATCCCAACACAATTCCGGATGGAGGCGTCGGTGCTTGGGTCTTGGAACAATTTGTTCCGCATGGATACGCACTGGCGCAAGTGTCGACCTTTGGAAGTGGGAAATCCACACATTGCCAAGATGTCAAAGGTCTTGGGGAACAAGTTGGAATCCAAGCTGCTGTCGATTGGTTAGGTAAGCAGGAATGGTCGAATGGGAATGTTGGTATGATGGGGAAATCATATGCTGGTACCACTAATTGGGAAGCCGCCCAAAACCCATCTGAACACTTGAAAACCATTGTCCCAATCTCAGGTAGTATTGGTGTCCAACAAATGTTCTATCGAAATGGTAGCAGTGAATTCAGAGCTGTTGGTTATGATTTGGCCTATCAAGGGGCAACATCGGATATGACCACAGATGATTTGCGAATTTGTAGTGACGATATCGTGGGACCTGCAATGCCGGTAACCACATCACTTGCGGCGGAGGCCTTTGGGGCAGAATGGTCAGATTACTGGGAAGAGAGGTATCACCTTGGAGATGTGATTGATAATTACAACGGAAGTGTCTACCTCGTTTGGGGTCTGCAAGATTGGAACGTAGACCCATATCACGCGTTCCCTGCTTATCAGATGCTTCGAGATGCAGGAATTCATACTAGGGCGATTGCAGGTCAATGGGCACACAATTACGTCGATCAACCAGATCGCCATGGTGAACTGGGTAGCGGATATGGTGGAGAGGCGTATCCAGAAATGACTCGCATGGATTGGGCCATTGAATTGTGGAATTGGTTTGAGTATTATCTAAAGGATTCCGGACAAGAACCTGAAGCGCATGTACAGATTCAAACACACGATGGGATGTGGCACGTAGAAGATACATGGCCACCTGAAGACTTGACTTGGGACCTAGCAACACTGGATACTGCAACCGCCCAAGGTGGAGTTGTAAGTGCATCCTCTTCTGCTACCATCATAATGCCTGAATTGACTGAAGACATCCACATCTCTGGACTACCAACTTTGCATCTATCTGTAACTGCCCGCAATTGCAATGGTGGACAAATTTTCGCGACGATGTATTCTGATGCTGATGATTTACGACTAGGTCATGCCACAATGGATTTGCGTTATCGTGATGGTGGATATGATGCCGAGGTTGTTGTACCATTCCAAACCTACACCATGCTGATGGAATTCAACCCTCTAGATGTGCGTTTACAAGCCGGAGACTCAATTCGAATCGAATTGACCGAAACCGGAGAAGATTACCTTCCATCGACCTGTTCTGCGTTCGGTTTGAGTATAAATTTAGATGATTCTTCGACTTTGGGATTGCCATTGGTCGACCGCGAGATTGACGATGAGCGTTGGTTCCTTTCACCACCTTGGTGGGAAGATCCGAACAACGCAGTCGGTTTGTGATCAGTCTTCGTAAGGATACCAATCTTCTTCGCCTTGTGGTCGATACCACCAAGCACCATCATCGTCTTGCCACCATTCGGTTCCATCCTCATCAACACGATAGGTATCATCTTCTTCCTCTTCAACTTCCACACCCATTTCCTGAGCGATTTGCCGTTTCAAATCCTTGGCTTCATCTTCGACGTCATGGAAAACCCGATGACCTGGGTCTTGGGAAGTCATATTCTGGTGATCTCCAGAAGCAATTGCTTCATCTGATTCTTTGAAGAAATCCTGTGCCATACGTTGCCGGTATTCCTCATACTCATCTCGTCCAAAGGAACCTGTGAATGAACCGTCCTTTGTCTTCATTAAGTCATCAAGATTGGAACGACGACCTAAATCAAGTTCTGGAGCATCAGGTAATTCTTCGCCATCGTAAAAATCCTCTGAATCGTCACCCAAACGTGGATAAGTCTTCCCTTCTGGATGAATTTCTTCGATTTCTTCCATAATCAAATCGTGTTCTTCTTCATCGATTTGCTCTTCATCGAGAGTACGACGAACAATCTTGACGAACTTTTCGCATTCACTGGCTAGAGACGAACCCGAATGCTCCTTTGCTATTTTTTCAAGACGGCTCATGAGACGGTCATAGGGTCGACCTGCAAGACCACCGAGAAATTTTCCAAAGCCTCCCCTCTTCGCCATGGGCAACCGATGAGTGCAACCCTTATTCACACTTGCCGCAGAGGGCCTTATGATGGTAGAGCCGTGGTTGCTTGATTCGGTTGCGGAATACAATCAATCTTCATTGAATAATCGGGATGGATATTCTGCTTTTGTTCTACTACCTATTCGTCATTTGGAAAATATTCTGAAATGGGCATTTGAAGCCCTTCCTGATGAAATCTTAATCGGTTTTGATCCAGAACAATCCAAACCAATAAGCCAAGAAATGAACGATTTACTATGTGGTTCTGAACACCAACCAGAATTGTTCGCAGGTCAAGTCTTTCTCATTGGTGAGCCTCATCTCGTGAATCGTGGAGATTCTTTCTCAGTTCATCATGTCCCCGAAGAATGGGTGGATGATTTATTTTCAAATGATCGCGGTTCGCGTGGTGCCAGGTTCACACATTGGATGCATACACACCCAAATTGTGTTGCCATTCCTTCTGCTGCTGATGCTGATGCTGCCCAATATACGCAGGGTGTAGACATGATTCTTGGGATTGAATTTAGTCCCGAAGGGCCTTTGCCTTGGTTTGAGGATGCGGAGGGATTTAGGCGCCCACTCAAAACAGAAATTGAAGAAAAGAAAGGGTGGGGGTCATGGAGAAGTCGAAACAGGAAACCGGTGTTAGGTCGCGCGCCAACAGGTCATTTCATTCATGGATTGGAACTTATTGCATTCCACCGGACCGGTGTTGGAATCAATGTCTTTCTAGTCGATGATGATGGGAATCCCCATGGCCTAGGACCTGATTACTGAATAAATCAGGAACCTGCTTTTTACTTGAATATATTAGTACGATAATGGTTCAATTCTTCTATACTGCCCATTATGTCATCCATTGCTCGGTGACCAACTGGTTTGTTGAAGCGTTCACTGGTTGGATACCAACGCCTTGCAATTTCTTTCACACTAGTTACATCTATGCTTCGATAATGCAAAAAATCATGCAATTCAGGCATATGCTGTCTAAGGAATCTTCGATCTTGTCCTATTGTATTTCCACACAGCGGTGACTTACCTTCAACGCAATGCTCTCGCAGGAATTCAAGAGTGCGAGCTTCGGCGGTTGCATTCGTAATTTCACTTTCAGTTACAGCATCAATCAGACCATTCGCAGTGTGGTGAGTTATATTCCACTCATCCATTTTCGCCAATTCTTCTTCTGGTTGGAATATAGCGAGGTTGGGTCCTATCCCAAGGATATTCAAATCCCCATCCGTAACAACTGTGGCGATTTCTATGATTACATTTTCATCAGGATCTAGGCCTGTCATCTCTAAGTCAATCCATACCAGTGGTTCACTGTCCATGGGCATTCCAGAAGAAGGCCATCCATAGCGATTCGCATTCGAAGTGTACGAGGACTGATAGGTTGCCTTCATCGCGATGGCAGCATGGAGTTACATAGAGAGGTTGGTTTTCTTGAACTCCTGAAGCGAAATTCAACTTTTCGTCGGCTTTGGTTTGGACTGGCCATCTCAATGCTCGGTGAATGGTTCAACACAGTCGCTCTGTTTGTGTTAATCTACACCCTCACTGGCTCAGAATTGGGCATTGGGTTGTTGTTTGTCATTCGAATGTTTTCGCTAGCATTACCACAAATTTTCACGGGGATGTTGGCCGATCGATTCAGTCGTAAATGGTTGATGATTTGGGCCAACCTGCTCTCTGCTGTGGCAGTTCTGTCCCTTCTGCTCGTCGACGAAGAGGGAGAGGTGTGGATGATTTATTTCATCTCATCATTACTGATGATGCTACATGCGGTTTTCATTCCGGCTGAAAGAGCATCGATTCCGAATATTACCGAGGACAATGAGCTGTTAACAGCAAATGCGTTGAGTAGCGCTACCTGGAGTGCAGCACTGTGTTTGGGCGCTAGTCTTGGTGGATTTGTGGTCTCTGCGTATGGTGTTGAAGCAGCCTTCATAATCAATGCAATCTGCTTTGTTCTGGGTGCATTGATGTACAGTACTCTCACAATACCCCAAGAACCATTTGTGCCAAAACCCGGAGGAATATGGGCAAATACGGGCGGGAATATTGTCGATGGTTTCAGAATCATATTCTCAAAACCTCATGTGAGTCGAATCATCACCGCAAAGGCACTTTGGGCTGTTTTTGGAGGAGGATTGGTGTATATGCTCATCCTCATCGGGGATGAAATTGCCTTTGGGGATCTGGCCGCAGGCATTGGCGTTCTCTTCGCTGCAAGAGGTCTGGGAACCGGATTGGGGCCCATCTTTGCGCGCTATGTGTTCAAAGATCGAAACATTTGGCCTTTTCTTCTCGGTTCATTGGTCAGCGTATGTGGGGTGGCCTACGTCATCATCGGATTCCTAAAATGGACACCATGGATTGCAGTAATCGTGGTGTTGGGTCATGCGGCGAGTGCAATCAATTGGGTACTTTCTACAGTACTATTGCAAGAACGCAGTGATGATGAGTGGCGAGGGCGACTGTTCAGCACCGACTTCTTGCTGATGACTACGGTCAACGGTTGTTCCACATTGGTGGCCAGCCTGATGTTGGAATACACCGACATAACATTGCGGCAAGGTATCCAATTATTTGCCATCCTGCAGGTAATATCAGGAATTGTCTGGGTGATGCTAATGCTCCCGAGTGAACGAAGATATTTGCAAGAGACACTATCGTACTGATTTTCAACTTAAATTCAGTTCATCTTCATCATCAAGAATATCATCTGTATTGACGATGAAAGAAAGTGCATTCGGATCTTCAATCGCAACGATGCCTCGGATGTTGTGAACATCGCGCAGCAACTCAGTTGGTGGTGCAACTTTGACTCGACTATTATTGATTTCAATGAGATTACCAGGTGCTGCTTGCACACCCCCATCTGGTAACCAAAGACCTATCGAACCCAATTCTCCATGGTGCGAAACCACCAAACTTCGCCCCTCATCATCTGTGTCTATCCTAACAACAGTTAACATAGAACCATCAGGAATTAATTTGATTGCAGGTTGCCACTCAGACCATGTTTCATCCAAGGGGCGAGACAACTCAACTGCACGACTATCAATATCAGATATACGCGCTTGAAATTCTTCTTCTACATCCTCATGGATTTCGTTCAAACTATCAAGGAGTTCGCGCAATCCATCATATTGGCTCTGCTCTCTATTGCTGATTGCTGTATTTGCAAGAAGAAGCAAATCTGCAAGCATCTCCAAGCGATCTTCTTGACCTGATTCGATTGCACATTCAATCGCTTCATCTAGGACTTCTAATGCTAGGCCCGGGCAATCAACTGTAAGCAATGCATTGCCCACTTCTGTTAGAATTTGTGTTGCACCTGACTTGTCAGATTGAACGATTGGGATTGCAGCACGCAAATGGGACTCTGCGAGCTCTGTCTCATCGTTTAGATGACGGGATATCCCAGATAACACAAGGTGGGATAAACGATTGCCACCAATTGCTTGACACTGCCTATCGGCGGTTTCAAACAGAGCGCCTGCACGTTCCCACTGATTATTGGCCAAGGCCAGCATCCCCAATTGATGCATAGCACGCATTTCGGCGCCCACATCGTCAATTAGAGTTGCATGCTGTAGGGCGCGAGAAAGATGCAACCGTGCTAAGTACAAATCTCCTGACATCTTTGCCATCACACCCATTGCAGATTCGGTTCGATAATGGTAACCTGCCATTGCACGATGTGCCAATTCTGCCATCTCCTCACCCAAAGGAGCAAGACCAAGTCCTGTGATTTCAAGCACCTCGCTAAGAATCTGTACAGTTGAATCATAGGATTGTCGAATATCGTCTGAACTACCATCCGAAGATAATGTCGAGAGGTGTTCATCCAAACGTGCCACAGGAGCACAAACATCTGGCAAAAGACCTAGTTTATTCATTGTCGATTTTTTGACATTCTCTCCTCGAATTGAACGAATCAAAGCTGCGATTAATTTGCGTTCATCAGATATCGATGAATCATCGCTACTTTCAGCGATTGCAACCTTTGATGAAAGAAGTGAGTCTACCATCCATGTCAATTTTGCTTGCACATCATATTGCCCTGCCCGGCTAATGGCATAGCGCATTTCTGCTGCACGTACTCTTCGAGAAAGACTCCGTAAGCGTGTTCTCTGTGCCTTTGAACCGGATTCTGCAAGTCGCTGTATGAAGGTAGATGGTGGACAGGTTTCGACATTAAGATTGGCGCGATCTCCCGTCGTGGTCATTTTGAAATCATCAGACACAAGTGTGACTTTCCGACCTTCTTGCGAGATTTTACCTGCAAGAACCATTAGTGACAAATCAACATCTTGAGGAGAAGCATTTTCCCCAATTTTTTCTGCTAAACCGCGAATCTCATCTTCGCCAATTGAGATTGTAACAAGTACATCACTCATTTCTTCTAGAAGATTTGGCTTCCCATTCCAACGCTGAAAACGGACGTTCCTGACTTCATCATGAACTCCAGGAGTAACATGAAGTCCTCCCGATTCATTGGCAAGTATCTTCTTGACATCATCTACGAATCCTTCTGGTGCCATTGATCCTATGTGGATGAAGCAATTCGAATCTACCACCCAAACGTGAGCCATGGGAGTGACTTAGGACACTCATAGTTGGTCTTTACCACGATGTATGTAGGTACGACATTGTAGATTAAGCCCAATATTGCTGAAGAAGAACCAATACTGCAATCGGGGTTAAACTCATCACAATATCACGCATTAGTAAAACTAGTGAGGTGCCAGC
>MDTC01227013.1_pt1 | contig 10109 bp, 14 predicted proteins | sample 811181 | NCBI WGS metagenome assembly MDTC01 (sample SAMN05326644, study PRJNA326480) | marine metagenome | isolation source: seawater | place: Pacific Ocean: North | collected 2011
ATAAAACAATAGAAAACAATTTAAAACAATTTATAGATGAGCAAGTTAACAGCGTTTTATGATGCTTGTATAGTTAAACCTATAGAAGCAGAAGAAACTGTATATGGGAATATTATTGTTCCTGATATGGGAAAAGAAACAAATACATTTGGTGAAGTTATAGCTGTAGGTCCTGGTAGGTATACTATTAACGGGACTAAACTAGAACCACATGTCAAAGTAGGAGATAAAGTTGTCCTACCAACCCAGGGTTTTACTAAATTACCTTTTAATGGTGAAGAATATTATATAGGCCCTGAAAATCAAGTATTAGCTAAAGTTGATGAGGAAGTAAGTGTTGAAGAAGCTTTAGCCGAAACAGAAGTAAGTGAAATTGATAAAGAAAATTTAACAGATATTTAATATGGAAATGCAAATTAATTATGGCAAAGAAGCCAGACAAAAATTACTTAATGGTATAGATAAATTAGCGGATGCAGTTGTATCAACATTAGGTCCTAATGGTAGGAATGTTGTTATATATAAAGGTCACGGAGAACCACCTCAATCTACTAAAGATGGTGTAACTGTAGCTAAATCTTTTTTAGATACTGATCCTAGTGCCCATTTAGGACAACTATTAATCAGACAAGCTGCTATGAAAACTGCTGATAAAGCAGGAGATGGTACAACAACATCTACTTTATTAGCTAGAGAAATTATTAAAGATGGTTTAGCAGCCCTTGATAATGGTGCTAATGCTGTTCAGATTAAAAGAGATATTGAATCTACAGTTAAAAAAGTAGTTAAAAATCTTACTAAAGAAATATCAGAAGATATTTCGGCTGAGGGTCAATTAGAACAAATCGCTACTATTTCATCTAATAATGATGAAGAAACAGGTAAATTAATTGCTCAAGCAATTGAAAAAGTAGGTTTAGAAGGAGTAGTACATGTTGAAGAATCTAAAACAGGAGATACTTATCTTGAAACTGTAGAAGGTTTACAATTTGATAGAGGATTTAAATCACCTTACTTTGTTACTGATAATAATACAATGCAAAGTGTTTTAGATGATCCTGCTATTTTAATTATGGATCATAGATTAAATACAGTTAAAGAATTATTACCTATTCTTGAGGCAGTATCAAATCAAGGAAAATCACTTTTAATTATTGCTGAAGACATTGATAACGAAGCTTTAGCTACTCTTATTGTAAATAAAATGAGAGGTACAATTAATGTATGTGCCGTAAAAGCTCCTGATTTTGGAGATAGAAGAAAATTAGTTTTAGAGGATATTGCTATCACAACTGGTGGTAAAGTATTTGATAAACAAAAAGGAATGAAACTAGATAAATTCAGTTGGGATTGGTTTGGTTCAGCAAGAAAAGTAACAGTAAATAAAGAACAAACAACAATAGTAGATGGAAAGGGAGAAGTTGAAGCAATTGAAGCACGTGTTGAAGAGTTACAATCGCAAATCGAAAAAGCACAAACACCATATGAAATCGAGCAGCTCCAAAACAGATTGGCAAAATTCGTCGGAGGAGTAGCTATTATTCATGTAGGTGGTAACACTGAAACTGAAATGTTAGAGAAAAAGGATAGAGTTGATGATGCATTACATGCTACAAAAGCTGCTCTTGATCAAGGTGTTGTACCAGGAGGTGGAGTTGCATTACTATATGCTTCTAGTGGTATTAAACCTGATTCAATTGGTTCAGAAATTGTTATTAAGGCATGTTCTAGACCATTTAGTCAAATTCTAATGAATGCAGGATATAGTGATGTTAAAACACAAATATTAGCAGACCAGTTAGTAAATTCAGGTAATGATGTTTGGGCAGGTATTGATGTTAACACTGGAGAAGTTATAAACTTTAAGGAAGAAGGCGTGATAGATCCAACTAAAGTTACTAAATTGGCGTTACAAAATGCTGCGTCAATTGCTGGAACAGTTTTATTAACTGAATGTACATTGACTCAAGATAAACAGTCAATAGAGGAAAAATTAAGAATATTACAAGATTCAGCTACTAATGCAGCTGGATTAGCTCAAAGTTAAAATTATGGCAAAACAAGAAACAAAAATAGTAGAACAAAATGTATTGATTGCAGAAAGAGTACCACCTGGAGATAAGTGGAGCTTAATTGGTGAACAAGAAGTTCATCCTAGCTTAACTGATACTCTAGAAGCGTATATGAGAAAAACTGGATTTAGAGGGAATTATAGATTAGAACCTTTAAATAGTTGTTTATATGCAATTGATGCAGAAGAAATTGAAGTAGAAAAACCAAAAGAAAAAATATACTCAATTTATGGTGAATACGGACAATAGTTTATTAAACGAAAAATATAGACCTATTGTATTAGATGATTATGTTGGTAATTCTAAATTAAAATCATCTATTGCAAAGCAATTAGAGCAGAATGATATTCAAAACTATCTGCTCTATGGTCCTGCTGGTACAGGTAAAACTACACTAGCAAAATTGATCGTTAAAAACTTAGATTGTGAATATCTTTATATCAATGCCTCAGATGAAAGAGGTATTGAAACTATTAGAGATAAGGTATCTGGATTTGCTTCAACTATGTCTTTAAAATCTATTAAAGTAGTTATCTTAGATGAAGCAGATTTTCTTACTATTCAAGCTCAAGCATCATTAAGAAATCTTATTGAGTCGTTCTCTAGAACTACTCGTTTTATAATGACTTGTAATTATGTAGAAAGAATTATTGATCCATTACAATCAAGATGTCAAGTATTAAAAATAGTTCCCCCAACTAAAAAGGAAGTAGCTGTACATTTAGCTGGAATTTGTGATAAGGAGGGCATTAAATATGAACCGACTGCCATTGGTAAAATAGTAAATCAATACTATCCTGATCTAAGGAAAATGCTCAATTCAATTCAGACTAGTAGTAATGAGGGCAAATTAGAACTAGATGACTCTTTACTAGTTTCTTCTAGCTATTTAGCTACTATCCTTGGGGAATTAAGATATACAAGTAGTAAAAGTTTTGTTAAAATTCGTCAAATTATAGCCGATTCTAATATTGATGATTTTGATGAATTATTTAGATTTTTATACGATAATGCTTCTGAAATAATGCCAGGTAAAGAAGGTACATTAGCTATTCTTATAAATGATCATCAATATAAAGCTAATTTTAGAATTGATAAAGAAATTAATGCAATGAGTTTAATTAATAATATAATAGAAAATAAAATAAATAATAAATAATATGAATAAACAAGCACAACCTCAACAACCTCAACTTAATGTTGATTTAAAAAACACTGAAGCAATAAAAAATGCTAAAGGTGGAGCTATTTTCCAGTCAGGAGTTATCCTTAGGAGAATATCTAAATTTGTAGCAGGTACAGAAAGTGATGCAATTATGCCTATTCCTGTATTTTATGATCCTACAAATAATAAAATTTTAGGAGAAGGTATTCCAGTAGAGCTAAGAGAGGAATTAAAAGACGAGCTCTGCTAAATGAAGAATATATTCGATTGGTTAAAGCAAATTAATTATCATAAACAACCAGCTGATTCATTTACTGAAAAAGATTGGGAATTGTTTAATAGCTATATGGTTCATAGATTTATGTCTATGAATCGTGAGTTTATAGAGGTAGTAAATTATGTACAAGAAATGCCTCCACAAGAAAAAATATTAATTTATAATATCTATCGAGAATTCATTCCTAAAAATAATAAATGGAATAAATATATTAAGTCTAATGTTAAACAACATAAAACAGAATTATTAGAATATTTAGCTAAGTATTGGGAATGTTCTCAAAGAGAAGTAAAACAATATTTAGATTTCTTGGAGGATGACATAGTTCTTAGTATATTGACTCAAATGGGCATTCAACAAAAAGAATTAAATAAATTATTATGAATATAGAAGTATACAATTTTTTAAAAAAAGAAGCTGAAGCAGATAAAGCTAAAGCATTAGCCAGTGTAAAATTACTAACAGGACACCCAGCAGGTATTGGTGATCACTCAACTAAAGATTATTGGGATAATTGTACTGAAGCACTTAAATTATTAGCTTCTGCTGAAGAAAGGTTAGAAGTGTTAGATAAATACTTTAATAACAAAGATCAGGTCAATGGGTGATACAATTAGTAAATATTACGAGTTAATTAGTGAAGAAGAAATGGATAAATTAGAAAAAAAAGATAAAACAATAGATGGATTATCTGTTGTAGAAGTATTTGAAACAGAATACCCAGAACTATCTGAAGAATATAAAAGAATAGGCAATGAAATGTATGAGATGTTTGCTGCTAAACATATGGATTATGGTCTAAATAATATTGCTTTAGGTGGCGATTTAACAGACGATAAAGATAAAAAATTTTCACTTACAGGTTTATGCATTAGACTTACTGATAAAATTTCTAGATTAAAAAACCTTCTTGCTAATGGAAAGAATTACGTTAAAGGAGAAGGTATGGAAGATACATTTATTGATATAGCCAATTATGGTATAATCGGTCTTTTAGTAGGTCGCGATAAATGGAAAAAATAAGTTTTGCCTCGAAAAATACCAAAAATAGTAAAGGAGATACAAAAATCCCCTGCTCCTGAAATTAACTATGCTTATCAGAAAAATATTTCTTATTCGCAAATGTCAATTTTTAGAGGATGTCCACATAGATGGAGGCTACAGTATAAGGATAAAATCAAAAGATTTAGTTCTTCTATTCATACTGTTTTTGGAACAGCTATACACGAAACAATTCAACATTATTTAGATGTAATGTATGAAAAAAGTGGTGCTGCTGCTGATAGATTAGATATTGAAGAATATTTTAATGATAAATTTAGAACAGAATATCTAAAACAATATAAGGCAAATAATAACACCCATTTTTCAGATGCTGCTGAAATGAGGGAATTTTTTGAGGATGGAATAGGTATAATTACTTGGCTTAAAAAGAAACGTAGTTGGTTTTTTAGTAGAAAAGGGTGGTATTTAGTTGGTTGTGAAGTACCAATAACTATAGCGCCAAATAAAATGTTAAATAACGTATTATATACAGGATTTTTAGATGTTGTATTATATAATGAAAACTCAAATACATTTAAAATAATCGACATTAAGTCAAGTACAAAAGGATGGAATAAATTTGCTAAAAAAGATGAAGATAAACAGTATCAATTACTTTTATATAAACAATTTTTTAGTGAGCAATATAATGTTCCTTTAGAAAATATAGATATAGAATTTTTTATATTAAAAAGAAAAGTGTTAGATTGGGAAGATGAAAATATAATGTCGCCACATCAAGCATATAGAGTTCAAACTTTTACTCCTCCAAGTGGAAAAATAAAGTTAAATAGAGCAAAAACCGCTATTAATAATTTCATTAATGAATGTTTTAATTCTAGTGGTAAAATCAAAGAAAGAGAGTATCCTGCCACTCCATCAAAGTGGACTTGTACTTTTTGCCCTTATAAAGAAGAGCAAGAATTATGTGGAGAAGGGATAATCTATTGATATTTTGATATATGTATAATTAAACGTTATTAAAAATTAAAATTATGGCAAATCCAAAAAAGATGACATTAACAAGTGTCAAAGTTCAAAGTGGATTATTTGAAAACTTTAAAATTGAATGTGTAAGAAGAAAATTTTCATTTCAAAAACTTGCTGACCGAGCAATTTATTTGTATCTTACAGACGAAGATTTTAGAAAACAGATAACCAATCAAACCAATATTGAACTATAAATTTAAATTTAATGAATAAAAGTTTTAAATATTTACCTCCTGATAAAAGGAAAAAAATTCTATTAATTTGTGATGATATTAGAGTACATTCTGGAGTAGCTACTGTTGCTAAAGAAATTGTACTTCATACATGTCAACATTTTAATTGGGTTAATGTAGCAGGAGCAATTAAACATCCAGAAGTAGGAAAAAGATTAGATATTAGTGCAGATACAAAAGCCCAATCAGGTGTAGAAGACGCCAGTGTGTTTTTATATTGTGTTAATGGTTATGGTGATACTACTATATTAAATAATATTATAAACATAGAACAACCTGATGCAATCATGTTATTTACTGATCCTAGATATTTTGTTCATGTATTTAATATGGAAGATCAAATCAGGAAAAAATGTCCTATCGCTTACTTAAATATTTGGGATGATTATCCAGCTCCACGTTATAACCAAGCATTTTATGAATCATGTGATTTATTAATGGGTATTTCTAAACAAACAGTTAATATTAATAAATTAGTATTAAAGGATTGTAATAATGAAAATAGATTATTTAGATATATTCCTCATGGTTTACATCACCAAGATTATTTTCCAATAGATGAGTCTCATGAAATATGGGATGAATATCAAAAGTTTAAAAATGAAACTTTATGGCAAAACCAAGAGGTTAATTTTTGTTTATTTTTTAATTCTAGAAATATAAGAAGAAAAGCTATTCCTGATACTATGTTAGCATTTAGGGCATTTTTAGATTCTTTACCATATGAAGATGCTTTAAAATGTAGATTAATATTACACACAGAATTATCAACACAACATGGAACAGATTTAGATGCAGTAAGAGAATTTTTATTTGGAGAAAAATATCAATTATGTATTAAATTTTCTCATAATAAATTAGATAGAAAACAATTAAATTTCTTATATAATGCAGCTGATGCCCAAGTATTATTAACTTCTAATGAAGGATGGGGATTAACTATTACTGAAGCTATGCTTACGGGAACACCTATTATAGCTAATGTAACTGGTGGTATGCAAGATCAAATGAGATTTGTAGATGAAAATGGAGATTGGTTTACACCAAGTGCTGATGTACCTTCTAATCATAGAGGTACTTATAAAAAACATGGTAAATGGGCATTCCCAGTTTACCCAAGTAGTACTTCTATTCAAGGTTCTCCTCCAACCCCATATATTTTTGATGATAGATGTAAGTGGGAAGACGCATGCGATAGATTCAAAGAATTATATAACATGGATCCCAAGGAAAGAAGGGAAAGAGGATTAGCAGGTAGAGAATGGGCTTTAAGTGAAGAAGCAGGATTTTACGCTGAAAAACAAGGCGAAAGAGTAATTGAAGCATTTGATACATTATTTGACCAATGGAAACCTAGAGAGGATTTTGAGATAATAGATGTTAACAATGTACCAGGTAAATTTTTAAATCATAAAATAATATATTAATGAGTAAACCAAGTTTTGTAATTAGTTGCCCAATAGATACTTATAGTGGTTATGGTGCTAGATCTAGAGATATTGTTAAAGCAATAGCTTATTTAGATAAATACGATATTAAAATATTACCTCAAAGATGGGGTGATACTCCACATGGGTTTATAGAAGATCATAATGAATGGCATTTTTTAAAATCTCTTATAATTAATAAAGTTGAAAAACAACCAGATATTTGGATGCAAATAACTATTCCTAATGAATTTAATCCTATAGGTAAGTATAATATTGGTTGTACTGCTGGTATTGAAAGTACTGGTTGTGATGCTACCTGGGTTCAAGGTATAAATAGAATGAATATGACTTGGACATCTTCTAAACATAGTAAACAAGTATTTGAGTCTTTAAAATTTGAACAAAGAGATAAACAGACTAATAATATTGTAGGAACTATTAAATGTGAAAAACCAGTTCATGTTGTATTTGAAGGGGTTAATTTAGATCTTTATAAACATTTACCTAGTAGTAAAGTTAAATTAGATTTAAGTTCAATTAAAGAATCTTTTAATTTTTTATTTGTAGGACATTGGATGGGAGGTGATTTAGGTCATGATAGAAAAAATGTTGGTTTAATGATAAAGTATTTTATAGATGCATATAAAAATAAACCATCACAACCAGGTCTAATATTAAAAGCATCAACTGGTAGAAATAGTTATTTTGGTAGAGAACAAATATTAACTAAAATAAGAAAATTAAAACAAACATATCCTCTTAATACTAAATTCCCTCCTATTTATTTACTTAATGGGAATTTATCAGATAAGGATATGAATGAATTATATAATCATCCTAAAGTAAAAGCTATGGTAAGTTTTACTAAAGGTGAAGGTTATGGTAGACCGTTAGCAGAATTTGGATTAAGTAAAAAACCAATAATAGCTTCTGGATGGTCAGGACAAGTAGATTTTTTAAGTAACGAATTCGTTTCTTTACTACCTGGTAAATTAGAAAATGTTCATCCATCTGCTGCTAATCAATGGTTAAAACAAGAATTTCAATGGTTCCAAGTTGATCCAAAATCAGCAGTTAAATGTTTTAAGGAAGTAAAAAGTAAATATAATAAATTTATTACTGGTGGTAAAAGACAAGGTCACTACATTAAAACCAATTTTAGTTGGGAAGCCATGAAAGAATTAGTAGGTAATATACTAAAACATAATATACCGGAATTTCCAAAAGAAGTTGGTTTAAGTTTACCTACAATGCAAACACCTAAATTATAAAATTATGCAATATGATGAAATAGTAGATTGCCCAAAATCAGGAGGTGATTTATGTTATAAAGTTGAAGTAAATAAAGATATAACTAATTATTATAGTTTATCTTGTGGTTTTTGGACTAATAGTTTAATGAAAGTTGATACTGATTTTTACAATGAACAAATGTCAGTATTACCTGAATTATATAAGGATCTAGCTTGGTTAGATACAGAAACTGACTTAATTTGGTTACCCCATACTATAAATGAACCTACTATTGGTATGGTTTATGCTTCAGGTGCTAATAAAGATAATTGGCAATGGGCAGCTGTAAAAGCTAGAGAATTAAATGAAGAAGAACAAGAACAATATAAAACAACACACAAAACTGATATGACTACAATAGCATATTTTCCTGAGCGTGATTATATGGATGCTTTGTCGTATATTGGTGTATTACCAGAATAATATGAAAATATCTTACGCAATAACAGTTTGTAATGAATTAGAGGAAGTCACTAGATTAATTAACTTTTTACAGGGATTAAGACGTAAAGAAGATGAGTTAGTTATTTTATTTGATAAAGGTAAAGGAACTGCTGAAGTATGGGATAGAATATGTGAATTAAAAGATGAACCTAATGTAAAGTATGTTGCTGAAACTTTTAAACACCATTTTGCAGATTGGAAAAATAGACTTACTGAATTATGTACTGGGGATTATATATTTCAAATTGACGCTGATGAATTACCACATAAAACATTAGTAGAAATGTTACCTGATATTTTAGAAAAAAATAGTCACAATGATGTATTTTTAGTTCCTAGGGTAAATACAGTTAAGGGTCTTTTAGATGAACATATTAAAAAATGGGGATGGCAAGTTAATGAAAAAGAATGGGTTAATTGGCCTGATAATCAATGGAGAATCTATAAAAATAATGGTAAGGTAAAATGGATTAATAAAGTACACGAGCGTTTAGATGGTTTTCAAACATATGCTGCTTTACCTCCTATTGAAGAATATGCGCTATACCATCCTAAAACAATTGATAGACAAGAAAAACAAAACGATTATTACGATACATTATGATTAGTATAATAATACCAAGTTATAGAAACCCAGAATACCTAGATTTATGTTTAAAATCTTGTATTGAACAACAACATAATAAAAATCAAATTATTGTAGCTATAGATGGGTTTATAGAAGAAAGCCAAGAGGTTTTAGATAAACATAAAGACCATATTAATGTTCTTGATTTAAAAGAGAATATGGGTATGCAAAAAGCACTTAATCTAGCTGTAATGAATGCTACGAATGAAAAAATATTCATAGTTAATGATGATAATGTTTTTTGTAAAGATTTTGATTTAGTAATAGAGGAGGAACTTAAAGAAAAAAGTGTATTAACTTTAAATCAAATTGAACCTACAGGACCTAGTATATTTAATTTTCCTGAATTTGATTTTGGTAGGACACCTAAGGAATTTAAATATAAGAAATTTATTGATTATGAGTTATCAATTAAACAAGATAAATTAACAATAGATGGTGGGATATTTCCTTTTGCAATGTATAAAAAATATTATATGGCAGCAGGAGGTTTTGATGAAATGTATAAATCACCTTTTATTTGTGATTGGGAT
>MDTC01014843.1_pt1 | contig 10108 bp, 19 predicted proteins | sample 811181 | NCBI WGS metagenome assembly MDTC01 (sample SAMN05326644, study PRJNA326480) | marine metagenome | isolation source: seawater | place: Pacific Ocean: North | collected 2011
CCACTGTAACGAGCACTCATCTTTCGATACTCCTATCAAGATGAGCAACCTGTGCCAAGAGATTACTCTTCCGACAGATCCTCTGCAGCACATCGATGGTGGTGGAGAGATTGCCCTCTGTATTCTCTCCGCTGTGAACCTCAGTAAACTGAAGGACTGGGATCACCTGCGGAGACTGTGTGATCTCTCTGTGCGATCGCTAGATATTCTTATCGATTACCAAAAATACCCTGTAAAGGCAGCAGAAAATGCTACCCGTCAGCGTCGTTCTCTTGGAATCGGTTTCATCGGTCTCGCACACTATCTTGCTAAGTTGGGATTCAAGTACGAATCCTGGCAAGCACACAAAGCAGTTCATATCCTTGCTGAGAAGTTCCAGTTCTTCCTACTGGAATCTTCCCTGCAACTTGCGAAGGAGTACGGACCCTGCGACGCATACGAACAACTCAAGTATGCCCGTAGACTTGCTCCCGTCGATACCTATAAGAGGGAAATCGACGAATTCTGTCGTGATGATAAGGATCAGAAGTTTGAACTGACTATGGACTGGGACGCTCTCAAGGAAGAGATCTGGAACTACGGTTTGCGTAACTCTACCTTGACTGCTCAAATGCCCTCGGAGTCCTCCAGCGTCGTCTGTGGCACCACCAACGGCATTGAACCACCCCGCGACTATCTTTCTGTTAAGAAGTCTAAGAAGGGTGTCCTCAAGCAGATTGTCCCACAATACTCTAGACTTAAAAACGACTACACATTACTCTGGGATATGCCCGACAACGATGGTTACATCAAAATCGTGGCAATTCTCCAGAAATTCTTTGATCAAGCAATCTCTGGTAATTGGTCATACAACCCCCTTAAGTTTGAAGGTGGCGAAGTTCCTGTCTCTGTGATGGCACAGGATCTCCTGAAGACATACAAGTACGGTTGGAAGACATCTTACTACCAGAATACATTTGATAATAAGACTGATGATGTATCTGATGAAAAAAATTTATTAGAACAAATCTACGCCACCGAAGGAGACGAACCCTGTGACAGTTGCACCATCTAAGATCGACGGAATGACAGTTTTTAACGAGAATGCTGTCGATTATAGCAACCAACCTATGTTCTTTGGACAACCTCTTGGTGTCCAACGCTACGACAAGCAAAAATATCCTGTATTTGAGAAACTTACACAGACTCAACTCAGTTACTTCTGGAGACCTGAGGAGGTCTCCCTTCAAAAAGACAGGTCTGACTACCAGACCCTTAACGATGTACAAAAGCACATCTTCACCTCGAATCTTAAGTACCAGATCCTCTTGGATTCTGTACAAGGGCGTGGTCCTGGGATGGCTTTCGGTCCTTACTGCTCACTACCTGAGCTCGAGTCTGCTATGACCGTATGGGAGATGATGGAGATGATCCACTCCCGCTCCTACACCTACATCATTAAGAATGTCTACAGCGATCCTGCTGAGGTACTTGACCACATCACAAATGACGCTAAAATTCTTGAGCGAGCACAGTCAGTGACTAAAGCGTATGATGAATTCATCAACGCTGCTCAGGAGTATGGAACTGGTAACTGGTGGAAACCAGACTGGAAAGATTCTCCTAGTGCTCAATGGACACTCCGCGATCTTAAGCGTAAACTTTATCGTGCTATCGTCAATGTCAACATCCTCGAAGGAATCAGGTTCTATGTATCGTTTGCGTGCTCTTTCGCATTTGCTGAACTCAAACTTATGGAAGGATCCGCTAAAATTATCTCTCTCATCGCACGAGACGAAAATCAGCATCTTGTCCTCACTCAGAACATTATCAAAAAGTGGCAGCAAGGGGACGACCCCGAGATGGTAGAGATTGCTAAGGAAGAAGAGGAGTATACCCTCTCTTGCTTTAAGCAATGTGTTGAGGAAGAAAAAGAGTGGGCAAAGTATTTGTTTAAAGACGGATCTATTCTTGGTCTTAATGATCGTCTCCTCAGTCAGTATGTTGAGTGGATTGCTAACCGTCGTATGAAATCGATTGGTATGAAAGCATTCTATGACGTGCCTGCTAACAACAATCCTCTGCCCTGGACAGTACATTGGATCTCCTCCAAGGGTATGCAGGTTGCTCCACAGGAAACTGAAGTAGAATCGTATCTTGTCGGTGGCATCAAACAAGATGTCAAGAAAGATACCTTCGCTGGTTTCCAACTATGAAAATGTGGAAACGAAAGATGCTGACGGACAGTCGGTATACTCTCACCGAGGAGGAGGTTATCCTCCTCCAAGAGGGTCCTAAGTCCTTAGCGCAAGCGTGGCATCTTTCTGCCTTAAAATACCGCTGGGTATCTACTAACCCTAACGACCCTAACGATAAATAACAAGAGATCACTATGGATCTCTGTGGAACCTGACTATGAAAACCCCTGGATTTTTAACGGACACCCTTTTCTATCTTCGCACATTGACGATAGTTTCGGTTTCGTCTATTGCATTACAAATCTCCTCAACGGTAGGAAATACATCGGACGCAAATACTTTCACCAGTTACGAAAACCTAGAGGTGGAGGTAGGAGAGTTAAAAGTGAAAGCAACTGGAAAAAATACTACGGCAGCTCTGACGAACTTACTGGGGAGCGTCGTGGAGTTAAGAACAACTCCTTTTTCAAGCGCGAAATACTCTCGGTACACTCCTCTAAAGGAAAAACAAACTACGAGGAAACACGTCAGCTCTTTCTCCACAACGTATTGAGCGAGCGTCTTGACGATGGGACACCAGCGTACTATAATAGCAATATTCTCGGACGGTACTACCGTAAAGATTACTTTGACCAGTGAAGAACGCTCCGCTATCAACAACTACGTACTGGATATGATCCAGTATCACACGGAAAACCAAGACGCTGGTGCCTGCATCGCATTGATGGAGGAGTTTGGCGAGTGGATCGATCGGGAATTTTCCTGACCCCTGGGTCCATAGTTAAACGGATATAACCCCCGCCTTCTAAGCGGATGTTCTAGGTTCGATTCCTAGTGGACCTGTTATGCAAAAAGAAAAAGACTTCCTCAAATCTATAGGGACACAAGACATCCCTCACGACACTAGAACTCTTTACGATCACCTTGTGGGAGTACAAGAATTACTAGCACACCACAACAGACCAGATTACGAACAACGTGCTGGTCTGTTTCACGCTATTTACGGCACCGAATTTTTCCCTCTCCGAGGTCGCCTAAATCTTACTAGAGAAAACGTTCGCAAGAACATCGGAGAGCAAGCAGAAGAGATCGTTTACATCTTCTCGCAACCCGAAGTTCGTCCCTTCCGTATTATGGGTGGGATAGAATACGACGAACCTCTAAAAACTTCATTGCGATGGCTTGATTATTGTAATGGTAAAGAACAACATCCAGATAGTGATGATCTAGTTCTTAAAAACGTTATGCATTTATACGAAACCCTTCTGGGAATATGACTCTTGAAATTTATACTAAGGAAAATTTCTTTCCTGAACGTCTTCACCACAAAGCGTGGCACTATTGTGTCAACAGCAAAGCGAGGTGGGGTGAGTATGATGACATCCCAGAGGAACCTTCTGGGTGCACCATCAATATCAAAACTAAAGAAGCAGTCTTTAAGAAATTTGATGAGACATCTAGAGAAGCATTCCCTGTTCTAGATGGATATGAACTAGTACGTATGTACATCAATGTTTTCTTTCCCTGTGAGTATCCTAGGTGGCACGTTGATGCTGAAAAGATACCAGGATTAGAAGCATATACTGTGCTATACTATCCTCACTTACAGTGGGAAAGAAACGCTGGCGGATGTACAGAGTTCTGGGATGATGGCAACGGTATCCACGGATCACTTCCTTTGCCTAACCGTGCTGTGTGTTTTGAAGCAACTCAGTGGCACCGTGCTACTACCTTCAATAAAGAAGTTAGGTACACATTTGCTTTGAAGTATGAGAAGTGTGGTCCTGATTTCGATTTCCGTAAGTATGGTTCACCTCGTTTTGGAGACAGAGACTGATGGCAGTAAGGATTAATTATGCACCTGTGTGGCACCTGCCTAGTGGGTTCATTGAACAACCTCCTGGATCTAACACAGACATCTGGGACCACCCTCTGCACTCTCCAGAGGCGTACATCCCTCCTCAGAGGGTCCTGGAGTACGAAGAGGAGACGCATAAGGGTCATAGTTATTGGGAGTGCCCTGCTTGGCGTAGTTATTGGGCAAACACCTGGGTTGTATTCAACCAGATTGACCTAGAAATCGAATACGATAAGGATTCTGGTTTCATTACTAACCAGAGTTTCCGTCCGTCGGCATTCGGTGACTACCTGATGATTAATGAGGGTAAACTTCGTGGTGATGGTGTCAACTACAGCAGCACACAGATCGGTTTGGATTACGTTGGTAACCTTGTGTTCCAACTGCCTCAACTGATGTTTATGTGGCTGCCTAAGAAGGAGAGAAATATCTGGGTTGAGTGTAGTGCATACCCTTCCTTGTTCCACGACACAGGACTGGAGTTTATCAGTGTTGAGTATCCTTTTAGTCGCTGGTATAAACCTGTCAACGCTGCATTCAAGGCACACGGTAGTAGGTTTAAACTGAAGCGTGGTCAACCTATGTACTGTATGCGCTTTAGGGGTGGCAAGAATAATGCATATGATCTGCGCCGCTGGAAGGATGCTCATCCTCCTGAAGAACTCAAGGTTAAACTGAACCAGCACCAGTCCCTCAAGCAGTGGGTAAAAGGTGTCTCTTGGGGTCTTATCAAAAAAGATGAAGAAGAAAAATGTCCCTTTAGTTTTCTCTGGAAATGACTGTAATTAACTACACCCCTAACTACCAAACCATTAAGGCGACTGCTAGTATGCAGCAGACGGATATGAATCATCCGTTATTCATTCCAGAGTATTATATTAAACCTGTAACGTATCTAGAATACACCCAGAAGGATAACGAGAAGCATAGTTTCTATAAATGTCCTGCTTGGAAAAGTTACTGGGCGAATACTTTTGTTATTTTTAATCAACTAGATATATCTTTTAAGTGGGAAAAAGAAACTGGTCGTGTATACGATACTAGTTTCCCTCAGAACAATGCTGCTGACTTCGTGTATATACAGGAAGGAAAGATTGGTAACTACGATAGTAGTCTTAATAAGCACGCTCCCTTTTCATACAAACAGTTCCTGGTTATCCAGTGGGCGCAGAGTATGATGTTCTGGCCTAAGAAACCTAACAAAAATTTGTGGGTTGAGATGGTACCATACCCTGACTTACATCATAAGACAGGGTTAGAACTTATCACTGCTGAATTTCCTCTAGGCAGATGGTATCGTTCTATCAATGGTGCTTATAGATGTCACAAACAAACTGTTGACATCCCTAGGGGTACTCCCTTATACTGTGTACGTTTCCGTGGTTCCAAGGATAATAGTTATTCCTTGGAACGATGGAAAGATCTTGTTCCTCCTCCAGAGGTTACCAGGAAGTTCAGAAACAACCAGGGTCTTAAGACTTGGTTGCCTAAGAAGTCTTGGGGTATGATCAAAGATGATGTAGAGGAATCTAAATGTCCCGTGTCATTCTTGTGGAGAAAATAAGATGCTTTCTATCCGTTGCAAAAATTGTGGTAAAGAGTTAACAAGTTATACTATTGAAACCAAGTGTTGTGGTTGTCCTAATATGTCTACCGTATCAGGCACTACTATCACTGGTGAAGACTTGAGTCTGATTGAAATCATTAGTAAAGATAAGTTTCAATCTGGTCCTACTCCTGGTGTCCTATCACCTGAAGACAAACAGTTTCAGGAGTCACGTCGTCAGCGTAAGATTAGGAGGATAAACTTTGAAACTAGATGATTATGGATTCAAGCAGTATAACATTGGTGAAACTACTGCTAGAATTCTTCGTGATAGTCTGCTAGAATGTGAAGGGGGAATCAATTCCCTTGGTAGATCTGTCTTCAATTATCCTGAAGATCAGATCACAGGAAAACAAAACTACTACAATCTTGTAGTAGACTTAGAAGAATGGGAACGTTACGCTCTACCCTTTATTAAGGAGATAGTTGCTGACTTCCTATCACTTACCTCAGGTGAGGTCTGTACGATCAAATCCTGGGGTAATATATTAAGGATGGATAACAAAATCTATCCTCATAGACACTTCGGGATACCTAAAACCTATGATGTTAATCCTCAGAGTGTTTCTGGTAATGTCTTTTTAGGGTCTGAAAAACCTACTGCTACTACATATATACTAGGCGGGCAAAAAACTGATGTGCCTAACGAGTTTGGGCAATTTACGCTTTTCCCGCCAAACATCTCCCACGCTGTTCGTTCGTACAGTGGGGAAGGTGTCCGTGTAAGTGCAGCGTTTGATTGCTTCTGCCCTACCAGAGACCCCGAAGGCAATGTCTCTGGAAATCAATGGCACACTTGGACACATCAATGAAAATTTTTCTCGACACATCTAATGTCGATGAGATTAGAAAGCGTTATTACACTGGTCTGATCGACGGAGTTACAACTAACCCCACTCTTATGCTGAGAGAGGGTAGAGACCCTAGGGTCGTCATTGAAGAAATCTGTGACATCTTTGCTGCAGATGAGAACGCTAGCATCTCTGCTGAAGTTTCGGGTGATGATGCTGAGGAGATGCTGGAGATGGCGGAGATCTATCGCGAGATCTCTCCTAAGGTTACGATTAAAGTTCCCTGCACAGTGGACGGTCTGCTCGCCTGCAAGACCCTCTCGGAGCAAGGTACGTCTGTTAACGTTACTTTGATCTTCAACGCCGCTCAGGCGATCCTGGCTGCTAAGTCTGGTGCTACCTACGTGTCTCCTTTTGTGGGACGCCTGGATGACCAGAGCATTGCTGGTCTGGAAGTTATTCGATCTATCTCTGAACTGTACTGCCGCCACGGTGTACGGACACAGATCTTGTCTGCATCTGTCCGTGAAGTACATCGCGCTGTGCGTTCGTGGTACAATGGAGCACATATCTGCACACTTCCTCTGAAGGTGTTTGATAATATGTACAAGCATATCCTGACTGATGCTGGTCTGGATCAGTTCAACAAAGATTGGAGCGAACTTACTAACAAATGATTGAAGTTAGCGTCGTAGAATTCGAGAAAGATTTCGATAAGTATATGGATCGCATCGAAGCTGGTGAGAGATTCATCATTCGACAACCTGATGGGCGTGCGGTTGTCGCTGTGCCAGCAACGGATCTTGGACAGCACGTAGGTGAGGTTGGGGAATCCGACTGGTACGATACTTATTCTAATCACGACGACGCCTGCTAAATTAAAGAAGGGTGTTGACAAAATCAGCACCCCTCTCCTATACTACTAGAGTTCATTAGAAAACAATGACCGTTCGCAAGTCCTCACTGACTTCTAAGTTCAAACAAGATCTTGGTAAGTTAACAGCTGCTGTGTCTGGTGACGTTACTCTCGACGAAGAGTATCCACGTCTTTATCAGAAACTTATTCGCTTCTATGAAGATAGAGGAGTCCAGTTGTATGATGATCCCGAGGATGATTACAATGTCATTCTCGATTCTGTGGAAGCAGATCTTATTGAAAGTGGAGTATTTTGATGGGTTGGGTTGTAAAATCTAGCGTCGCTGCACAGCGTCGCATTATCAAGTTCAAAGAAGAGAAGGAAGATTTCAAATTGGATGAGTTCCTTCTTACCGAGGCTGGTCGTCGGGAATTTAATTACTGCTATCTGGAACAACGATGAGTTGCACTAAGTACAAATCTGCCGTGACTGCTGCTAAAGAAGCAGTTATTCACGGACTGAATACCAACGAAGAAACCAATACGCTCGCTGAACTGTGGCGTCATTACCTGGGTCTTCGTCACATTGCCGACAACCACAAGCACGTGGAAGAAACCGATACTATTTCGTTCTCTTCCAGCTTCTATGCTCCTGAGGAGTATGGTTCTTGGGGTGCCGCACAACCTGTAGACTATGGTTATGGTCTTGGTCAAGATGTCATTAGCTTTGGTGATACTGTTATCACTGGCGGTGAAGGCACAGATACCATCAAACTGTGAATGGTACTGCTGAATACACTGGGGGATGGGTAGATCCTATCTACGGAAACTGGAAGTTTACCGAGTTCCCCAAAACAAGTAGGGCGATATTGTTTCTTGGCGATATCGCCCCTCTTTTGTGTCCAGATAGGTTAGTAGAACTTCCTCTGGATGACATTGCATACTGGGGTATGAACTTACCTTCACTGCAGGGAGACAACTGTTCCTGTTGTGGTGGTGTACGGTATCGTGAGTGTGATCCAAAATACCCTGGTATAATTACCAATGCGTCTAACCCTTTTGGGAAAAAGTATAGACTGCTTGACGGTAAGCATCGTATGCAAAGACTAATACACTCTGGCGCGTCTGTAGGTAAGTTTTACCTGTTTGATTTTGAAGAATTAAAACCATACTTTCTGTTGCGATGACGTTCTCTGTGACTGACAACATTAAAAAACATACTCGTGATGTTTTCTCGGTACTGCAAATCGATACCGATCAACCAGACTTCAGTGAGATTGAAGCAAAGATGTATCAAGACATCAAAAATCTCACGTACGAAGACAACCGATACGAGAATGTTAAGGGTACTTTCGATCGTGGTACACACGGTACAACCTGTTACTATGATATGAATCTCTTCAAGGTACCTGAGTATCGTCCTCTGATGATGCACATTATGAGCAACATCTATAAGACATATCGGAAGTGGGTACCAGAAGTAAAGTTCAACGCACGTCAAGCGTGGTGGACTGTGTATGGTCCTGGAGCATACATTCCTAGGCATACACATCCTAATTCTCAAATCAGTGGTGCTTATTATTTTAAGCAACCACCTGGAGCAGGACCGATTACATTCTTTAATCCTCTTGCACCATTGATCAACCACCTAGGTCACCCTGATCTTATCTTCGAGACTGCTGGTGAGATTGACATCGTACCTGAGACAGGTACACTGTTGATGTTCCCTGGTTGGTTGGAACACGAGACGGGTCCTAATCAGGACACCGAAGACAAAATTATTGTCAGTTTTAATCTTACTATTGATGAAGGATGAAAGATTGGTTAATTGGCAAGTGGGATAACCTGAGGCAAGCTCAGTCTCAACCTACGGTTTACTCCCACGTTCAACTTACTTACGATCTTAATGAGGATGGTACCATCCACGTTGTGCAGAAGTATATGTACGACGGTAAGATCTATCGCGAGCGGTATCACGATCTCGTTTACTTCTCCGACACTGAAGTCCTGGTCAGGAATTACCTGAGTGACTGGACAAGGAACGAGAACTGTGATATGCTTGTCACCTTCGATTCGCGCCTTGAGGTGTGGGTCGGAAAAGGCAGTCCTTTATGTACTGCCCGTGGTGCCCAAGTCGAGTCTCACTTTAGATTGACAGAGGACACCATCGAATGCTATGATTACGCGGAGAAAGACGGGGAGCACATCTTCGGTGGGCGAAACCCGTACTTCTTTGAAAAAGTTACTAAGCATAAATAACTAACTGTAACTTTTCGTTACACCACGGGGAGATGTCGATTCCCCTTCCATCTGCGGGTAACCATTCCGCAAGTACACAACAACCTTACTACAATGATCAAAACTGCTTTCGCTGCTGCAGCTGCAGCCGTTGCTTTCGCTGCTCCTGGTGCTGCCCTTGCAGGTCCCTACGTTAACGTAGAGGCAAACTCAGGATTTACTGGCTCGGACTACACTGGAACCACCACCGACGCTCACGTGGGCTACGCTGGTGAAGCTGGTGCTGTGTCCTACGGCGCTCAGATCGGTCCTTCCTTCGTCGTAACTGACGGTGGTGAGTCTGACACCGTGCTCTCTGGTAAAGTTTATGGCAGCGTTGCTGCTACCGAGGCACTGAGCCTGTATGGCGAACTCTCCTTCGCTGGTGGCGTCGATGATGCCGATAACGGTTATGGAACCAAGATCGGTGCTACTTGGTCCTTCTGAGACTAAGGTGCTATAATACAGGGGTCTTCGGACCCCTTTTTTAATGCGCTATCTCTGGCACCCTCTCACACTGTTCAACCTAGCACTGGTAGGGAC
>MDTC01022012.1_pt1 | contig 10108 bp, 4 predicted proteins | sample 811181 | NCBI WGS metagenome assembly MDTC01 (sample SAMN05326644, study PRJNA326480) | marine metagenome | isolation source: seawater | place: Pacific Ocean: North | collected 2011
AAGTTAATCAAATATCACCTGAAGAACTTTTTATAAATGCTAAAATTCTTCAAGAATCGCTTAAAAAATTCTCTATTAATTCCTTTGGTACCATGCATAGCAGTTCGTCAACAGAAATTAATTTTAACACCTCATATCAGCCAAGTTTCAACAAAAAATTTGATATTCTAAAGAAACATTTAATTGAGCAACGTGATCAAGGGTACCAAAATTTGATTCTTTGCAGCTCAAAAAAACAGGAGGAACGCTTTCTGAATATTTTTGAGAATATGAATAGTCAGTTCGAGTTCAACACCCTATTACTCCCCATACACGAGGGTTTTATAGACCACGATAATAAGATACTCTGCTATACTGACCATCAATTATTTGAGAGGTATCATAAATTTAAATTAAAATCAGCTAAGCAATACCAAAAAACAATTACTCTCAATGAAATCACAAACTTAGAAATTGGGGATTTCGTTACACACATTGATCATGGTATCGGAAAATTTGGCGGATTACAAAAAATTGATTTACAAGGTAAAAAACAAGAAGCTATTAAACTAATTTATAAAAACAATGATCTACTGTATCTTAGTATTCATTCGCTTCACAAAATTACTAAGTTCAATAGTAAAGAGGGAACGGCACCAAAAATTCATCAATTGGGCTCAACTTCTTGGGCAAAAACAAAAAAGAAAACAAAAACTAAGATAAAAACAATTGCATATGATTTAATCAAACTTTATGCAAAAAGAAAAAGTTTAAAAGGCTTTTCATTTAGCCCAGATAACTATTTACAATATGAGTTAGAAGCAAGTTTTATATATGAGGACACGCCTGATCAACTAAAAACTACACAAGCTGTTAAAAAAGATATGGAATCTCAAAACCCTATGGATAGACTAGTCTGCGGTGATGTAGGTTTTGGAAAAACTGAAATAGCTATTAGAGCTGCTTTTAAAGCTGTTTGCGATAACAAGCAAGTAGCCATTCTTGTTCCAACTACCATTCTTGCACTTCAACATTACAAAACTATTCAAAAAAGACTTAAAAACTTTCCATGTACGATTGATTACATTAATAGATTCAAAACAACCAAACAACAGAAAGAAACTATAAAAAAGTTAGCAGATGGGAAAATTGATATTATTATTGGTACTCACAGATTAGTAGGGAAAGATGTTCATTTTTTGGATTTAGGTTTACTTATTATTGATGAGGAACAAAAATTTGGAGTTGGAGTAAAAGACAAACTTAAAACTCTAAAAACTAATTTAGACACATTGACGCTGACTGCAACCCCAATTCCTAGAACACTTCAGTTCTCATTGATGGCAGCCAGAGATTTATCAACTATTAAAACTGCACCCCCGAACCGTTTGCCAGTAGAGACGCAAAATATAGGGTTCAATGAAGAAATATTAAGAAACGCTATTCAATATGAAATCTCTAGAGGAGGTCAGGTATTCTTTATTAACAATCGAATCGAAAATATTAAAGAAGTAGCCGGAATGATAAAGCGCCTATGCCCAGATATCAAAGTTGGTATTGGACATGGAAAAATGGACGGACAGAAGTTAGAACAATTGATGCTTGATTTTATCGAAGGTGAGTTTGATCTATTGGTATCAACTACAATCATTGAAAGTGGTCTCGATATTCCAAATGCAAATACAATTCTCATTAATGATGCTCAAAATTTTGGACTCAGTGATTTACACCAAATGAGAGGTCGGGTGGGACGTTCAAATAAAAAAGCATTCTGTTATCTCATTACACCTCCCAAGATTAGTATGAGTGAAGAAGCAAGAAAACGAATTCAAGCGTTAGAACAACATTCAGATTTAGGTGCAGGGTTTAATATTGCTATGCGAGACCTTGAAATAAGGGGTGCAGGAGATATTCTAGGTGCTGAACAATCAGGATTTATATCGGATATTGGCTTCGATATGTATCAAAAGATTTTAAATGAGGCTATACAAGAGCTTAAAGAAACTGAATTCAAAGGCACCTATGTTCGAGATGAGTCAGACTCGTTCTTTAACGAAGATTGTCAGATTGATACTGATATGGAAATATTAATTCCAGACAATTATGTTAATTCAATATCTGAGAGACTTCAACTTTACAAAGATTTAAATGGACTTAAGAATGAAAAAGAGCTACATATATTTGAAAAACAAATAATAGATCGATTTGGTCCAATTCCAAATACGGTTAATAAATTATTAAATTCAATATATCTCAAATGGATTGCCAAAGAATTGGGATTCGAAAAAATTATTTTGAAGAACCAAAAAATGATTGCCTATTTTATTGCTAATTCTCAATCTCAATTTTTTGAATCTAAACACTTTTCTGAAATGTTAATATACTTTCAAAAAAATCCTGAAATATGTCAAATAAAAGAAAGGAACAACAAACTTAGCATAGTATTTAAAGAAGTCAAAAAAATTGAATCAGCTACTTATATCTTAGAGCAGATAAAGTCTAATTTAAACAGTTCTACTCAGACAAAATAGATCAAATTAAGTTATAGTAATTGGTTTTAAACCAAATATTTTTAACATCTTATAGTGAGACATAACTGCCTCCATATATGTCCTCTTCTCGTTATACAAAATACCATATTCGTTTGCAGTGGCCTTAACAATTGAAGAAATTTGCTTATAATGAACGTGACAAATATTAGGAAATAAGTGATGTTCGATTTGAAAATTTAACCCTCCAATGAACCAATTTACTAGCTTTGAGTCATTGGCAAAGTTTGAAGTTGTATTCAACTGATGAATCATCCATTCATTTTCTATATTACCCTGTTGATTTGGAGCCGGAAAATCCACTCCTTCTACTACATGAGCCAACTGAAAAGTAACAGTTAATATGAAACCAGCTACCATATTCATTATTAACCAGCCAAGTAATATTTGCCACCAGGAAAAGGAAGAAAAAATCATAGGAAAAATAAAAATAAATAGCCAATAAATTATTTTATAAAAAATTAATCTTTTGAATTGTTTCTTTTTGTCTAGTATTCCGTCTGGACTTAAACCCAAATCGGTAAATCTTTTGAATTGAATAAAGTCAACAAAAGGCCAGGAAATAGTTCCCAAAGTATATAAAAAAAAGCCATAAATATGCTGATACTGATGACCTTTGTGCCATTTTTGACTGTGGGAAAGTCGTAAAAATGGATCTTGTTCGATATCTCCATCAAGCCCTTCAATATTAGTATAAGTGTGGTGTAATATATTGTGCTGAACTTTCCAATTATAAACATCACCACCTATTAAATAAATACATATGCTCATCCATTTATTTACTTTTGGATTAGATGAGTAGGCACCATGATTAGCATCATGCATGACAGACATACCAATACCTGACATACCTATTCCCATAATGGTTGCTAAAATCAGACCATAAATATCTGTCACTAATGCTGAGTAAATTAAGAAATATGGTATAAGATAAATTAAAAACATTAAAATAGTTTTAATAACCATTTGAACATTTGCATTTTTAGAAATATTATTTTCTTTAAAATAACTATTGACACGTTTTCTTAAATCTCTAACAAAAATAGCTTGATTTTTATTATTGAACTTTATTTTTTTAATCATGTTTAGTTTAATATTGAGCTATAAATTTAAGGTTACTAAATTCATATTTATTTACATATTTGTTAAAATAATGTAAAAGTTAAATTCCTAAATTTTGCTTGAGATTAGCTTGTCCATCCAAGAGAAATTCAATCGGATTTTCTAATGCTTCTTTGACTGCACAAAGGAATCCAACAGATTCCTTACCATCTATAATTCTATGATCATAAGATAGAGCCACAAACATAATTGGACGAATTACTATTTCTCCTTGAACTACTACAGGTCTTTCAACAATGTTATGCATACCGAGAATGGCAGATTGGGGTGGATTAATTATTGGAGTTGACAACATAGAGCCAAAGACACCACCATTTGTAATAGTGAACGTTCCCCCTAACATATCATCCATACTAATTTTCCCATCTCTTGCTTTAATAGCAAGTCTTTTAATTTCGGACTCTACTCCAGCAAAGTCTAGTAATTCTGCATTTCTAACTACAGGAACCATCAATCCTTTTGGAGAACTTACCGCTACAGAAATATCCATATAGTCATAATATATGACATCTTTACCATCAATCATTGCATTCACATCAGGAAATAATTTGAGTGCTCTTGTGACTGCTTTTGTGAAAAATGACATAAATCCAAGTCCAACTCCATGATTTACCTTAAACTTTTCTTTATACAATTTACGTAAATCCATAATAGAATTCATATCAATTTCATTAAAGGTTGTCAACATAGCAGTCTCATTTTTTACTGAAACTAATCGTTCTGCTAGCTTTCGTCGAAGTACAGACATTTTTTTATTTACTGAACCTCTAGGTTCAGTTCCTTTACCCATGGAAGCTTTAGCTTTAAAAACATCTTCTTTAAGTATTCTTCCTCCTTTACCTGAACCTTTAACAAGCTCGATTCTATTTTCAGCCATCATTTTTTTTGCTGCAGGAGATGGAGTTCCAGCAGCATATGAGCTCTCAGTAACAAATGATGGTTTGGTATGAGTAATATCTTTATGTGGTTCTTTGGGAGTTACTTCTTCTGGAATAGATAATTCAGGAGAAACTGAAGTATCAATTGTACATACTATACTACCAACTTCAATAACTTCTCCTTCATCTACTTTAATTGAAACAACTCCTTTATCTTCAGCTGCAATTGTTAATGTAGCTTTATCTGAATCTATTTCACAGATTTCTTGATCTTTTTCTACGTATTCTCCATCAGCAACTAGCCAGGTAGCAATTTCAACTTCAGAGATAGATTCTCCGGGAGATGGGACAGTCATTTCAATGATCATAACAGTATTTTTTTTGACTTCTTAATTTATTTTACAATTTAAAAACTCTCTCTATAACATCACGTTGTCTTCTTGCAGAACGTTTTGATGAACCTGAAGCGGGGGTTGCACTAATATTTCGAGCAACTAACTTAAGGGGGAGTTCTCTCCAACATCTTAATATAAATCCCCAAGCACCCATGTTTTCAGGTTCCTCTTGTGCCCATATGTATGTCTTTACATTTGAATACTTTGCAACAATAGACTGTAATTTTATAATTGGAAAAGGATATAATTGTTCTACCCTTATAAAAGCTGTATTAGTGGACTTGTTTTGGATTTTCTCTTCCAATAGATCAAAATAGAGCTTACCTGAACAAAAAACTAACTTAGTTATTATTTGAACATCAGCAGAAACATCATCAATCACTTCTTGAAAAGATCCTTTTAGAAAATCATCGAGTGGAGATAAGCATTTAGGATGACGCAATAAACTTTTAGGACTCATTACTACAAGTGGCTTTCTAAAGTCTCTGTGAAGCTGTCGTCTCAATAAATGAAAAAAATTGGAAGGTGTAGTAGCATTTACAACTTGCATATTTAACTGCCCACACAACTGAAGATAACGTTCTAATCGTGCACTGGAATGTTCTGCTCCCTGTCCCTCATATCCATGGGGTAGCAAAAGAACCAAGCTATTGTATATTTGCCATTTATCCTCAGCAGCTGAAAGATATTGATCAATAAGTATCTGGGCACCATTAGAAAAATCTCCAAATTGGGCTTCCCAAACTGTCAATCCGTCGGGAGCTGCCATTGCAAAACCATAATCGAAACCTAAAACACCGTACTCGGAAAGTAGAGAATTATAAATATGAAATTTTGCCTCATTACCTTTCATATGATTTAATGGATTGACTCTCTCTTCGGTAATTATATCTCTTAAAATTGCATGTCGATGTGAGAAAGTACCCCTTTCTACATCCTGACCAGTCATACGAACTTCTTTACCTTCAGTCAACAAAGATCCGTATGCCATAAGTTCAGCCAGACCCCAATCAATCATTCTTGTAGTCTCAATCATTTTTTCTCTATCCTTCAACAACTTTAGTGACTTTTTAAAAAATGTATGGCCCTGAGGTGGATTATACAGGGCTTGTGAAATAATAGATAATTGTTTCTGTGAAATTCCTGTTTCTGGAGAAAAATGAAAATCAATTTCTTGAGCTTTTCTAATATGAGACCATTCTTTCTCCATGAACCTCGTAATTTTAGTTGTACTCTCTTTTCTAGCCTCTGAAAGATTAACTTCTAATAAGTCTTTAAATTGTTTAGCCATCTCTTCGACCATATTAGCTTCAACTATTCCTTGAGAAATTAATTTTTCATTATAGATTTCTCTGGGATTAGAATGTTGCGAAATAGCTTTATATAAATTTGGCTGAGTAAATCGAGGTTCATCTCCTTCATTGTGACCATATCGACGATAACAAAGAAGATCAATGAACACATCTTTTCTAAATTTTTGCCGATAGGCAGCAGCAAAATTTATTGAATGGACAACTGCTTCTACATCATCACCATTGACATGAAGTACCGGACATAAGGTTGTTTTTGCAACATCTGTACAATAAGTACTTGATCGTCCGTCGAGATAATTAGTCGTAAAACCTACTTGGTTGTTTATTACAATATGAACGCTCCCTCCAGTCTTGTATGCTGGTAGCTGAGCCATCTGAATAATTTCAAAAACTAATCCCTGACCGGCGATTGCTGCATCACCGTGAATAATGATAGGTAATAATTTAGAATTATCACCAGCATAGTTATGCTCAATTTTTGCACGTGATATTCCCTGCATAACAGAACCCACAGTTTCTAAATGAGAGGGATTTGGAACCAAACACATACTTATATCTTTACCAGAATCTGTAGTCACATCATATGAGTAGCCTAAATGATATTTAACATCTCCATCAAATTCCTTGTCTTCGTAACCTTTACCTTCAAATTCCTTAAATACTTGTTTGTAAGGTTTTTTAAAAATATTAGCTAAAACATTTAATCGACCCCTATGAGCCATTCCAATAACAAACTCCTTAATATTGAGAATCGAACCATATTCAACAAGAGCATCGAGAGCTGGTATCAGTGCTTCCCCACCTTCTAGTGAAAAACGCTTTTGCCCAACGTATTTTGTGTGAATAAAATTTTCAAAAGCAACAGCTTCATTTAGTTTTTTCAGAATTTGCTTTTTCTGATCAAGACTAAATGATGGTTGATTATCATTTTTATGAATATAATTCTTAATCCAATTTCTCTCATTTGAATTTCGAATATACATATACTCTATACCTATCGACTGACAGTAAACCTTGTTTAAGTGAACAATAATGTCAGATAAACTAGAAGGACCAATGCCACATTGAGAACCTGCTAGAAAAATGGTTTCTAAATCTGTCTTTTTCAGGTTGAAAAATTCAATATCTAATTTTGGCTTATAATCTCGTCGCTCTCTTACAGGATTAGTTTTTGTAAATAAATGACCTCTTTGACGATAAGCATCGATTAATTTTATTACATCAAACTCTTTTCTGAAAGATTTTGGAAGTTGAGTTTCAATTTCCTCAGAGGTATATGATTCATTGGCAAATTCATAACCCTGGAAAAAACTTCTCCAAGTAGGTTCTATTGAATCTGGATTTTTTAAATATTGTTCGAAGATTTCTTCAAAAAAAGTTGAGTTTACAGCTCCTAAAAATGAATAATTATCCATTATTTCTTAAACAAATATATTTATGATAAAAATAAAACATTTTATTCTTCCAAGCCGTTTCTTGTAGTTTCTTTTTAACTGATTTCTAATAGTTTTTTATCAATACTTTGTCAATACTAATAAAAACTAAAAGTTAAGCTAAAAAATCAAGAATCATAATAAATATTTATTAGACTTATTTTTTTGATTTTAACTCAAAATAACACAAAAAAAATTTAAACAAACGTGACTATTGAAAACATGACTAGTTTAGAAGCAAATTAATTACTAAGTTCTAAAATGACATTATCAATATTATCTAAAGAAGAAGAAGAAAAAACAATTTTAAAAAAAAATATTAATTCTGTCTCACCATAAGTAATTTTGAAAATTCTTTTAAACTAGACTTTCGATCATCAGTTACTTGAAGTAAACTAAGATGTTTTAATGCAATCCGATGATGCTCATCAATCATTTGAAGGCACGATTTTTTAACCTTAAGAACAGTATAAACCTTCATAATCTTATCTATTTTATCTTTAGGATCGAAGTTTTGACTAGAAAAATATAGGTCTAAGACTTCTCTTTGATTATTATTTGCAAGTTCTCTTGCTCGAAGATATAAGCATGTTTTTTTATTACTCAATATATCGCCAGCTATCTGCTTTCCGAAATCTTTTTGAGTAGCATAAACATCTAAAATATCATCCATAAGTTGAAAAGCAATACCTAAATGTAAACCAAAGGAATACAAATGAGCTTGATCTTCCTTTGAGGCACCCGAAATTAATGCGCCTACCTGAAGTGAACAAGCAATTAAAACCCCTGTCTTATATTTAATCATCTTGATGTAAGAAGACATAGAAACATCTTTCTGAGTTTCAAAATTCATATCGTATTGTTGACCCTCGCAAACTTGGAGAGCAGTAGTGTTAAAAATCTTCATTAAAGATGGCAAATAGGTTGAATCAACCTGAACTATGTGTTCGTAAGCTTTAACAAAAATTGCATCTCCAGAAAGAATCCCAATATTAGAATTCCATTTTTCATGAATCGTCTCCAAACCTCTTCTTAGGGGTGCTTTATCCATTATATCATCATGAACAAGAGTAAAGTTATGAAACAGCTCAATTGCAATTGCTTGAGGCATAGCTCTCTGCAAATCAAATCCGTAAACATCTGCTGAAAGCAGAACTAAAACAGGTCGTAATCTCTTTCCACCTAGGCTTAAAAAATAGTTTACAGGGGCATACAATTCTTTTGGTTCGCTTAAAAAGTTAGTAGCTTTAATCTGTTGGTGAAAAAGCCTCCGTAATTCTTTTATTGATTTTGGTTTATCCATGTTTTATTGACTCTATTTAGTCTCATCAAGGAAAGATAAATTAATTTTCTGAATTCTCAATTTTAGGAAGAATAAGTGCTTCAAGTTCAATATCATCTTCCTCATCTAATATATCTAATAGAGGTTCTCTAAAAGAACTGGTAGTAATCATTCGCTCTAGAGATAGAAGCAAAGAAGGAAGTAAAAGTAGATTTGCCATCATAGCAAACAAAAGAGTAACTGAAACTAACGACCCAAGAGCAACGGTTCCTCCAAATTCCGAGGCAATAAATATAGAGAAACCAAAAAATAAAACAATAGAGGTGTAAAACATACTCACACCAGTTTCTTTAAGTGACTTGATTACAGCTGTACGAATATTCCAGTGATTGGCTTTTAATTCTTGTCTATATTTTGCTAAAAAATGTATAGTATCATCAATTGAAATACCAAAAGCGATGCTAAACACTAATATTGTGGAGGGTTTAATAGTTATTCCAAAATAACCCATGAGTGCACCTGTAAATACCAAAGGAATTAAATTTGGTAATAGAGAAACTATAACCATTCTTGTTGATGAAAACATCCAAGCCATCAAAATTGCAATCAGAGCAATTGCCAACATTAGGCTGCTAAATAAATTGGTAACTAGGTATCTTGTTCCTTCTAAAAACAAAACACTAGTTCCAGTAACTGAAACATTATATTTATCAGGATTGAATATGTTGTCAATCTTCGGCCTTATAGAATCTTTAAGCATCTTCATTTGCATAGTTCCAATATCTTTCATCAATGCTGATACACGAGCAATACTTTTTGCAGAATCAACAAATGAGGAAAATAAATCACCCCCATTTGAAATAGAGTTTTTTGCATACTTCATAATAAAGTTTTTCTCTTGAGAGTTGGGTAAGCTATAATAGTTTGGATTTCCGTTGTAGTATGCCTGTTTTGAAAACTTAGCTAAGTCTGATATTGAAGTTGTTCTCGAAATTTCTGGATATGCTTCCAATAATTGTTCTAATTTTTGAATTCTTTTAAGTGTAGAGGATTTACTTACACCATTTTTCTTTTTTGTATCTATTACAATTTCAAAAGGCATAACCCCCGAAAAGTTATCTTCAAAAAAATGTAAATCAACAATCAGAGGATCATCC
>MDTC01032575.1_pt1 | contig 10107 bp, 10 predicted proteins | sample 811181 | NCBI WGS metagenome assembly MDTC01 (sample SAMN05326644, study PRJNA326480) | marine metagenome | isolation source: seawater | place: Pacific Ocean: North | collected 2011
CGATGTCAACGTGGTGCTCTCCCTCTGAGCTAATCGCCCCAAGAATAAGTTATCACATTTGTATAACTATACAAATTAAATAAATATTGAATTTTTGAGAATAATTACTATTATCAAAAAAATGAAAACAATTTTATTTAATCTTATTTTTATAGTTTTTATTCAATCCTACTGTTCTGCAGAGTCAAAAGTTGTAAATATATTCTCAGCAAGACAAGAGATTTTAATGCGCGAATTAATTGATGGTTTTGAAAAAAAAGAAAAAATAAAAGTAAATATTATAGCTTCTAAAGCAAACCAACTAATAAAAAAAATAGAGATGGAAGGTGAATATACTGATGCTGATATTCTTCTTACAGTTGATGTAGCAAGGCTTATAGCAGCAAAAAATAAGGGGCTTTTTAAAAAAATAAATAGTAGTACTTTAAAAAGTCAAATTCCATCAATTTACAGAGATAAAGATGATCAATGGTTTGGAATGAGTTTAAGAGCTAGAATTTTTATATATCATGAAGAAAGAGTAACTGAAAAAGAATTAGGGGGTTACTTGAATTTAATGCAAAGTAACTGGAAATCTCGGTTGTTGGTAAGATCATCAAATAATGTATATAATCAGTCTCTCATATCAGCAATGATTCATAATTATGGAAAAGAAACAACTAGAAAGTTTTTAAGAAAATTTACAAATAATTTTGCGAGAAACCCTTCAGGTGGTGATAGAGACCAGATTAGGGCAGTTTTAGCAGGTGAAGGAGATTTAGCTTTAGTAAACAGCTATTATTTTATTAAAATGAGAAAAAATGATAATGAAAATAAGTTGAAGAAATTAAAGGTTCATTTTCCTTATGACGAAAAAATGAAAACTCATATAAATATAAGCGGAGCAGGAGTCATAAAGTATTCCAAGAATACTAAAAATGCTATTAAGTTTTTAGAATTTTTAATTAGTGATGAAGCTCAAAAGATTTATGCAGAAAAAAACTATGAGTATCCTATAAAAGAAAATTTGAATGTAAGCAATTTCTTTAAAGAATATTCAATACAAAAAAAAGATACTTTAGACCTCAATTTAATAGCTGATAATAATAAAGAAGCACTAATTATGATGGGAGAATCTGGATGGAGATAGAAAATTTAGAAAAACTTTACATGGTCAGAAGTAACATTTTCCTCCTTATTTAGAATTACTCCGTACATGTATATACCCTCAAGAACGCGTTGAACATAATTTCTAGTTTCACTAATTGGAATCAACTCAATCCAAGTTACCTGATCAATTTCATTTTTTCTAGGATCTCCATATGTTTTAAGCCACCTTTTTACTCTATTGGGTCCAGCATTATAGGATGCAAGAGCTAAAACATATGATCCATTAAATTTATTAAGCATCTCTTTAAAATAAAAAGTCCCTAGTTTGATATTATAAGAAGGATTAGACGTTAAATTTTTTCTAATATATTTATGATTTATTTTTTTTGCTGTAATTCTTGCTGTTCTTGGCATTAGTTGCATTAATCCTCTAGCACCTGCTCTGCTAATAGCACTTATTTCAAAAGCACTTTCTTGTCTAGTTATTGCTAAAGCAACATTTAAAGGAATATAACTATCTTTTTTATAAGTTTCTAAAAGTTTTTTATTAGGAAGAGGGAAGTTAAGGCTAGGAAGATAGATATTTTTATAAATTGCTTTTCTTCCAGTATAAATAGCCAAAGAGGTTTTATTTATCTGATTAAGAAACTTTATTAATAAGATTGTATCTTTTGTATTTTCTAAATCTCTTATTATTTGTCTGGTAAATATTTTAAATAGTTTTTTATTATTAGCTTGTTTCAAAATTATTAATGCTTCAATTAAAGGATTTTTTAGAAAAATATTAATATCATTTTCAGATATATTTTGATTTATGTCTGGTATAAAAAATTTTTCTCCATTCTTTTTTATTGCTAATTGACCATAAAAAGTAGACGGAAAGGCTGCAGCCCTATCATACCAAAGACTAGCAGCATTAGAGTCTCCAGCTATTTCGGCAGATTTCCCGGCCCAAAATGATGACCTAGCCTTTGATATTGGAGTTCTTACATTTTCAAACATTTTTGTAAAATTTTCATATGCCGTTTTGGGATCTTTTTCAAAGGTAAGTGATAACCAACCGGCTAACCAACTAGATTTATATGAAAAAATATTTGTATTATCATTGTAGTTTTTTAACAAATTTATAGAAGATTTATAATTTTTATAACTCATTTGCTTTCTAGAATGGTAATTTACCTCTCTCCACCATCTATCTGGCTTAGTTATTTTTCCTTGATAGCTTAAAAGAAGTTCAAAAGAGCTTTTTTCTAATTTTGCTCTTCTTCTCCACTTTACTCGTTCGTAAATTAAGCTTTCACTTAATAAATATTTTTTAGGAACTTTTCTTATTGCATTATCAACATTTCCTCTTCTTCTAGAAAGGTTTATTTTTGCCGTAGAAAATAATTTTATATCATTATCTACTCGTTTTAATTGGCGCCGTGCACTTCCCCATGACCTTTTCCAAATAAGTTCTTCCATTCTATGATTATGAGAGTCTTTAGATATTTTATTTTTAAATTTACTCATAATGTATTTTTCTTCAGAATATGAAAAAGTATGTTCTTTCCAGGCTTCATTTAATAACCAATATCCTTCATTTTGGAAGTTATTTTTTATGAGCATTTCTGCTAATTTAATTTTACCTATGCCGGATTTAGGAGGATTATCTTGAAACCATAGCATTTCAACTTTATCGTTGCTTATACTTATTTTTGCTTCAATTTTTTCTTTTATTTTGTTTTGTTGTGGCCAATTTTTATTTTCTAAATAAAATTTTTTCAGCGTTTCTATGTTTGTTAATCCATCTCTAGCTACAAGCCATCTCCATTTTATTATTTTTTTTGCTACTTTGTTATTGATTTTTTTGGAAGAAATCAGTGATCTTTTCCATTTAGTCTTATCTCCTTCTTTAAGGGAAGCTTTAAATATTTCTAAATCATTTTTAGAGAGATATAAATTATCAAAGGATATTATATCGCTAGATTTAATATGAAAATGTAAAAAAAACGAAATTAGTATTACTAAATATTTAAAATATGACATAATATTTATTTTAAAATATAGGTTGAATGATGAATTATCAAGGATCTTATTGTGCACTTATAACTCCTTTTAAAAATGGTAGTGTAGACAGGGATAGTTTTAAAAATATTATAGAATGGCATATTAAAAATGGAACTAAGGGAATTATTCCTTGTGGGACAACTGGAGAGTCTCCGACTCTTAGTCATGAAGAACATAAATTAGTAGTTGAACTTGCTATTGAGTATTCAGAGAATAAATTAAGTGTTATAGCAGGTACAGGATCAAACTCAACAAAAGAAGCAGTTTCTTTTACAAAGCATGCTAAGCTAGCAGGAGCAGATAGTGCTTTAGTGGTAGTCCCTTATTACAATAAACCCAGTCAATCAGGTTTGAAAGAGCATTATCTTAAAATAGCTGACTCAGTAGACCTTCCTATATTTATTTATAATATACCGGGAAGAAGTGTAGTTGATATGAATGACGAAACTATAATTGAATTGTCTTCACATGATAATATTATTGGAATTAAAGATGCCACTAATGATTTAACTCGGCCTATAAAACTAAAAAACAGTATTACCCATAAAAAATTTTTTCAGTTATCAGGAGAAGATGGTACACAAATGGCTTATTTAGCTAATGGAGGAGATGGAGTAATTTCGGTAACCGCAAATGTAGCCCCTAAATTAGTATCCTCTATGCATGACGAATGGTTTAAAGGAAATTATAAAGAGGCTATGAGTATTAATGAAAAACTTTCAAATATTAATAATTTATTATTTATAGAGTCTAATCCTTGTCCTGTAAAATATGCTGCTCATTTGCTAGGGATGTGTGAGTATGAAATTAGATTACCACTTGTAAAAATTAACAAAGTCAACGAAATCAAAATAAAAGAAGAAATAAAAAATTTATCTTTATCATTTTCGTAAGTGAATGAATATAATTGCCAAAAACAAAAAAGCTTTTTATGAGTATTTCATAAATGACACTTTAGAAGCAGGTATTGTTTTAAATGGTGACGAAGTAAAGTCACTAAGGCAAGGTAAGGTAAGCATTAATGAAGCCTTTGCAGAAACTGAAAATGGTGAACTTTGGTTAATCAATGCTAATATTTCATCTTATAAAAATGCAGCAAAAATCTATATTAGTGATGAAAAAAGAAAAAGAAAGTTATTATTAAAAAAAAAAGATATTAGTACTTTTCAAGGCAAGGTAGAGAGAGAGGGTTATACTATAGTTCCTATAAAAATTTATTTTAATAAAAAAGGTATTGCAAAAGTGGAGATAGCAGTTGCAAAAGGAAAAAAACTATATGATAAAAGGGAAGATAAAAAACAAAAAGATTGGAATAAGCAAAAACAAAGATTGCTTAGAAATTTTAAATAGAATTTAGAAAGGAAAAAAAGTATGATTAAATATTTATTAACATTTATTTTTATATTTATTAACAGTATGAGTTTTTCTAGTAATTTATATGACTTTACTTTTACCTCAATTGAAGGAAAAAAACTTGAATTAAAATCATTCAAAAATAAAGTACTTTTAATTGTAAATACTGCATCAATGTGTGGCTTTACGAAACAATATTCGGGTTTAGAAAAAGTTTATCAGGATTATAAAGATAAAGGTTTAGTAGTAATAGGTATGCCTTCAAATAGTTTTAAACAAGAATATGTTGAGGAAGAAAAAGTTAAAGACTTTTGTGAGACAAAATTTAATATAACCTTTCCTATGACAAAAATAGTTCAAGTTACAGGTGAAGAAAAGCATGAATTTTATAAATGGCTAGAAAATAATTATGGTGTTAAACCTAAATGGAATTTTTTTAAATTTATTTTTAATAAAAAGGGGGAATTTTTAGACTCATTTTCATCAATTACAAGGCCAAATAGTGATAGAATTTTAGATATTTTAAATGCCGAGTTTGACAGTTAACCAATGAGAACATTATTTTATACAATCCTAACGACGATAGGTTTGTGTCTCTCAGCGGTAATTTTAGTTCCATCTTTTTTTGATTTAAATAATTATAAAACTAAACTATATAAATTAGTAGAAAGTCAAACTGGTTACAACCTTGAAATAAAAGGACCTGTCAAAATTTCAATTTTCCCAAAGCTAAGTTTTAATGCTGATGATATTACTTTAATAAATAGAAAAGAAGTGCTGTTTAAAGCAAATAAAATAAATATTTATCCTTCTATTTATTCCTTGCTAAGAGGCAATATTGCTTTTAACGGTATCAGGCTAGAATCTGCAGAAATTTTTATTAAAAAATATAAAAATAAAACTTATAATTGGAACACAAAAAAAATAGCCAATAAAACTAGAGAAGAAAAATCCCTTGATGATAAAAAAAGTACTATCGACAAAAAAAATAATAATTTTTTAATTGTAAGGAATTTATATTTATCTAACTCGGCTATAGAATATCAAGATGTAAATGTAAAACATAATTTAGAGAAAATAACTATAAACCTTAGACAAAACTCTAACAAAAATTTCCAATTTGATGGAGGTTTTTATTTAAATGATAAAGAACATATTTTTAAGTATAAAGCTCAAATATCAAAAATGAATGTTAATATAAAAGGAAAATTAAACTCAGAATATTACAACTTTGAAAACTCTGGTGAATATAATATTGATTTAAACAAAGGGGATTTATCTATTAATGGATATTTAAAAAATCTAAAATCTTTAACTAAAATAGATGATCTTAAAATTAATGAGTTGTATTTAAGTTCTAAACTAAGTTTTAGGAAGAATAGCATAGACTTTAATGATTTAAAAATAACAGCTGATGATAATAATATATATGGAAATGCTAATGTCGAAATTAATAATAAAAAAAGTAATGTTACATTATTTCTTAACTCAGATTATATTAATTTAAATAAAATTTATTCATCAAAAAGTAATACTAAAAATGTTTCTGGAGTTATAGAAAATGAGGAGAAAGATAATAATAAAAAAGAAAAAATTATAAATAAAAATATTTTTGAAGTTTTAAAAAATATAGACATTACCTCAATATTAAGCGCAAAAGAAATTTTTTATAAAAATATAAACCTTGAAAACACCCAATTGAAAGTTAATAAAAAAAATAACATAGAAATTAATCTTAAAGCCAATAATTTTTTTAAATCAAAACTAGCAAGCAAATTTATTCTAAATAAAAAAATGGAATATTCTTTTAGTAATACTTTAAATGGGTTCAGTCTTTTAGAGCTTAATAATTTTTATAAGGTAAATTTAGTTCATGGTTATTTAGACTTAGAGTCTAACTTAAAAGGTGTAATAAAGAATAGTAATAAACTTTTTCCATTTAGAGAAGTTCTAGTAAAGTCAAATGGTGTTTCTAGTCTAAAGGCTGAAGGGATAGTTATAAAAAATCTAAATCTAAATAACTTTAAAGAAAAAATTTCTAATTTAAGTAGCATAAGTCAAATCACAGAATTAAAAAAGTCGGTTTTTAAAGGTGATACAAAATTAGGCAATCAGGAAATTAAGCTTTTACATAAAAAAGAAACTCTTAATTTACCACTAACGAAGTTAAATGTTGATGATGAAATTATTGGTATATCTGGTAAATACAATATTAATAATAAAAATATAGAACTTGTGTCAAACTTTGATAGTAAAAATAGTTTTCTTTCATTATTTAGCATTAAAACTAAAGGTAAAATTTCAGATCCAACAAATACTATATCTTTTGATGAAAAGGCTGTTTCTGGTGTAATAAAAAAACTAGCAGAAAAAAAGTTAAAAAAATCATTAGAAAAGAAATTGGAAAAAAAATTTGATAATATAATTGATAATTTATTAGAGGAATTGTGATTATAGAGCTATACACTGCGGCTACCCCAAACGGTTATAAAGTTTCTATAGCTTTAGAAGAGTTACAACTAAAATATAAAGTAAAAAAAATAGAACTATCTAAAGGCACACAGAGAGAGGATTGGTTCTTAAGATTAAATCCTAATGGCAGAATACCTGTTCTTAAGCACGGGGAGGAAGTAATTTTTGATAGTGGAGCCATTCTATACTATCTAGCTAATAAATATAATAAGTTGATACCTAATTCTGAGATAGAAAGAATTAAAGTTATTCAATGGTTAATGTTTCAAATGTCGGGTATTGGTCCGATGCAAGGACAAGCAAACGTTTTTTATCGTTATTTAGATGAAAAAATTCCAATAGCAATATCTAGATATCAAAATGAATGCAGAAGGCTTTATGAAGTTTTAGATAAGCAGTTAGAGGGGCGAAAGTGGATATGTGATGATTATTCCATAGCAGATATAGCAAATTGGTGCTGGGTTAGAGTATACTTTTGGGCAGGTATTAATTTAGATGGATTGGATAACTTAAAGAGATGGATGAATAAGATGGAAAATAGGCCAGCCTGTATTAGAGGTGTTGATGTACCTAAAAGAGATACTTCAAAAAAACTAGTGAAAAATGTAAGAAAAATTATTCAAACTTAGTTTATAAGGTTTGAATAAAAATCATTACCCTTATTATCAATTATTAAAAAAGCAGGAAAATTAATTACCTTAATTTTCCATATTGCTTCCATGCCAAGTTCAGGATAATCAATGCACTTTACATCCTTAATATTATTTGCAGCTAATACCGCACCTGGACCTCCTATAGAGCCTAAATAAAACCCTGAATACTTTTTACAGCTTTCTCTTACTACAGAAGATCTATTTCCTTTAGCAAGCATAATAAGGCTTGCTCCCTCAGATTGAAACTTTTCAACAAAAGAGTCCATTCTACCTGCTGTTGTTGGTCCAAAGGATCCTGTATTGTAACCCTTAGGTGTTTTTGCTGGGCCAGCATAATATATTGGATGATTTAAAAAGTAATCAGGTAGTTTTTTTCCGTTATCTAATCTATTCTTTAACTTACTATGAGCAATATCTCTAGCTACTATCATTGTTCCAGATAAGGAAACCCTTGTCTTTATTTTGAGTTTAGATAATTCTTTAAGAGTTTCTTTTATAGGTTTATCTAAATCAATTTTAATCTCTTTTTTAGATAAAATATTAGTTTTTATTTTAGGTAGAAATCTTGCTGGATTTTTTTCTAATTTTTCTAAAAATACTCCTTTACTATTTATTTTAGCAAGGGCTTGTCTATCTGCTCCACAAGAAACACCAATGCTAATAGGAAGACTTGCTCCATGTCTCGGAAGTCTTATTACTCTTACGTCATGACAAAAGTATTTACCTCCAAATTGAGCACCAATTTTCAATTCAATCGTTTTTTTTAAAATGGATTTTTCCATTCCAACATCTCTAAAAGCCAAACCTGATTTATTACCTTTTTTTGGCAATGTATCCAAAAAATGACTACTTGCTAACTTTAGTGTTTTAAGATTCATCTCAGCAGAAAGGCCACCTATTACAACAGCTAAATGATAAGGTGGGCAAGCGGAAGTTCCAATAGTCATTATTTTTTCCATTAAATAGCTTTCTAAATTTTTACTTTTGAGCAAAGAAGGAGTGCCTTGATAGAAAAAAGTCTTGTTTGCAGATCCTCCTCCCTTAGCAATAAAATAAAACTTATATTCATTACTATCTCCCTCATTCATTATTTCAATTTGTGCTGGTAAATTATTTTTTGTATTAATTTCTTCATACATACTAGTTGCAGACATTTGACTATACCTTAAATTATTATTTTTATAACATTTTAAAATTCCTTTAGATAAACTATCAATGTCTTTTCCATTTGTAAGAATTTGATTTCCTTTTTTTGCCAAAACAATTGCAGTTCCAGTATCTTGACACATAGGCAATATTCCTCCTGCAGCTACATTTGCATTTTTTAATAGCGTATGAGCGATATATTTATCATTATCTGAAGCGTTTTTGTCTTTTAGTATGTTTTGAAGTTTTTTCAAATGACTTGATCTAAGAAAATGTGAAATTTGAAAAAATGCTTTTTCAGCAAGCTTTTCTATTACTTTTTGATCTATAAACAAATAATTTCTATTTTTAATTTTAACATTTTCAAATTCTGCATTAGATACTTTTTCAAAGAAAACATTTTTGTCATTTACATGAAAAATATTTGAAAATTTATTTATATTTACCATTTCATTTTTTGTTTGGTTTTAAGTAAATAATATTGCTTTTATTTTCTAACCTTGCATTTTTTTTTTGCTGAATTTTTTTTATTTTTGACACAGGTTTTTTTGACCCAATTAAATCTAAATTTAAATTAAAAGAGACAGATGGATCAACAAAACTTATTAGAGAATCAAACATGATCTTTAATGTTTCTATTTTTCCTTTAAATTTAAGATCAATTAAAAAATAATTATCAAATACCTTAAGATTCCAAAATTCGTTTTCAATTACTATCATCATGTTATCAGGATAATCTTTAGATAGATAAGAGGGTAAAGTATTTTCTTTAAATTTAGTTGTAAATGTTATGTAAAAGTGATGACCGTCGGTAAGACCGTAATCAGCTGTTTTACTGAGAGCTTGTTTGACAACATTTAACAAATTGTCTCTTATCAAAGTATTATAATCTAAAAATTTTATTTTTTTACTCATAGTTATATTTTTTATGAAGGCTTCTGTTGCCAGGTGCCTTCAAACCCCGCCTAAAAAGCGTGAACAATTTAGGACTAATTCTGCATGGTATTTTTAACAGCTTAAGCTGCTAAAGCAACCCCACGACTATTGTCGTTTGCATTTATAATCTAGCCCTTTGCGGTGGAACCAAACCGAACGAAAGAATACGCCTTTCAACGCTTGTCGATCCTATTTCGCCCCCCTGTGTATTGGTGGAGGCGCCGGGTACCGCCCCCGGGTCCAATTCGCCTATTACTCGCATCATTTATCGTCATAGTTATAAAAAAATAACAATATCATTATAATTATTTATTTACAGCTTTAAAGTTTTAATTAAATATAAATTTAGGTTATGTTATTAAAGTATAAAAAAATGAAAACTCAAATGAAAAAAAAAAACACAGAAATA